>Ga0255772_10001560_pt1 | contig 22859 bp, 24 predicted proteins | sample 071ome_34_FD_179970 | JGI IMG/M metagenome (GOLD analysis project Ga0255772, IMG submission 179970) | Coastal salt marsh microbial communities from the Groves Creek Marsh, Skidaway Island, Georgia - 071411BT metaG (version 2) | ecosystem: Environmental > Aquatic > Marine > Intertidal zone >...
TATACAGGTCAAGGAAACTGTTTTTAGTGTCTTCATCAAATCTGTTAGTACAAACTTGAATTGCCTTCATCTTGTTTTTAAAGATGGCGTATGCGTTGGCAATGTGAACAATACGTCTGGTAGAAATGATCTCATCAATACCACCGTCATAGAAAGTTTTTCTAATAACGTCTGCCCATTTGACAAGGTTTGTTGCAAACTCATTGTCATTAATACCAAGAGATTGGAAAACGTTCTTTACAATGTTTTCTTCAATCTTTAGTGAAGGATAAGACTGTTCAAAAGTTACAGGGAATCTTTCTAAGAACGCCTCATTCAGAACATTGGTACCGATAAATCTACCGTCTTCAGAACCCTTACCCTTAGTGTTGGCAGTAGCGATCACATTGAACCCTTTGGCAGGTTCGATGTATTCGTTGATCTTTTTTAAGAACACACCCTTACCTTCTAAGATAGGTTGTAAACACATAATCTTATTTGATGCAAGGTCGATCTCATCAAGTAATAGAACTGCACCACGTTTCATTGCATCAACAACTGGACCATCGTGCCATGCAGTTTCACCGTTAACTAATCTGAAACCACCAAGTAAATCGTCTTCGTCTGTTTCAATAGTCACGTTGACACGGATACATTCTCTTTTGAGTTCGGCACATGCCTGTAAAACGTTTAGTGTTTTACCATTACCAGATAGACCAGTAATAAAAGTTGGATAGAAAATCTTAGATTTAATCACAGATTTAATATCTTTGTAATGACCCCAAGGCACAAAAGTTACCTCATCAGTTGGAGTAATATCTTTTGCAGTATTGGAAGTTTTAGAAACTTTAGATTGTTTCGCAGGTTTCTCTACCACTTTTACTTCTGGTACAGAAACATCGCCATCAATTGATGGTACTTTATAAACACCTCGTGATAATCTGTAGGTGTCTGAAACGAACCAGTTGTTACCAGACAAATTATATTTTGCCTCAAGGTCTTTTACTTGGTTCATTGTGATTTGATCACCATACTCTTTTCTGGCAAGAGTAAGAAAGTTGATCTGTTTTTCATTCAAGTTATTCATAATGTTAACCTCTTTCATTATTTGATTCCATCCTATCATAGTTTGTGGTAAATGTCAACCATTTATTTTCTAGCTGCGACAATAATGACCAATTTTCTATATTTTGTTCGTATTTTGTTCTCATTTATGCCACTTTCTCTATGAATTTGTTTAGTAATACTCTGGACATTACCTTGTTCTTTGAGTATTTTTTGAAGGCAGCGACCAGTGATGTTCTTTTGTTTGGGTCGACTGTGAAACCTTCATCGTTAATTTCTAGGTCTTTTGAACCTTTGATATAGTATTGTTCATCGTAACCATTCTTGGTAGAGATAACAAACTTATTTTTTCTAAAAGAATCTCTGATCTTTTCAGATTCTCTCATGTTTACTCTATAATAAGTTTTACCTGCAATTCTACCAATGTCTTCTTGTTCTAGTTTTCTGTGAACAATATGGAAACCAATTAGAACTGTATCAACTTTTCTTTTCAGCAATTCAAAATAATCTTTAGTAGTATTTCTCATATAAGACATTTTGAAAGAATACTTTGTTTGATTATCGATACAAACCATATTGTTTTCATAAGGCATATCACCATACTTCAAACCATTCTTTTCATCTTTTACTTGATAAGACTGTTCGTTACCGTCAACAGGTACAAAGAAATCTCTATGATCGTGGGAATCACCATCAGTCAAAAAGATTGTGTTCATCTTTTGAATTTGATTTTCTTTTTTAAATCTTTTGATCATTGGAATTGAAGCAAGAACTGCCGCATTCAATGGAGTACCACCAAGAGATAATAAAGTACATGGTGAATAATAGTAGGAAATGAACTCATTTAATTTATTAGAGTATGACATTGCCACTTTGTAAATCTCAATACAAGCATTTTGAAATTCTTGTTTTTTCATTGTTGAAGTAAACAATTGTAACAGACTAAATTGATCCATTGCCTTGTCACCAGATTTGTACATCCAACAACTTTCTTTTCCCATACCGATATTCAATCTTTGTGATCTATCAGAGAAAGCATAAACTTCAAAAGGAATCTTTACTTGTTGACAGAAAAATACTAGGTTGAATAACTGAGTAATTGTTTCATAAAAACTTTTATGCATTGAACCAGACCAGTCAACAAACATCATCATACCGTGGTTCTTACCGTCAGGAATGATCGTTAACTTTTTGAAAATGTCATCATTGAATTTGTAAGAGTGTAATTTGTTAACATTGATGACACCAGTTCTGGAAACAGATGCCTTCTTGTATGCATCAGCAGACTTCTTCATTTCAAATTCTTTGACTAGATAATTCACAGTTTTCATTGAACTATCTTTAAACTTTTTGAACTCTCTAGCAACAGCAGTGTTGATATCATCCATATGAGTATATCTACCTTCTTGTTCTTTTACTAACTTGTATAATTCTTTATGTTCGATAACAATCTGTTTCAAATTAGGTAGTGGTAAAGTAACGTAAGTATTATCTCTACCTTTTTCATCTAAAAGAGATTTCATCTTTTCAGTCATTGATGTATCTGTTGATGCCTCTAAATCATCACCACCGATAGAACCCTCTCTACCGTCTGAAACTTTTTTACCTTCGCCAGTCTTTTCTTCTTCGTTTGATTCTGGATTGATATCACCTTGACCTTGTAAGATTTCTAGTTCTTCATCACCTTGATCAGATTGTTCTGAATTAGTAGATGCGGATTCTTGTTCTTCTTGTTGATCATCTTGTGTATTATCTGGTTGTTGCATTTTCTCTACATCATCAGATTGACCAGACTGTTGTTCTTTTGAATTATCAGGAACTTTTTGTTCTTGTTGTTTTTGTTCTTTCTCATATGCATAAATTTCTTTTGCAAGATTATATACATCATCAAATGTTTCAGTTTCAAATGCACGTTTAACAAAATTCATTTCAATCTCATTGTGAAAAGGTATCTGAGCAAATGCACCAATTTTATAATGAACGTTCATTCGATCAATAAACTTTAATTGTGAAACTTCTTTGTCTTTAATACCAAAGAAATCTTTGTTAGATAAAATCTGATAACCATCATAAAAGTTTTTACGTAAACCAGGAAATCTTTGTTTCATCATCTTTTCAATTCTAACGTCTTCTAATACGTTTAGAAAAGAAACAGGAACTTCTTTTTGTTTAAACATCCAGTCTTCTTTTGGAGTAAACAAAGCATGACCAACTTCATGCCCAACTAATAAGTCATACACATCATTAGGCATTTCTTCTTTCCAGATTGGTAAACATAATACTCTATTCTTCACATCAAAATATGCAGTATCAACTTTTCTGTGTTGAACTGTGATATTCTCAGTGGCAAGTAATTTTGCAAGATTTGATTTTTGTAAATTTTCAATTGTCATTATATTAACACCTTATCATACTTTTTTGCATTTGTAAATAGGGCTGCGACAAATCGCACAGCCCTAAAAATAGAAAGGAAAAAAATATGAAATCAATCATTTATGTCTCCATGCTATAGGAAAAATGCTGATTTGTCAAATAAATAATTTAATTAAAAAGTAAGTAGATTCAGTAGTTTATTTGAAGTGCGACAATCTGTCCACAATGAGGACACGTATTTTCCTCTGATTTTACAATCATTTCGCAGTTTTCACAGGTTTTAACCATGTCTTCTCTTTCGAAAAAACCATCTCCATAAAGTTGAACGTATCATTCCGACGGCAGTAAATATCAATGCTATTCCCATACTATCTAGTATTGTTGGATATAAACCAAATAATGGGAATACTAATAGTTGTATAATAATGGCAAGTATTAAACCACTACCCACATCTATGATACCTTCAAATAAATCAGATTTAATCATGTCTTTTGAAATATAAAGGTAGGTTCAAACTTACGACCTGTTATATTAGGTCTTTGATATCTACCCATGTATTGTTGTTTTTGTTTTACTTCGGTAGCATCTCCGTCTAGTGTTGATACACTTGAACCACCTTGTTGTGTTGATAGAGATAACCACCAAGTATCTGTATGTTTGAAACCTACTTCTAATGCAAGGTCAACTGTATCTTCTTCAAATGTTTTATATTGTTTAGTGTTCGCAACATTTAATGCAAGAAACTTATCTCGTTTTAAACCTTTAAATGCATTTTTAATTGTCTGTTTCAGAAAGTGTTCTTTCCACATATCACTTGTATTGAACTTGATACTTGATTGTTCAGGTTCATCACCATATGATTCCCAACCAAAGTATGGTGGACTTGTAAATACAAAATCTAAACTTTCTTCTTCGGGATCATATGTTTCACTACCTTGTCTGAGTAGTGTATAATTTTTATGAGAATGACCATATGTATCTCTAATCTTTTCTAAACCTTCATATGTTGGTATGCAAGGATCAGTACCAATATAATTAATACCAGATGCGATTGCACCTAATAAACGACCACCATAACCCATACTCGGATCCCATACTGTACCTGCCGTTGTACCTTCTAGTGGACTATCTTTATCAACAAAGATGTCATACAATGCAGCCGCAGCCGTAGGTCTAAAGTTTGATACCATTTGAGTACCACTATATCGTCTTAACATAGAACGCATATCTGATTCTGTAATATCATGTGGTTTCTTTTGTTTGAAGAATGTGCCTGTAAGAATTTTATTGATACCTTTTTTGAGATGTTCTTCATCATTCCAAACTTCCATCGGTGTTCTCATTTTACCACATTGAATACCCCATGAATGTTTCATATAAGACCATGCAAGAGATAAACCATGTGTCGATTGACCGATGATCTTATTCTTTCGATCAATCATTGTATCTCTTTTAAAATTCATTAAATCATTAAATCTTTTATCTCTCCATTCTTTCTTATCTGAATAGTATGGAAATCCTTTGTTCTTCCAATAGTCGTGTGTATCTTGTAATATATCAGTCATTTATTATCTCCAAGAATTTGTTTTCAAAGATATCATATATTTGATCTTTTGATAGTAATGTTTTTTTATATGATTCATGTATTTCATTAAAGGTCTTTTCATATTCTGTATTCATTATCTTATCACACAATTCTTCAGCAGTTTGAACTCTTTGCCAGTTTGATTTTACAAGTATACCTGTTGAATCATAATCTTTATAAACCATTGGTATTATACCACACGCCAATGCTTCGTGATATCGACTTGTTGTTGCTTTATTATCTTTCCAATTGAAACACAATGTGTATTTTGATTGATTTAATGTAGGTAATAATCCTCTCATACCTTTTGTTGGTTCCATATCTCTTTTAACAGTAGAAAATTTACCTATAAATCTTGTAAGATATCTACCCATACCATTTTGAATATCTTTCAAAATTAGGTGTCTTTCATCACCACTTTCTATATTACCAACATCTTTTCTTTTTTCTGTTCCCCAATATGAAAACAAATATTTTCTTTTTACAGTTTCAAGTTTTTCATCTTTTATAAAATGGTACTTTAAAGCATGAACACCACCATCAATATCAATTTCATCTAATACTGATATCTTACAATCAATATTTTTAAAAACTTTTTCTTTATATAATTCTGCCGTATCACCTCTGTCTGATCTAAGTATGACAATATGTTTGCCTTTTATATGTGGTAGTATATGATCTCTAATGGCAGTAGTTGACTTTTCTAAATTCTTTGGATCAATATATACTGATTTGCCACTTTCATTTATTATATGATAATGGAATTCATTTTCACTTGGTATAACAATAATATCACTACCTGGCATATCTTTAGAATCTCTACGATTTGCTTTATTAAAACCAAAATTATAATATCCATAATTATATTCTGGATGATTTAATTGAAATCTCTGATAAAGATAATAGAAAGAATCTAATATATGATCTAGTGGTCTTTTATAATTAACACCACTTCTTAATCTTGCAATCGTTATTTTCCTACGTTCCAAAATAAAGATCCTTTCTTAGCATACTTTCTCATTACTGACCATGCTTTTGCATCATATGTTGGTACTGACGGAAAAGGTGGTCTATCTTCTTCTTTAACTTCTTGTGTAAACTTATAATCTGATCGATGAAGAATTGCACGGCCAACTTCATGTTGTTTCATTTTATGACCAACAGACACAACATGAACATCTTTTTTAGGAAATGCCATTTGCAATCCTCGTGTTAATGTACCACTAGAACCAACTGACCAGACTTCACTCACTTCAATATTATAATCACTTTCAATTGTTTTTGCTAGATTTTTAATATCTTCTAACACTCTATGTTCTTCTAATCCTAAAGGTAATAATCTTCGTCTAACAGGATCTGCATCATAGTATTCTCTTGCTCTTGCCTTTGTCACATTCAACATACCATTCGGCACCCAACGTATATCAGCACCATATTCTAATGCCTGTTTTTGATAAGGATGTAGATTCTCTAAAGACCTTTTTGCCATAAAGAATATTGCCTTTTTATCATATACTTTTGCTTGTAAAGTTAATGATAACTGAGCATATCCATTTGCAGGACATCCACCATAAACAAATTCTTCCGCACCCTTTTCTATTTCTTCTCTGATTAATCGATCTACAAATCTTCTTTTTGAACCACCTTCTAATAAGTCATCTCTGACAACATGAAATCCTTCGTGTTGTTCTATAACTAATTTAGGAAATTGAAAAGGTTTCATTGTTATATTGTTCTGTTATATCGGTTACTTTTAATTTACCGTGTACTTCTACAAATGAATATGTTGGTGTATATTGTTCTAAATAATCATATCCTTCTTCTTCAAATTTTTCATCTAGTTCTTCTTCTTCAATACCAACAACACTATTGAAATAAAATGAACACTGATCATCTAAATCAATATCAACAATTTCTTCACTGTCAAATTCAAAAACATTATTATCATCATCAACATCACCAACAACATCTTCTAATGTTTCATTGTCTTCTAACTGAATAACAATATGTCCCCAACGATACATTTCTTCGGTCTGAAATCTAACTGACTTATCATCATTTTGAAATCCTTGATATTCAAAGATTGATTTCTTCCAAGTAGGTTCTATTTTATAATACTTCATGTTGTACTCCTGGTGCCGTCACCAAGATTCGAACTCGGGACCTGATGATTACAAATCAACTGCTCTACCAACTGAGCTATGACGGCATTTCTTTCTATTATATCATATTTTAACTGATTTGTCAATTATTGTATAATCCTTGTGAAATTCTTGTATTTTTCTACTTTTATTTGATTAGAGAACTTATCTACTAATACATCGGTCTTATGTGATATAATGAATACGTTTTCGTCTTGTAGTGTATGAATTATCTTTAAGAAGTCATCTGTACCATTGACATCTAATGAACTATCAAATATCTCATCAAGTATTAAAAGGTTTGTTGATACACTGTTTTTCATTTTTGCAATGGCACGCCATGTAAATAATAATGCCAAATCAATTCTCATCTTTTCACCTTCACTAAATGATGAATAAGAAAAGTCATCTCTAAATCGACTTTTAATTGTTTCATTAAATTCTTCATCTAATTTGAAGTTCACAAAGAAGTCCATTGACTGTAAATACTTGTTGATTAACTGATTCATAATTGGTAGATACATTTTGATAATCTTTGTTTTGATACCACTATCTAATAACATCTGTTTAGCGGCATTAATATAATCCATTTCTTCTAATGTAGAAATCTTTTTATCGTCTTTCTCTTGTAGATTTTCATTGTATGTTTTAAGAACACCTTGTGCCTCTGATACATTCTTTGAACTGTTCATTATCTTTTCAATGTCTAAATTAATCTTGGTATTAAAATTATTCAGTTCAGTAATAGATTGATTATATTTTGCAATCTGAATTTCTTTAACTTTAATCTTTTCATACTCAGTAGTAATTTCTTCTAATCGTCTTTGTTTACCATTAACTTCTTTGTTTAATTGTTCTAGTGCCTTTTCTAATTCAGATAATTTCTTTGTACCTTCATCAACCATTGAAGTTTTAAATTCTTCATCAATATCTTGTTTACAAGTTGGACATTCATCTTTCTCTGAATAGAATTTAATATCTTTCTTCTTCTTTGATACTTTATTTTCAATGGTCAATTCAAAGTTTTCTAATTTCTTTAGATTCTTTTTAACTGTATCTTCATCAGAGATGATGTTCTTTTGTGTATCAATATCTGATTGTATTTCAGATATTTTATCATTGTATTCTGTTATTGTAGTATTATTCTTTTCAATCTTATCTTTGTATTCATCAATGGTAGATTGTTGTTGTTTCTCTGCCTCTGCAATATGTTTTTCTTGTATAGAAATCTTATCTTTGAGATGTTCAACTTCTTTTTCTAAATCTTTAATCTCTGTTTCTAGTTCTTTTTGTTTTTGTTTTGCTAGAATATTCATGGTAGAGAATACTTTAATATCTAAGATATCTTCTACAACTTCTTTTCGATGTTGTGTTTTCAACTGCATAAAAGGTACAAAAGAAGAACTACCTAGAATAACAACTTGTGTAAATGAACGATAATTGATTTTTAATATATTCTGTTCTAAGTATTTCTGATAATCCATTGTCGTTGCATCTTGGTTGATAAGATGATCATTTTGATATATCTCAAATACATTTGGTTTGATACCTCGTTTAATTAAGTATTCATTCTTACCGATTGTAAACTCTACTTCAACCTCTGTACCACCCATATTAATTGTGTTGATTAATTGATCTTTCTTAATATCTCTGAATGGTTTGTTAAACAAAGCAAAACACAATGCATCTAACAATGTTGATTTACCAGAACCATTTTCACCTATAATTAGTGTTGTGTGATTCTTATTTAAATCAACTTCGATAAATGTATTACCGGTTGAAAGAAAATTCTTCCATCTAACTTTTTTAAAAAATATCATAACTTAGGCAAAACCTCATTCACAAATAACTCTTGTCCTTTTTCACAATTCTTTTCCCAATCACTAGCATCACCAGAATCACTAATGTATTTGAACACACGATATTTGATATCAAAGAAACGACACACTTTCGCAATTGCATATGCTTCCATTTCGTAACAATCATACTCTCTTGTAATGTTTGAAACAAAAGTATCGGATGTAGCACAAATATGATATGACTGACCATTTGATATCATTCGCTGATCAAATGGTGTTTCATAGTTTTCAAAACCTAATTCAGTTGCATCCATATCTTTTTGTATAAAATGTCCAAGTTCAATAATCTTTCCTTGTTTGTGAATCACCGATCCTGCAGTGCCATAATTAACTACAAGTTTTGGTCGATGTTCTATAATATACTTTGTTAATTTAAGTGTTGCATTAATCTTTCCAACACCTGTCAATAGAATAGGATGTTTTAATTTACTGACTTCTTCTTTTAATGCTGATACTATAATCATAAATCTATATCATTTGCCTCTGTGTACAAACTTCTCATCAATGTTTTTAATCTACTCTTATCTAACTTTGTATTTAATTGTTCAACGTAATTATCTAAGAGTGTGGTTGTATCTTCAGCCTTTTCTGCGATATCATCTTCGACAGATGAAGCATCTAAGTCTGAGTAGTCTTCTATGACTTTTAAATCGTGTATATTGGTCATCTTATAGAAACCATCTAAGAAACGATCAAACATATAATAATCTTTCTTTTTCTCTACGATAACCTTGATATATGAATCTCTGTACTCGGAGTAGTCAAATTCAGAATAATCGTCTGTATCGTCATTATAATAGATTTTTCGGTGTATTCTATAAGGGTTTGCGATACGTTCTAACTCTCTTGTTTCTGTATCAAAGACATGAAATCCTTTAGGACATTTGTAGTCATTCCAAACCATTTCATATGGAGCACCCAAATAATAGATATGTCCATCGTCTGATTTCTTATGAAAGTGACCTGTAAATACTTTTTCAAATCTTTTTAAATACTTCTTATCTAAACCATGTGTGTTAGTCATACCATTTAACATTTCAAATCCTGCAATCTCTAAATGACCACATACAACATCAGCACTTTCTTGTTCTAACATTGTTTTAGTTTGAGATGCGTTGTCTGGACAGATCCAAGGTAACATGAGAAAACGAACATCATCAAGTGTCATTATTTTAGGTTGATCATAGATAAAAGGTTCGTGTACACCATCATAAGTTGTAAACAATTCTATGGGTGCATTAATCTCATTTGTATTTTTGTAATACGTATCGTGGTTACCGATAATGATGTGTGTGTCAATTTTCATATCCCATAAAGGTAACATAAACTTATTTCTAAAATCACTTAATGTTTTGAAGTTCACAAACTTTCGTCTATCAACAACATCACCTAAGTGTATTAGATGTTTGATATTATTCTTTTGTAGATATGGAAAAAATATATCTTGTAAAAATTTATATTGATACTCAGCAAAGGCAGGACTATCTGACCTAACACCAAAGTGAGTATCAGCAATTATCGCTATTTTCATTACATAAACAATTCAAGTTTAGATTTAGTTTTCTTTTTGACTTTCTTTTCTTTAGGTTTCTTTTCTTTTTCTTCTGGCATATTTCTTTGCATATAATCGATATATGAATTTGTATAGTTTGTATCATCTCCGTCTATTGTTTCATATTCTTGTATACCAGATTTAGAAATTAGTTTTTGTTTGATTTCTGTTTGTTTCTTTTCTTTTTGAATCCTACGAATAAATGCATAGTAAATTATCTGTGTAAAATATGCAAATGGATTATTTGATTTTTCAGGATTGAAATTAGAAACATATTGTAAACAGTTTTCTATACCATCAGATATCATATCGTCTTTATAGGTATAGTTAATAAAATTCGGTCTATAAGATAGATGATTTGCTATCTTTAAAAAACATTCGCCCATATAGTTTGTAATAGGAGGTTGTCGTCTACCACGCTTTTCTGCCTTGGCACACATCTCCTTATACTTTATCATTTCAGAAAGAAACTTTTTATTATCTACATAATGTTCGGTTTTCTTTTTCATGTTCATATTATATCATACTTTTAATTAAAATTCAATTAAATTTTTTGCTTGACATACACTTTTTTTTCTGTTATAATCTGTATGTCCCTGCTTCAGAGATTAGTGTTTGGTTATCTTACCAGCAAGTATATCATATAACTCTTTCTTTGTCAACTTACTATCCCCTTTTTTAAACTTATCTTCTAACATTTTAAGGGAGTTTTCAGCCTTTCTTTCTTTCTCTCTATCAAGTTTTATTTGTTCATATTTCTTCTTTGTACCCACATAATATTCTTTTAAATTCTCATCTGGTTTTGAAATAGTGACAATTCTGTCTTTATGAATAGAAAAAACATTGTCTGCTGAGTGATGTATCCAATCAGATAAACATACTGTTTCATCAACAGCACCATACTCATTGACATCTGATAAGACTTTGAGTTCCATCGGTTCTATCATTCGAATGAAAATAGATCCTTCTTCGTGTGTCAAGTAACAAACGATTTGTTCACCACTCGACAACTTTACGACTTTTAAATCATTTGGTGTCATTTTAACTCCACATTATGAATAGAATATTCAAATTCTTCTTCATTGTAAATATTTATGCGTTCTGAAAAGTGATTAAGTGTGAAGTTCTTGTACGTACCAAATGATAAATCATCTGCAATATCATACAATGTAGCATCTGTTTTTGATTCAGATTGTCTTAGACTTCGACCTATTGATTGTAAACTTCTTATCCTAGATTTGGTTGGAGATGAAAAAATAACATTGTGAAGATTACGAATATTAATTCCAGTGCTAAAAGTTCCGTAAGAGGCAACAATGATAGCGTTACTTTCATTTTCGACAATCGACCTGATGTTTTCCCGATCCACAGTTTCAGTACCACCATACACAAAAAAGACTTTGCGGCCTTCTTCAGCATTTTCTTTAATGTTTTCATATAACGGTACTCCATGTTTTTCTACATACTGAAAAAGAACAAGAGTATTACCATTAAGACGCAAACATAACTTACGAATAACGTTATTTCGTACTTGGTGTCCGGTGAGATATTCCATCTCCTCTTGGTAAGTTGCGTTTCGTATTTGTCTTCTATCTGCTTCATTGTGTTTTAGTACCAAACATTTAATCGTTAATTTACTCAACTGATTTTTATCAATCAGTGTCTTTGTTGAAGTTGCACGATACACCGTACCGAACAAACCTTCTAATACCAACTTGTGCGTTTTCGTACCGTCTAAAGTACCTGTCGTACCAATACGATACTTCGCATTATTTAAAGCAGTCATTATACCTGTTAACGACTTTGCTTTAAAGTTGTGTGCCTCGTCTCCGATCACACATTCAAATTGTTTGAAATAGTTTTTATCGAGGGTTGCTAAAGATTGCCATGTTGAGATTACAACATCTTTGACTATATCTTTATCATAACCATGATATATTCTATGACAGTATTTATCAACATTCCAACCATAATCTGCAAAGTCTGAATACATTTGTTCAACTAAAGATGTAGTCGGAACAATGATCAATGTCTTACGATTTGCCATTTGATGAAAACGAACAATCGAATAAATGATTAACGATTTACCAGATGCAGTTGGTGATAGTAATAATAACTTGTGTCGTTTGAGTGATTGATAGATTGCCTGTATTTGATAATCACGTACTTCAATATCTTTGCCTTGTGATTGGGGTTTGAGAGATTTACAGAATCCTTCGACATCTTTAACATCAATCTTTGTCGATGAATAAACATCTGGTGCCTGTACAACTTTTAAATCATTCTGTTTTGCAAACTCTCTCACATATGCCAATAATCCACCATAGAGTTTACCGTTTCTTTTATCGTATAGACGTATCTTTCCATCCCATACACGATTACGATATTGTGGAGAAAACTTGGCACCTGGAACTTCAAAAGTGAAAAACTCTGAAAGTTCTGCGGCTACATGAGGTTCACATCTTACTTTGATATAAACTTCATCAACTTTTTCTATATTGATCCTTGAGTGAATTTCTTCCATTCGATTGCGTTCTTTATATTAAATGTTCGATTATTAATATTTCTTATGATGCCTTCTATATAATTTATAACTGTTCTGAGATAGGTAATTTTCTGTGATAGTTTGATTAACTCTGCATCTGATTTAATATACTTATCAACATCTTGTCTTAACACTTTGATATCAAATGGGTTCTCTCTGTAAACAGATTCAGGTGCTTTACCTGTATAATATTCCCATTTGTCTTTTGCCAAGACATCATAATCGTCTTCCGCTTTCTTTAGAAGTAATGAAAATTTAGAAAGATATTTGAGATATTTGTTGTGAATGATAGGTGTACGAACTGATTCCATATCAAGTTCTGTATCGTCTATCTGTAAATCTCTAGTGGCTTCTTCTTGTAGTTTTTCTAAATCCATAGTATATTATATCACAAAATGATGATAAAGTCAAGTTATATTGTATAAAATTCGTAGTACTTGTAACCAAATGTTACGTCTGCCTGTAAATAAGTGACCTCTGTATCTTGTGTTGTCAATGCAACAGGACCTATTGATTTAGGATAAACATCTCTAAATCGTATTTCTAATGACGGATTATTCTTTGATGATAGAATAGTTAATGTGGCATCAGAATAAATGGCACCATCTGGAGTTGCAGGTTTGATTTTACCTGGTTCTGTTTGTACACCACGACTTGTTGAACCTGGCATACGATCAGAATTTTCATTTAACAGACTTGCATACTGAGAGTGATTCTCTGGAAAACCAAGACCTTTAATCCAATCATGGACTTCTCTATAGTTTCGATATTCTTCATCAATCAAAAATGTTACCGTTAAATCTTCATAAGTCATATCAGAACCAGCTAATGTAATATTTTGTAATGGTGTTGGTTGTGATAGTTCTGTTAATGATACACTAGGAATGTTTGCCTGTGTTGTAAAGAATTGTACTTCTGGTAGTTTCTGTATGGAAAATCGAAACTGAGTTGGTGAGGCAAAGTCTAGTTCTCTGCCAGTCGGTTGTCTAAGTACTGCGTTTGTATCTGTCATACTAGTATTTATACGCTAAAAAAAAGGGGTCCCCGAAAGGACCCCTTCTGGTGTGGTTTGTGGTAAATTATTACCAACAACCTAAAGTGATTACATTAAGTTAGTTACCTGAACTCGTCTGTAATAGATGTTGGCGTTGTTTGTACCAGTTGTATCGTTAGCAGCTGCGATTTGAGCTGATGACTCTGCAAATGGGTTTCTTACCATACCGTATCTTGTCTTAAAGCCAATCTTCGGTTGGAAAGTGTTTTCACCAACTGCACGTACCATTTGTAATGGAACATATGGGCAGTAGAACATACCAGCATCGTAAGGTGAAGTACCTTTGTAACCGATTACGTAGTATTGTTTAGCAGCACCGTTTGCGGCATATGGGTCAATATATACTTTATATCTTCCGTTTAATGTACCAGCAAATGTGTTACCTGTGTCATCTACACTTAGATTGTTGTTTAAAGCAGGTGTATAATCTAGTACACCAGCCATGTTTAAAGCAGAAGCAACGTCTGATGAAGTGATAATCACATTACCTCTTCCTCTACGTGTCTGTTGTGCAATAACGTTCGCATCTCTTTCGAGTTGGAACATTAAGCCTTTAAACTTCTCAACTGACCATCTACCGTTAGAATCTGTGTCTAAGTCAAAGATTCCTGCGTTAGTTGTGTTCACTTGAGCACCTGGCTTTGCCTTTTGATAGATTGTTCTTACGACTTCTCTGTTAATCTCAGCAAGAATTTCAGCAGATAGAATGTTTGATAATTCTGTTTCTGCATCTAAACCATGGATTGCTTTTAAGTCTTGAGCAAGTTCCATTGTGTATTCTGCTTTTAAAGCACGTGACTTTGCAGTTACGGTTGCTTTTTCGATTGAGAAAGCCATCTCAGCAAATGCGTTACCAGCAGCGTCGCCTAAAGCTTCACCTTCTGCTGTTGTATGACCTTGACCTCTAGTGTAAGTACCAGCAGATGAATCGTTTAGTACTGCAGGGTTTGTTCCAGAGTGTGCGTCACCTGATCCAGTTAGTGCTGAACCAGCTGCATTTCTTGCTGAAAAGTCTGTGTCTGCCTCGTTAAATAACGCTTCTGTACCAGACTGTGATGCATATCTGCTCTTCATTGCGAAGATTAAACCTGTTGGGCCAGTCATTGGCTGAACACCACAGATGTCGTATGCAATTAAGTTAGGCATAGAACGTCTAACGAGAGAAATTAGAATTGGATCCCAATTCGCAATAGCTGAACCTGTTGAGTTTGTAGGTGCAGCTTCACCAAGAAACGCTTTGTCTTCTTTTAAAGCTTTCTCTTGGTTTTCGAGGATGACAGTTGTTACAGCTCTTCTGTAAGCATCTTTGATCTCAGGAAGATCGGCGTGCTCAAGAACTGGTTGCCACTTCTCTTGTAATGTTTCAGATAAAAACATTTGTTCTCTCCTTATTTTCTTTCGTTATAATATTTATTAAAACTCATACTTTTAGTATAGTTTCTTTGCTTTTGTTCTTGAGATAGCGGCTGAATATGCTGACATTGATTCAGACATATCAATCTGTCCGCCCTCGGCGTCATTAGTTTCAGTAACGTTGTTTGATGATACTTTTTCTTTTACGAAATAAGATTCTTTAATAGTTTCTAATTTCTCTTTGTAAGAATCAGCATCTTCATAATCGATACTTTCTACCAAACCCTTGAACTTCTCCTTCTCAGAATCAGCTAGTGAATCTGAAACGGATTCAAAGATAGATGCTTTAGTTTGCTCACCTACTTCTTTATTCAGTTCAACAATTTTTGAAGTTGCTTCATTTAACTTTCCTTTGAGTTCGTCAATCTCAGTTGCCTGTGATTCTAGTACGTTGTACTTCTCATCTGGAATATCAATGTAGTGATCTTCGAATAATTGTTTTAGACCTGTGATAAAGTCTTCAGCGATTTCACCTTTAACACCCTTTTCAATAGCTAGTTCGTTTTCTTTCATCCACTCCTCAACTACGTAGTTAAGGTAAGAATCTACTTTTTCTGTTAATTCAGATTTTGCAGTTTCTTTAGCTTCTTCTAAATTCTTAGCATATTCTTCTTCTAGTCTGTCGATCTCTGCACCAACTTTTGATTTGATAGCAGCTTCGAAGATAGTAGCAGCTTTTGCTTTGAATTCCTCAGAAAGATTGTCTTCGCCATTGATTAAAGCATCAACATCTTCTTTGACGTTAATCTCTTTAATTTTATCAGCTTCCTTTGGATTTTCTGCGAGTTCCTCGCCATCGTGTTCGACTTGGTCGCCAGCGGCAATAGATTCTTTAGGTGGTTTAATACTTGAAGAACCTTGAGAAACAGGAGCAGAATCACCTTTGTCAGCTTTAGCATTTACTTGATCCTTCGTAGGCTTCACATCTTTAGCGTAATCTTTCTTAGGTGCGTCTGGTGTAACCACCGCATCACCTGTATCAGTTACATCTTTAGATGCTTTTGCGACATGTGAAGGTTCAGGAGCAACTGCCTTTTTTGTAGGCTCATTAGCAGCGGCTTCAGCAACTTCTTGTGTTGCGATCGCTTCTAACTCGTCTAAGTTTTGTTCTACGTCTGACATTTAACTCTCTCCTTATTAATTCGAATTAATAATATAATATTTATGTTTTCTACAATTTTGAAAGAAAGGATTTGAACACAGCAGCTTTCTTTTCTGCGAGTTCAATGCGCCTTGCTCTCTCAATTGTATTTCTCATTTCGTGTATATCGACTTCTCGTATTACACCATTGTCCCATACCCACTCTTTACCTTCCATAATACCTTCTACGAAAGCATCTGGAGCAGATGGATCTGCGACAATGTCGGCAGCGGTTGCCAAGTAAAAATCACTTTTTACGTAGTTTGAACCGCCTTTATTCTCCAGCGACCCCATGCCTCTGGAAGAAACTCCTAGTTTTGCACCCTCGTCTATTAAATTTTTCACTATTTTTCCATAAGGGGTGTCCATAATCTTTGCTTCACCAATGAAGTTTTTACCTTCTGGTGTTAAACTTGTAATCATATGCGATACACGTTCTAAGTTGACAGTAGGTCCGTCAGGATGACCTAGTTCGCCAAAAGCACGTTTTGCTTCTACGAACTCTTTATTATAACGATTAACCTCTTTGTTTAAGGTTTCCATAGGATAGATGCGACCGTTTCGATTCTTCATATCGGCCTGCATAAAGATACCACGTATCTTGTAATTCTTTTTTCCGTTATCTGCTTCTTCTACAATGTATTCAGCAGATGATACTTCTTCCGTAATGAGTTTCATTGTCATTTTTTTTCTCTACTATTATTTATAAGTTTTTAGTGTTTAAAACTATACATTGTACGCAATTTTTGTTGCCCATGCAGCCGCATGAGTTAACGTATCTGTTGGTTCTTTTTCGATAAGAACAGTAGCATTTGCAGGAACGTATAGTGTTCCGTATGTTACATTGCCAGCTGCGTTCTTATGTGTCACTGCACCACCAGATGTTGCAGTTAATGAAACCATAGTTGCGTTACTGATATTATTAGCATTTGGATTTTCCACTGCACTACTAAGTATCTTTATTCTTGCCATTCTTCTCTCCTATTGTGACAAAATGTCATCTATAATTTTTTCTAATTGACGTTTCGCAGGAGACTTATCGATTACTTGCATCAACTTAGGCACGTCAACATCACCTCTACGATTGGTCGCAAAGTCCATGACTTTATCAACTTCTTTTCTTAGACGTGGTGCTAAACGTTTATAAGATTGTATCTTCTTATAATCGTCTTTACGCTCCAGTATCTGATTGTTCAGGTGACTGAACGCTATCGACATTCTCTGCCTCTCCTACTTCGTCTGATCTTACGAATGTTTTCGCAAGGTCTTTTCTTCTATCATCTAATGCAGCTCCAACTTTATCAGTTAACGCAGCTTTTAGATTTGTTTCTGCTTCAAGATTATCATCTTGGTCTAACGCATCAATCATATTCTTTACATGTTCACTCATCATTTACTCCTTAATAACCATTTTGTGCATCATCATTATATGGATCTTTGATAATGCCTTGATCAATTTCTTGTTTGATTTTTTCTCTTTGTTCTTCTACTTCTCTTTCTGTCATACGAAGTATATTTTTAAGAACATAGTCCATTGAAAATACTTTACCAACCATTTGATTGTTAAACAACTCTTGTGCTTGTTGTAAACGTGATTGACGAATCTCTTGTTCTTTCATCTCAGAAAAATATCCATCTTGGATAAAATCATACTTGATGTAATCACAGATACTACCCCAATCTTCTTCACTTACAATACCTTTGAGTATTACTTGTGTTCGTAACATATCAGAAAAGAGATGAACAAATTTCTTTCTTAATCTCTGAATGTATTTGGTAAACTTTAATTCATCACGTGAAATCTCTGTTGATTTACCTAACTGTAATCCACCAGAACCTTCACTATCTAAACGTGAGAAAGGTACGTTTAGTGATTGATATAATTTCTTTTGAAAATATCGAATGTCATCAATCTCACCTAGATTAGAACCACCAGGTAGAGTTGTAATATCAGTTCCTCGACCACCTTCTCTTGTCGGTAACCAGAAGTCTTCTAACATTGACATATAGTTTCGATCATCTCTAATCTCACCAGTTGATGCATCATAGACAAGTTTATTTCTATATCTGTTCATCACATCTTTGAGATATTGTTCTGCCTTAATCTTTGGTAGATTACCAACATCAATCTTAAAGATTCTTCTTTCTGGTGCTCTTGAGATACGATAGATAACTAAACTATCTTCAATCATTCGTAATTGATTCACAGGTTTGATTGCCTTGTGTAAGTGTGACATGACAATATTTTTCTGTTGATCAACAAGACCTGAAGGACAATATGCAATTGCATCTGGATGTATTCGAACACCACCTGTATTCATTGCACCACCTACACCCTTTTCATTATAGACATAGTATTCTTCAAACTTAATAGGATCTGGTGCATCACCAGGTAACTTTGCAGGTCCGTCTTTCTTTTTTAATTCTCTAATCTTTTTGATTTTACGAGGATCAATGTATCGTAATTCTTTGATACCATCTCTAGGATTCTTTGGGTCGATCACTTTATGATAATACATACGACCATCAACATACCAACGTCTGAATATATCATGACCTTTTTCTTCAAATTCTAAGATGCGTAGAACTTCATCAAATTCATTTGCAATCTTTCTTTTTAAATCTGGAGAAAACTTTTTGATACGTTCTAAGTTTAATCGAACAGGAGGTTCTATTTCGTCTGATACGATTGCCTCGTTGACGATATCTTCAACAGCCTGATCACACTCAGGTTGTATTGCGACTTCTCTATATCGTCTAATTAAATCTGCTTCATCTTTGATCTTACCTTCAATATCAAGGTAATGACCAATTTGTCCACCACCACCAATGACAGTTTGTGATCCGTCATCGACGGAGGGCAACGTAAAGTCTTGTGATGTCGCCCTCTCGTCCTTTTTTCGGGTAATAGAAAATCCAAATAATTCTGCCATACTATTATTTATACCCTTTTTTCAACCACTATTTTAAGTAGTTGTGTTAGATTCCCAATACTGATATCTCCAAGTACAGGTAAATGTTTCTAACGCAGTCGCAGCTTCGTATGTTAAATCGATAGGTGCCACAATCGTTGGAAACATTCCTCTAAATGTGTAAGACTTAATTGTATTACCATTTCTGTCTAGGTGATCAACAAAGGCGTCAACTTGATAATCAGTTGGATTGACAAGACCTTCATTATCAGACATATTGTTAATACCGTTAGTCCATCTCTCAATCGCATTTCGGATTAAGAAATCAGTATCATTGATTATTGTTGTTTCCCATGTTTCAAATGTTCGATCGCCAGCAATATAGAGATTTCTACCTCTAAATGGCACAGCAATTTCTTCGACAGTTGTACCAGGAAGTGTTGTTGCATTACATAAGAATGCCATACTTTCTGTTTCACCGCCTACAGCTGAATATCCTGGGAAAGGCATTGTTACTTTGAACTGATTAGCTCTTGCACCGCCGCCTTTAAGTTTAGATACAAAATCTGAAATGTTTGCCATGATTATGCTCCTACGACTTCACTGAACGCAACGCCAGTTCTTGTTGCAACAAAGTTAAGTTTGATAAAGTTGATACTTCTTGCAGGTTTTACAAAGATGTCTGCAACAAATTCATTTCTATCAATAACTTCGCCTGTGTTATTAGTTTCATCAGCTACCACAGCAAAATCTGTGATACCTCTACGACCTTGTACATCTCTTAGGAAAGGTTCTACTAGATTTCTAAATTGTGCTCTTGTGAACTCATCGTTGAACTCAAAGAGTTGGAATTTAGCAGCAGTAGAAATTGCCTTTTCTAAAGTGATGAAAAGTCTTCTTACATTGATTCGATCAAATGCACTTGGTTTGGATAATGCAGTCTTATCACCAAACAATACAATACCTTGACCAGGGAATGAAGTTACAGGGTTTACTCTTTTTCTGTAAAGAATATCTCTCTGTGCCTGTGTAGGATTGTATGCAAGTTTTAATGCACCACGAATTTGACCTCTGTTGAATCCACCTGGTGAATACCAAGGATCTGCAACTAAGTCTGTTCGAGCACATAGACCAGCAACGTCACCATTCAATGGAACATATCTGTAAACATCGTTATACTTATCGTATTGATACTTATAACCTGAATCAAATACAGCGTATGAACTTGAAGGTAAACCGTCAGCAAAATCTGCCACGTTTTGTGTTTGTGCAATAGGATCAGTTACGTTCACAACGTCTGCACGTGCAGGTGAAATAAATGCAACACAATCTTTTCTCTGTTCTGCGAGATCGATTAACATTGTTGCTTTTGTGTCACCAGTTGCATCTGCGTCTGTCTGTGAAGGACCACCAATGATAAAGTTAACATCTACTGATTCAGTGTCAGCAAACTTATCATAAGCAAGTTCTAACTCACCGTTTGTTGGTACGTTGTCATCAGTTCCACCAGAAAGTGATGTACTGAAAACAGTGTGTGATGCACTACCAGTATTATCAAATGTATTACCAGTAACAGCTGCACCTGCACCTGAAAGTGAAGTTTCGTGGTCCATCCAATAGATGTATTCTGAACTATTGTATAAAACATCTACGTAATAGTTTGTTCCGCCTTGTGCGTTTTTGGCATCTGAACCTTGTGAAAGTCCTTCGTATTTTTCTAATACTGAACCTGCAACACCAGTGATTCCACCGTCTTCGTCAACAACAACGATATGAAGTTCATCATTTGAAGCGCCATTGTCTGAAGCGTATTGTGTTGTACCAGGAGCACTATCAAAAAGATAGAAATATTCCCAACGTCTTTTGATGTATGCATTATCAACTACGGCATCTTTTAATCCAGTTTGACCAGCAGCAAGACCACTTTCAACGTTAGTGTTTACTCTTGCGATAGTTAAAGTGTTTGAAGAAATTGCAGTAATTTTATAATACTCACCAGAAGGAGCAGCGTTAAAGTTTCCACTTATATCGCCGAACTCTAGTAAGTCGCCTACATTAAACTCTGTGCCATCATCAACAGTAATAGAGGTTGCACCTTTTGATGCGTTACCTGCTACTAAGTTGTCAGCGGGCATAGTTTGTTCAAATGCAGTAGAATTTGTACACATTGATACCTTGAGGTTGTTACCCCAAGTGCCAGCAGTTCTTGCAGCCCAGCTTCCAACTGAACCCGAACCATCGGCGTAATTGTTAGTATAGTGATCTGTGTTTTTGATTTGTAATCCAGAACCATCGCCTGAGGCGTTGAGGTTTCCAGTCACAGCTCTGACCACTCTTAATGCGTTTCCGTACTGTAGAAAGTTGGTTGCACTAAAAAAATACTCGAATGTGTTGCTGTCTGGTTTACCAAACACGTCAACATATTCTTGTTCACTTGAGATCGCAACGATCTCATCCATCGGCCCTTTTTCACTAACAACGGAGATGCCTGCAATTGATGTAGCTACGGCAGGTACTACGTTTGTTAGATCCTTTTCAGTTACGAGAACACCGGGTGATACTAAAAATGCCATTGTCTGTTCTCCTTATTTACTAAATTTAGTAATTATGATACTATTTATAAAATTCAAATTTTACAGTCCTTTTCGAACGACAGGTACCCAACGTGTACCATATTCGTCAATGGTATCTTCATTCATTGGATCATCGACCCCATTATCAACAAATCCAAAGGGTGCCATATCTTGTTCTATGAGATTCTGTTGTTCTTCAAAGATACGACTTCTTAGATCATTATCAGTCAATTCTTTGAAATAAACTTGTGTGGTTAACCAGGCAAAGAGTAATAAACATGCCACTAAATCATCTGAACAACCGTCATCTGCCTCGTATTTTGACGTGCCTTTGAGTATGTAAGTTGACAATTCTGAGATAATATCGAAGTCATTAATCAGTAGTTTATCTGCCTCAATCATCTGTTTAAGATTGGAACATGCAACTTTCTTCACAGCTTTCGTTGTTCGCACACCCATTTGAGAACCAGAACCAGAGAATCCAGAACCTGCAATTTGACCAGAACGACCTCGTTGAGAGACCATAATCAGATTGTCATATTCTAAATCAAACTGTAATGTATCTGCCACTTGACCACCAATATCATTGACCTCAACCAGTATCTCAGCGTGATTATAATTCTTTGCAACTTCGTTGATGATATTAGGAAAGACAAGCGGTTTAAT
>Ga0255772_10001565_pt1 | contig 22836 bp, 11 predicted proteins | sample 071ome_34_FD_179970 | JGI IMG/M metagenome (GOLD analysis project Ga0255772, IMG submission 179970) | Coastal salt marsh microbial communities from the Groves Creek Marsh, Skidaway Island, Georgia - 071411BT metaG (version 2) | ecosystem: Environmental > Aquatic > Marine > Intertidal zone >...
TGTTCCGCTTGTGCTAGGATATGTAATAGCAACAGAGCCGCTACCATTATTTAAAATATTAATAATATCTGTAAGTCGTGCTACTGCAAAACTTGCTGTAGTAGCATTGCCAGAAAATCCTGGATTTAAAACTTGGGTTTGGTCATCTGTATTTAAAACAGGGGCTACTGCTATGCCTCTTCCTACTACACTAACTAAGTCCCGCAAATAATCATATGCTGCTTTAGTTGCAGCAAGTTCGCTCGAATCTATATTTAAATTTGTACCTTCGTAATATGCTTCGCCTGCTTTTACGGTCATCCAGTTGCCGCCGTAAGTAAGATCGTATGCTAACGCATCTAATATAAATCCTACGTCTTGCTTACATTTTGTTCTACTGTATTTTAAGTCAGGATAGTTACTGTTAAGATATCCTGTAACTTCAGATACTACAAATTTTTTGTTTATAGACAGTAAGTCTCTATGATATCCAAATACAGATGCCGGTGTAGTCATTGCATATGCTGGTGTGAGATTTCCTTCTAATTTGTTACCTAAACTTATATCTATACGCCTGCGAATGTTTCTTGCTAGTTTTTGTGCTGCCGGCGCTACTGTAGTAGTTTCTGCATATGGCCAACTCTGATCTTGTGTTTGTGAATTTCCTGTTGTAGCAGTTACGGTTGTACCTGTAACAATATCATCTACAATATCTTCTAATCTTTCTAGAGCAGCATATGTGTACTTAAAGTCACCATCAGGAGTTAATGTGTCGAGACTATTATAAATTGTGCGGGGTTGTACATTGGTTGAGCGGAGTTCATCACCTAATATACAACACTCTGCTGGAACTTCTATAGGCAGTATTTCTTTGTATTGCCCAGTGCTTACCTTAATTAGCGTAGTCCTAATTAACCTGCTAGGAACATTGTCACTAGTACCTGCTGTAATAGCATCAGTAACTATTGTTCCTAGTTCTTGTATTGTTTCATATATTGTTGCCATTTTATTTAATAACTCCCTGATCCGATCGATGCTCCGCCATACGATCCTGTAACTGTGCTTTCATATTCTGCATCTGCTTGATTGCCTAGTGCAGATTCGAAATATTGTGCTACTATAGCAGTAGAATTATCACCATTTAACACTTGATAATTTACAGCCGGTGCTTCTTGTGCTAATACTTTTTGTATAAGGCTTATTCCGTAGTTTATACTTGCTACAGTTTCTGCTTCTTGTCCTAGTGTATAAAATTGTCCTGGTTCTTCGACATATTTCAAAGCAGCTTCTCTTGTTTTTACATTTCCGCCGTGTGTTAAATCGTGTATAAATGCATCAACAATAAAGCCCATGTCTCTTTCGCATTTATCGCTGTAATAAGAAAACGCTGTAGTAAACGGAGCTATGTTATTTGCTATTTGATAATCAGTCCACTCAACAATTTCTCTTTGTATAAATCTACGATTTAATTCTAATAACCTTGCAGCACTTTTTGCTTTTGTTCCCCTTTCAATTTGCTGGGTAGCATATCTAATAGTTCTCCAAGGTCGATCAATGCTTTTTCCATATTCGGGTGCTGGACTATCTACCCCGTGCTCTGCTACAAAATAAACATCATCAGCACTGTCTAGTGTTACCCATTCTGGCGTTCCGCCTGTACTTACTTGTAGAATTTGACCGTTAGTTCCGATTGGTAACCTAGTTGGTCCTGCGCCGCCGTAATAAACTAAATCACCAACTGTTGTTAGTACTGAAGTTTCGCTACCTATAGCTATTGTATTCCAATAAGTTCCTGTGATGTCTAAATCAGGGCGAGAATTCTGTGCGCCACCGCCTGGATCTGTAGGTGTTTCTGTCGAAAAGTCGTCACCTTCTGAAATATGAGATTGTATACAAACATAACTATTATCTCCGTAACGAACAATATCACCAAGATCGTATGCTTGGTCGTCGATCCAAACTCCTCTCCAATTTATCCCTGTTGAAAAAACCTGCCAATATGTTACATTAGGCGGTTCTTGTCCTTGATGGTCTTGTATGCAACGATAGTTGTAGCCGCCTACTCTAACTAAATCACCTACATAATATTCTATGTTAGAAGAATCGTCCCCCCAGTCTCCTCTAAAACGTAAGCCTTCTGTAAAAAGATCCCAGTCATCTGCTTGTGAGCTAGGAATTTTATTTGTGTTATCCTGCAAAGCAATGTATGAGTTACCGCCATACTTTACAATGTCCCCAGTTTGGTAGCTGTTTGTGTATAGCCACTCGCTCTCATATTGTATACCGTCGACAAACTTGTTCCAGTTAGCAGAATCTGTTGCAAACTCGCTAGATGACGTGTGATAAGCAGTAGCGATCCAGGTGTTTGCTCCGTATCGTACAACGTCATTTAACTTGTATCTAAAATCAGCACTCCAGGAACCTTTATAGTCTAAACCACGATTAAAAATGTCCCACTTTCCTGAATCGGCTTCTAGACCATCAGCAGCAGTTGCAGCGGAAATATGATGTTGATTACACACATAAGTTGTTGCACCATATTTTACAAGATCGTTTGCTTTATAATCAAAATTAGTTGCCCAATTTCCCTTCCAATCTAATCCTTCAGCAAACACCTGCCAATTAGCTAAATCTGGTTCTAAACCTGTAGATGAATCTTCAGCAGAAGTATGATTTGTTTGGCAAATATAAAGTTTTCCGCCATACTTTACAATGTCGTCGTATACATATCTAACCTGTGGTTGCCAATCTCCTTTCCAAGTTTGGCCTTCACTTACTAAATTCCATTTTGGCGGAACAATATCTAAGTCTGTAAAAAAGTCGTCCGCTGCAACGTGACCTAACACACAAATATAAATTTTGCCGCCATAGGCAACAACATCGTCTTGGTAATAAGTTGTTGATGCAGACCAGTCGTTCTTCCAAACAAATCTTAGTCTTCCTAATTTAAATTCTGCCATTTATCATCCTCTCTTAACTATTTATCAATATTACTCTTGTACTGAATTTGATTGTCGTAAAAACATCATTTGGGCTATTAATGATCCCTGTATGTTTGTTACATTACCTAAAGCATCTGCACCAGTAAACGTTACATCCCTTGGAATATTTAGATAACCGTCTCCTAATACTTCAACCGTGTTATTTTCTGTTCCTATCTTTACAGCACCTGCTGTTACACTATTAGTTTCTAGATCCGAACCACCTACTGACAATCTGTCTGCTAAGAATGTTGCAATAGCTTTTTGTGTAGGAATAATATTATTAGAGTCTGCACTAAAGGTTGGGTCTGTTGAGAACTCACTAATAATTGTTCCTGTGCCGCCGAGTCTTACACCACCTAGCGATAATTCAGATAGACCGTCTAAGTCAAAGAATTCTGCACTAATAGTTACTACACCTGTTGCCTGATTAACTCCAAATAATTCTCCGCCTCTGAAGTTACCGTCTTGGTCAGTAGACACATAAAATACTCTGCCGCCTTCTAACTCTGTAACTTCGTTTTCAGGTGCAGCAGTAAAATATGCTCCGCCGGCATAAAGTTCTGGGTAATTTGTTTGCTCAAAGTTACCAGTGCCTATGTCTAAGAAATCGTGTCCTGTAATACGACACTGACTATAACGAGTAAACAGTGTTGTCACTACGCCGTGTTCAAGATTATAAAAGTTTTTTAACCCTGGACTTATAGTAAATCTTACTAATCTGGTTCCGTTACCCGAACCGTCATCTCCTAAATCTTCTGATCCTACTCCTATGAATAATTTTAAATCATCAGGGTCTTCTGTTATATCGTCTAGAATATTTGCAAAACGTATTTGGACACCCGGACCAGGTAAAGTAGGATCTAGTCCTGCTAGTATAACTGTGTTGTCTTCTGGTACAATCTCTGCAAAGCCGTCGCCTGCTATTGTGATTGTAGAAGTTGTTGTTCTATATCCTGTTCCTCTATTAATAAAATCTGGTTGTGCAAGTACTTTGTTTTTTCTATTAAGCTGATACTCAACTTCAGTTACAAATTGATTATCGACAACAAATAATTCTACATCATTGTCAGCAGTATATCCGCTACCCGGATCCCATATCAAAATTTCAGTAAAGGAACCAGTAACTACGTTTGCTCTAACTTTTGCTTGACAGCCACAATTTATTCGACCTATAGCATTATTTGTTTCGTTATTTGCTAGAACATAAAAGTTTGGTATATTTTCATAATTGGAGAAGCCAATAGCTCCCCATTCTCTTTCATAGCTAAGTGTTCTGCTGGTCCATAAAATACCGTCTTCTGTCGTAGCTGCAAATGTAGTCGGTCCTTCAGTAGCATCAAGGCCGATTACTTGCCCACCTGTATCACAGATTGCAAAAAATACACCTTGACCGTATTTAATTCTTTTCCAGTTCATAATAGTAGAACCGTCTATTGTTGGAGCTGTTGTACCTGTTGTCCAAGTTTCTCCTAGGTCTAAACTAAATGCAACTTCCCCGTCTTTACTAAATGCTAAAAATCTATTAGCTCCGTAAACTAGATCTAAATAATCAGAATCCCCAGATAGTGTTGGAAGCACGTTGCTGTACATATTCCAATTAATACCATCTGTACTATAAGCAACATCTTTTGTTTGAGATCCAGAAACAGCAACAAATCTACCTTGTCCGTAAGCTAATCCTTGCCATTGGTCACCGGCCGAGTCATCGCCTGTCGGCATAGACGAAGACGACCAGTCTAGTCCATTCCCACTATAAAAAGCTGATCCTTCGTTTTCGCCAATAATAACAAATCTGCCTAATCCATATGCTATGTCAGTCCAATTGCCTATAGACGGCAAAGATCTTTGAATCCAGCTCTGACCATCATAACTGAATGCAATTTTATCGTTATTGTACGGCAATGCAATAAATCTATTGTCTGCTGCAATTAATCTTTTATATTCTCCTGCAAACGGAAGATTTAACTCTAACCATGTTTCTCCGTCGTCGCTGTAAGCAGCAATATCAGTATCAGCAATGGCCACAAATCTATTTCCTCTAGGAGTACCAGTAAAAGTAAAGTTTACAATACTATTAGTACTGTCGTCACTGTTTGCCGTCACTGTAATTACTATGTCGTTTTCAGGAGTTGTTCCTCCTAAATCGCTTCCTAAAATTGTAAGTTCATCGTTAACTGCATAACCTGCACCGTCATTAACTAAACTTACTGAATATTGATCTCCTGCTCTGTCAACATTTACAATGGCAGCAGAAAAAGGTCCTTCTTCTCCTACTCTTCCTGTTCCTGTAGCAAGAGTAATATTTGCATATGTTGCCGTTGTGCCGCCATACGCAATGTCAATCCATGATCTTCCAGTAGGCATTGTTTTAAAGTCTTCAGTAAATGCAGGCTTGTTTGCATAAATTCTCGGCTCAATCCTATAGTTTGTTGTAGCATCAAGATTAGCAGCAATCGGAGTTCCTGGAAGTACATGATCCCACCCGGGTTCGCCATCCGATTCTCTAATAACATCAACAGTCTTGCTAGCAAAAGTAAATCCGTTAATTATTCCGTATTGTCCTACACCGGTTCCTGAAATAATAATTATTCGCATACCTAATATTTCAGTATCAAATTGTGTAGTATCGTTAATGTTTAAAATTATTTGAGTATTAGTTAAGTTAGCCTGTGCTGAATTTTGTTTTACTAGATAGTTTGAACCGCCAGCATTTCCTGAACCGGCCGTAGTAATTAATCTTGCGTTTGCTAATGCACCGTCTCTAAAATCTGAAAATTCAACTTGAACATCGGCGCCTGCACCTACAATGGTTGCATCTGCTTGTTTATATTGCTCACCGCAATGATTATATTCAAATACAATAAATTCGTCATTTGCGCCCCCAGCTATTGCTTGACTAACTTGCGCTTCGTTTTGTCTATTGTTCACCGTTACAGTTTGCGGAGTTTCAGCTGGATCATTACCTTGAGCAATTGAACCATAAGATCCGTAAGAGTTGTTGCCGTTTGTTGCACGAATAACTCCACCGTTCTCAGCTAGATATCCTACTTGGCAATAATACGTAAACACTGATACTAATTCAGCTCTAGCGTTATTAGAAATATATGCACCAATGCCATCACTTAAAACTTGTGTAAAGTCATTTGACACCATACTTCTGTTGCCGCCGTTGTGCAGCGAGCCATCTACTCGTTTTCCTACACAGGCAGTTCCTAAGTTTGTAACGCCTTGTATATAGGGAGATCTAAAATTAATCCATACTCTCTGGTCTGCTGGTCCCCAGCCTGGATCTAACGCAACACAAGATCCACCTGTTGGTCTTTGATACTGTTCAAAAACACCAGGAGGATTAAGTACACCCTCCAAGCCGTCAGTTGTCATACTTCTTAAACCGGTTGTGTCTCTCATCCAAAATAGATCATCAAGCTGACAACCTTCAACTGAGTTTGCAAGTCTACGGGCACTTAACACAGTCATGTAGTTGCCAGAATAGTGTAAATCTCTAGACATTCCTCTTAGTAAATGTAAAATGTCGTCTCTCATTTCAGCTTCAGGCAAAGTTACTCCTGGAAACTGATCTTGAGTATATAATATTAATTCTTTAGCAATTACTTCCTTGTTACGTAACAAGATTTGTGCTGCATTTACATCACTTTGCGATGCTGTTGCTGTATTACTTCCAGTTAAAACAACTTCGTCGCCGCTTGCTAGTCTAAAATCTAAATATCCTTCCCATGCATCTATTAAGGTGTTAATAGGAGCTATAGAGGATGATGTTGCCACAGGACCTGTTAAATCTTGTGAAAATGTGTTTTCTTCATCTAAGTCGGCATTTTGTAATAAAATTAATTGAGGGAACACCTGTTTTAATCTTGTTACATACTCCTTTGCGTAGGAATACATTGAAGCGTAATTTGTTTTTGCTCGAGACGCAACTACAGCAGTGCTACGTAATTCATCACCCATTACAACACACCCTGCCGGAACTGTTATAGGGCCAACTTCTTCATACCTACCTGTAGCAACAAAGATTTTTACAGGATTAACTGCTGCAATATAACTAACACTTGCCTCTGTTGATCCTACAAAAGAATGATTAGAAGTTTCTGGTGAAGCGCCTACATTTACTGTAATTGTTGTATCTGTTCTTTCTAAAATAGGTAATAGATTGTAATTTCCTGCAGGATCCGATGTCCTTGGATATGTAACCACCGTTTCATTATCATCAGATGCACAAGTAAAAGAAAGACTGTTAGGTGCAATAGTTATTTTATCAAAAACTTGTAGATTATGTGCGCCTATTGTTAAAACTAGAACTCCGGTAAATGGATTATATGTTGCTAAACTAGGAGTAAAAGTGTTTACTATTTGTTGGTAATTATCTTCGACATATTCACAGGCATATCTTACAGTTTTGAAAGGAGACTTCATAGAAAATCCGTATCCTTGATCGATATTATCTACACCGTTAGTTCCTACATAAATTGTGTCAATATTATCTATTAGATTACGCCAATAAACTTCTAATTCATTTGACACACTTAAAACTTGATTTTGTTCTCCTATAGCTAGTCTTGCATCACCTAATGTCGATCCGTCTCCTTGAAGTGATCTTGATAGTCCGTAAGTAAGTAAATCTCCTTTATATAATAAAGCTCCAGGCTGGCCGGCTTGTACTAGAGTATCCCAGTATTCGTATCCACTTCCGTTGTCTCCTGGGAAATTATTATCGGTAGATCTATGTTCTATATTTGCAATATATGCAGTCCCTTGGAAAACAACAACTTCGTTTAGACTATAGATTCTATCAGCTTGCCAATTGTTAGAAAACAATTTTCCTGTTGCTAGTCTTTCCCAAATTTCAGGATCCTCGTAGTCTATGCTGCTTAAATCACCATCGCCTGTGTTAACGTCTCTAACTGCGTAATAAAGGTCTCCACCTCTCTGAACTATGTCTCCAGTTAAAAAGTCTTTTGTATATCCGTTTTCGATTGCTGCTGTTGCAATAGATAATGAGCCGCCCATTAAAATTGCACTTTGACTAAAATAATATCTTGTGCTAGGTACGGCTGTTGTAAACCTTAATGAAATTGTCCTAGTTATAGCAGAGCTAAAGTTTGATATGTATTCTGCTTCTGTAACTTGAACGCCGTCTAGTGTAAAGTCAACTGTTATACCTGCTGTGCTGTCTGTTGTAATGCTGGACAGACCTACATTAACTGCATCAGCAGAATCACCAAATAACATCGGAGCAGGGGCAAAATAATTTACATTGGTTTCATCTGATTGATCAAAAATGTGAGTTTCACCTGTTCTTATGGAGACAGATCCGTTTTCTACTCCGTCTACATAAAAATTACCTGTTTCTTTGGCGTCTTCGTCAGCAGTATCAATTCCTACTTTTACTGAATGATAAAAAACTTTTTCTTCTGGTCTATTAATTATTCCCCTAAAATTATAGGTTTTTGCAAGAACTATCCAGTCAATGGAACTATCTACAGTATCGAACACTTCTCCTTTAGAAGGAGGAGAATCTACATTAGGATTTATTGCATAATAAAGTGTGCCACCATATCTTACAATGTCACCTTCGTTATAAACTGTTAATGGCTCCCATGTTTTTTCGTGTTGACTTCCTAAAAGATAAAGTTCAAAGTTTTCTGTGCTTATTAGTTCTGCATCGGACTCGTGTGTGATAATGCATTTAAAGATACTTGCTCCGTATTTTACCAAATCGTTTACAACGTATTTTGTACTAGGTTGCCACGGACCTAAGTAAATATCGCCGTCGTAAAATACATTCCAATTAATTAAGTTTTCTTCAAAAACAGTAGTAGAATGATGCGGTTTAACACAAATATAAATTTGGCCGCCATATTTAACTAACGTGCCTAACCCATATGATAATTCAGGTGTCCAGTTGCCAATATATTTTTGTCCTAAAACAAACAACTTCCAATTTAAGTTTTCTGGTTGTACTGAATAGTCAACATTTGCTGCATCAATTCCAAATTCATTAGAAAGATGCGATGTAACACATTCGTATAAACTACCTTGGTATAGTACAATATCGCCTTTATTATAATCTGTTGCTGTTTCCCAGTTGCCTAAAAATATACGGCCACTGGTCATTACTACCCACTTAGGTTGCGGCTGTGGAGGACTAGATCCTGGTAGTATTGCATTTAAGTCTGTTCTAAAAAGACTACTTGCTGTGTGTGCGATAAGACAAACATAACTTTTTCCGCCTACTCTGACAATATCGTCACGCTTATAATCCAAGCCTGCAGACCAATCGCCGCGCCATCTATATTTAAATCTGTCTAGTAAAAATTCAGCCATTGTTAATAATCTCCAGAGGGCCTGCTATAATCTGTGATGACATTTTCGTCTTGTCCTTCGCCGTATGAAGGAGATGAAATGTTTTCAGGCACCACGTATGCTTCTGATAATCTTTGTATCAACTGTCCGTCCGCAGGATCTATAAAATAAGTTAACGATCTTGCGTCCCACTTAAATTGTGGATATCTTAAGTTATCATAAATAATTTCATGGTTTTCGTCTACGCCGCTTAGGAAGTCAATTCCTTCTTCAAAGTCTAAGTAAGATTCTGCTGCAATACCAACATCATTTATTACAACTGTGTTTTCATTGCCACTGGCTAATTGATCGGATCTAACTAAAAATAGCTCGCCGTCGTCATTTCTTCTTAGGCCATAAAAGTAACGTTTGATAAAACTATCAATAACATTAGTAGGCGTTGTTCCAATATAATAACTCATTATGTAATCTCCACGTAACTGCAAACTACGTCAACAGAATCGTCTACGCTAGCAGATACTGATAAAATATTGCTTGGTGCTAGGATTAATTTTTCTCCTGTTGATATAACTCTTAAACTTGTTCCTGCTGGTAGCAAAGAATCTTTTAGATAATATCCCGTAACGCTAGTATCGTCTTTAATTAAAACACTTACATATACAAATGATTCTGTTAAATTTGTAATACTCAATCCGATAATTGTAGCTCTTACACTAGCAGAGTTTTCTAAAATTTCAACTGGCTTTAAACCAACTTGTTTTATTACTTTGTTTTTAAAAAAGGTTGCCATTTTTTATCCTAACATTAATACTCTTTCTACAGCAAGATCTTGTGCATCATTTAAACTTATTCCTGAACTTGCGCCAGCAACACCAGTCCACTGTATGCCGTCCCATACTTCAACTCTAGTATCAGCTGTGTTGAATCTCATCATACCGGTTTCGGTATATGCAAGTGGCGGTCTGTTTGTCGCATCTCCTACCGGCAACACAAAGCCGGTCGTGTTATCTATTTTTACATAACCGTCTGTGGTGTTTGCAAAAATTGTAGTTGCATTAGCAACAGTATTTGTAATTGTGCTATCTTTAAATGCAAAATTATCAAAGTTAACAGATCCAGTTCCGTTTGCTGTTAATTCAAGATCAGTATCAACTGTAACAGTACTTATCACATTGCCGTCAATTTGTATGTCATCAATGACAGCTTTGTCTGTCCTAAAACGATCAGAATTTAAATCTGCACTTACTGAACCGTTTGTATAAAACCTAATAGTATTGTCATTGTCTCCAGGATTTAATTCTGCTGTGATATAAGTATCTTCGTCTATATCAATAGGGCCCCTACTTAGTATAACCCATCTTGTTCCGTTATAACCTTCAAATGTATTGTCGTCGACATTATAACGAACCATTCCTGTTTGGGGTGCGCCCGGGCGTTCAAGTTCTGTACCTTTTGGTATGATAACTGCTGCTGTGCTATCAATTTCTACTATACCGCTGGCTGGATTTAGAACAAGGTCGGTGTCGCTAGAAATAATATTTGTATTAAAAGACAGATTGTCAATAACAATACTGCCAGTTCCATTAGCGCGAAGTTCAAGATCTGAATTACTTTGAGTTGTGGTAATAAAATTGTCATCAATTAATATATCACCTGTGCTAAAACTATTAGCAGTAATTGTACCTGAACTATTTAAATCTTGTATATTTGCTGTTCCACTTATGGTTATATTTTGGTTTATAATTACATCATTGCTAGGTATGAATACACTTCCAGTTCCGTTTGCACGTAATTCGAGATCCGAATTACTTTCAGTTGTGGTTATAAAATTATCGTTAATTTGAATATTTTCAAACTGTGCTTGACCTGTAACATTCAAATCTCCGTTAACTGTTGCAATGCCAGTTAGATTAAATACACCAGTTTGCGATACATTGCCTGTATGTGTTATTGTTCCTGTAATATTTGTGTCTTTTAAATTAGTAGTTCCGTTTACAGTTAAATCATTGTCTATCTGTACATTATTAGACGGAACATATACTATTCCAGTGCCGTTTGCTAATAATTCTAAATTAGAATCAGGTAGCGTTGTTGTTATAAAATTATCATCAATTAATATATCACCAGTTGAAAAACTGTTTGCTGTAATAGTTCCAGTACTATCAATATCTGCAAAATATCCTACGCCGTTTACTGTTAAATCATTAAGTATTTGAACATCATTGGTAGGAATAAGTATACGGCCTGTTCCATTAGCACGTAGCTCTAAATCTGAATTACTAAGCGTTGTAGTAATAAAGTTATCGTTAATTAAAATATCTTCGAACTGCGTTTCACTGTTTATATTCACTGTTCCACTAACAGTCATATTTCCTGTAAGTGTTATATTGCCAGTTTGAACTGTATTTCCGGTGTGTGTAATGGTACCGTTAACTGTAGTGTCAGACAATGTAGTTACGCCATTTACTGTTAAGTTATTGTCTATTTGTACATTATTGCTCGGAACATAAACTGTACCAGTTCCATTTGCACGTAGTTCTAAATCTGCATTAGAAGCAGTTGTTGTAATATAGTTGTCATTGATTTCTATATCATCTATGTCTGCTTGTCCAACAAAAAGATTTTTCCAAGTTTTTGAAACACTGCCTAAATTGTAAGTTGAAGTTTCGTTTGGAACAATATCCGAAACAACTTCTGCAACTAGATTTAAATCATCGGTATTTTGATCACCTATAGTAATATTACCACCAACTGTGACATTACCTGTTACATCAACATTACCTGTTACACTTACATCATCCTGTAGATTAATTTCTCCTGAAGCAGCAGTAATATTTAGATCGCCGCTGGTAGTTTCAATTGTGTTGTCGTGTATGCTGATGTTACCAGTGTCAACCGTGGTACCGTCTATAAATGTTGTGTTGCCGCCACTGGTAAATGTTAAGCCCGATGTACTTTGTACTTGGAAGTTGGCGCTTGAAAATGTAATTGTGCCTGTTTGCTGATCAACATAAAACAAATCACCAACACGGAAATCACCTTGGTGGTCAACTGACGTATAACGTATTCTTGCACCATTAAGTTCTACAACTTCATTTTCTTGTACAACTGCTGTAGGCTCATTGTCTTCAAATTCTTCTGTTCCAATATATGCAAGGTTGTGTCCGATGGCATACATTAGTACACCAGGGCCGTCACCGTAAAGTCCATACTTGCCGTAAACTGATGCAGATGCAATAGAACGTACTTCTGCTCCAAAGTCTGTATAGTCAGCTAGTGTTATACCTGTTGCTGTTGCGCCGCCGCTAAATCTAATGTCCTGTGCTAGTACAACATCATCTTCAAATGTAGTGCTTGCATTGTCGCCATCGAACCGTGCCATTAGCACAGTTTCTGTAGTCACTGGTAATGGTAAGTTCGTAGGTGTAAATCCTGCTGTGTAAACTGCGGTGCCTTTTATTACTCTAACGTCATCTATGTTACCGTCTAGTGCTCCGCCGGCATCGTGTTCTGCACCAATGTAAACAGGTTTAGTATTACCGTAGTCATTACTGTCTGTATATGTGCTACCGACTTGTGTACCGTCTACAAAAAGTTTTGTGTCTGTTCCTGAACGTGTTAGTGCAATGTGATGCCAAGTAGTTGCACTTAATGCCGCAGTTCCTGTAATTACTGTGCTGTTGCCTACGTTGACTTTTGCATCAGCACCGTCTGCGTAAATCCAAACTGCTGTGTCTGTGTCTACGCCTGCACGGAAATCTGTAAACGTTTGTACACCACTAGTTGCATCCAAGTACATCCAACCTTCAACACTAAAGTCATCTGTGCCGAATCCAAAGTCTGCTTGTGAAGTAATTGATGCATAGTCACCTGTACCGTCTAGTAATAAACTAGCAGTACCCATTTTCTTAATGCTGGTGCTAAGTTGTGCATCACCGTTAGCAGCAATAGTTTTGCCGCCGCGCTCTGCTGCTGTTTCAAAGCCTACTACTTTTCCGTCTATATAAAACTTGCCATCGGCATCTTTGTCTGCAATAGTACCTGATGCTAACAGTGTAACTCCGTCGGTGTCATAATAAGAAACAGTTTCGCTTGCTGCAAAAGAGCCGCTTAGTCCGTCTACTCTAAGTGCAGTTTGTCCTGCACCCTTTAATCCATCATTGCTGTCAAATGCGTTAAAACTCTTGTTAGCAAAATATGTAAATGAGTTAAGCCACTCTATCCTAGCACCATTAGTTGCTGTAATTGCGTCAACGCCTGGACATATAAATGTTGCAGAGTGGAAAAGCATACTTGCTTCTTTTGATGCTGCGGTAGCATACGCACCGTCTATGTAAGCACCTTTACCTGCATCGCCTGCATTATATCCCCTTGGGTCGCTAGGATCAGAAGTAGTACCAAATGTTAATACTGTTACGTTTCTAATATAAGGCGAGCGTGTTGTAACTTCAAAGTCTGTTGCAAAACGGAATGCGTAGCCATTGTCTGGAAATACTCTAGTTCCGCCGTTGCAACTGAATGTCAAATTCTTAAGGAATAAATTTGCACCTAGGTATGTGTCATGCGGGACATCAGTAGTTACTGTGAGCACACCAGTAGTGTGATCGTAAACAGCATTTGATACATTTGCTATGGTGCTGTCATCTGATATAATTTCGCCGCCACTTACATAAGTGTGAGCAAATGGTGCTGTACCTACATTAAATTTTATGTTTGTTGTGTCAACAATTTCTGTTACAGCAAAAAAGTTTCCGCCACTATAAAAATCTTTTACTGTAAGGTCTTCAACAGTACTTTCGCCATTTAATAAAAATGCATCATTATATCTAGTTTCAGTAGTAGGCGAAATATTAACCGATCTAATACCATATCCTCTTAGTGTAACACCTGGTTTAACAGTTAACGGAAATACTTCTGTATAACTGCCAGGGTACACATAAACAGTTTCACCTGCTGTTGCTACTTCTAGAGCAGCCTTAATAGATGCTTTAGGATCTTGTGGGTGTGTTCCAGTGTTTAAATCGTTACCGTTTTCAGCAACATATAAAGTATTGCCAGGACGTAATGCTAAGTCTACACCGTCAACTTCTAATGCGTCGGTTTCAATATCTCCTGCAATAAAATTGTTTACCCAAATATTTGCCCATCTTTTAGAATCAGTACCTAGTGTATAAGTATTGTCTTGGTCAGGAATAATATCTGACGCTATCTCTCCGTTTAGGATAATATTGTCAGTATCGGCGTCACCTATTGTAATGTCGCCGTCAGCAGTAATGTTGCCTGTTGCGTGTAAATTTCCGTACACATTTGTATCAGCAACAATTTCAACTGTACCAGTTCCGTTTGGTCTAAGTTCTAAATTGCTGTTAGAATCTGTAGTAGAAATAACATTTTGTTGTATTTTTATATTTTCAAATTGTGCGTTTCTGCCAACTGTTAAATCGTTAGAAGCAGTAACATTGCCACTGACATTTATCTCGTTTGCTGATATATTTTGTGTAGTAGTTGTGCCGGTAACTGTTAAATTATTGTTTATTTGAACATTATTATCCGGAATATAGATTCTACCAGTTCCGTTTGCTCTTAAAATTAAATCTGCATTTGATTCATTAGTTGTGATTACATTTGTATCTATATTAATACTGTCTATAGTTACTGAATTATTGTAAACAACTGTATCTGCTGTTGCAAGATTAAGTACAGAATTAGTAGTAGAAATAGTGTTACCACTAATAGTGATATCAGCAATATTAGCTAATGTAGAAACTTCTAAGTTTGTTGTATTTGTAGTGCCGTTGACCTCTAAATCATATTGAGGATTATTCGTGTTTATGCCGATGCGACTATCAGTTACATTTAGATATAATAAGTCTGTCTCAAAAGCCAGATCGACGCCAAGGCGTTCGAGGTTAGCCTTTAAGAGCGGACCGCTAATTCGACCAAGCGCCATCTCTTCTCCTCAATACGGGGATCCTGTCCCTCCAACCACCTTACGTTGCGGGTTGACCACAGTTTGTCCTGTTAGGTGAGGTCGCACTTAACATTAATAGTATTTATCAATAGTTAGGATTATAGGCTGATTAGCCTAAGATTAAAGTCCATTCGTCGACAATATTGCCCATCAGTTCTTCGCTGACAATATCTCCAGCAGGGCCTGTTGCTGCTACCCAGTCAGTGCCGTCATATACTTCTGCAATACTATCATCTGTGTTGTATCTAAATTCACCTTGTATAGCACCTGCTCGTCTACTTACTGTATCGCCTGCTGTAAATGCTACACCTCCTGTTCCGTCTACTTTGACATATCCAAAACCAGTATTTGTTATGGCTAGCTCGCCGGCTGTGGTGTTTGTTAATGTATTTCCATCTAGTGTTAAATCAAATATAGATAGTTTTCCGATTCCGTTTGCATCAAGATCTAGGTCAGAGTTTGAAACATTAGTAGAAATAATATTACTATTAAAATTAATATCATCGACTTGTAGAGCTTCAAAATTAGCACTGTCTGTTATGCTGAATCTTTGAATATTGTTTATAAAAAATTTAAGCGTGTTATCTGTTTCTCCAGCTAATACTTTTGTTGCATAATTATCAGAATATATTCCGTTGAAGCCCACATTTGCCAATGCATATCCTTCAAATATTGTTTGATCAGTATTAAATCGCAACGTTCCTGATTGTAAAATTTTAGTACTTGTAGGTCCAACTGGTATTTTTAATGCATCGCTTGAAGAAATACTTAATAAACTGTTTGGATTAAAAACTAAATTATCTGTATTACTTGATCTTATGGTATTGCTTTTTGCAGTTATATCCGCTAAAACTATATTGCCTAGACCTTCTCCTCGAAGTTCTAAATCTGAATTAGATACCGTTGTAGTAATAAAATTATCATCAATTTTTATATTGTTTAGTATTACAAGCTGGTTGAGATCAAATGCTGTATTAACTGTTACATCTTGTGCATTAATTGTTCCGTTTACTGTAAGTCCTTGATTTATATTAAGATTATCAACAAAAGTTACAGTGCCTGTGCCGGATGCTCGTAAATCTAAATCGGAGTTAGTTTGTGTTGTAGTGACAAAATTGTTTTTAATTAAAATATTTTCTAATTGATTTTGACCACTAACATTAATATTGCCGTCTGTAGTTAATTTACCAGTTACAGTATAGTTGCCTATTTGATTAATATTTCCAACTACGGTGTTTGTTCCTTGTATTACAACATTAGCCAAATCTGTGTCTAAATTAACAGATAAAGTATCATTTATCAATAAGTTATTGCTTGGCAAGTAAATTTCGCCAACACCGTCAGCTCGCAATTCTAAATCAGCGTTTGATATTGTAGTAGTAATAAAGTTATCATCAATTTGAATATTGTTTCTAACAACCAAGTCGTTAATATCTAAACTTGTATCAACAATTACATTTTCAGCGTAAAAAACACCATTCACTGTTGCATTATTTTCTATAACTATATTATTATCGGGTACCTTTACAATTCCTGTTCCGTTGGCTCTTAAATCTAAGTCTGCATTAGACACAGTAGTAGTAATGTAGTTGTCGTTGATTTGCACATCTTCAAATTCGGTAGCAGAATTAATTACGGTTTTTCCTGTTACAGATAATTTGCCTGTAACATCTATATTGCCTGTAGTTGTTCTTGTGCCAGTGTGTGTTAAATCACCGCTTAGAGACGCTGTGCGCAAGTCTGTGACACCATTAATAGTAGTATTATTGTCAAAGACTGCATTATCAGAAACATTTATATTTCCAGTTCCATTAGCAAGTAATTCTAAGTTTGAGTTAGATTGCGTAGTAGTGATAACATTATCGCTTATGGATATGTCATCTATAGCAAGTTCACTTAAAAATATATTTTTCCACTGCTTTGATATAGTGCCTAAGTTGTAGGTGTTTGTTGTTGCAGGAATAATATTGCTTGTAATTTCTGCTTCAAAATCAACAGTATCACCAGATGCGTTACCAAGAGTAAAATTAGCTCCATTCATAGTAAAGTTGCCTGTCATGGACAAGTTACTCTGCATATTAACATCATTAGTAAAATTAATTGTTCCTGACGCTGCTGCTAGATTGCCGTCACCTATTAATGCACTTATGGTATTATCTGCAATTCTCCAGTTACCAGTTTCAATTTTTTCTGCATTAATAAAAGTTTCATCTCCGCCTGTATTAATTGTTAAACTAGAAATTCCTGTAAGGGCTACATCACTGTCACTTAAACTGGTTGTTCCTCGTTCAAAGTCTACAACAAAAGCATCGCCAACTCTAAAGTTTCCGCCGGCGTCTTGGCTAGTATAATATATTTTGCCCGAGTTCAATTCAACAGTTTCGTTTTCTTGAATTACAAGTGTTGCATCGTTTGAAACATCTTTGCCTGTGCCTATGTAAGCAAAGTTATGATTAATAAGATACATAAGTGTTTCATCGCCGTCTGCTTCTGCACCATAATTTCCATATACACTTGCTGACCCAATTGAACGTAATTCTGCACCTTTGTTTATAGTGCTGCCGTCTTGATTTACTCTGCCTACAGCATCATTGAATGCATACAAACCTCTGTTTGCAAAATACGAAAAACAATTTAACCATTCAACTCTAACACCGCCTGTCATTGTAAGTGCATCAACACCGGGTGTTATAAATGTACAACTATGGAATAACATTGCAGCATCGGCACTTGCACTGTTTACGTCTGTGCCATCTACTAATGCTCCTTTACCTGCATCACCACTTGCAAAACCTCTCGGATCTGCTGCACTAGTTGCAGAGCCTTGTGTAATAACAGTAACGTTTCTAATGTAAGGAGAGCGTGTTGTTGTAATTGCGTTGCTGGCAAATCTAAACGCATAACCTTTATCGTTTATACTGTCGTAATAGAAATCTTTTATGGTGATGTCTTCGACTGTAGTTTCGCCTGTAAGTAAAAATACATCTTCGCTTTGAGTTGCAGTGTCTGGCCTAATAATTGTATTTCTTAAATCTAATCCTTTTACAGTTGTATTACTAGGAACAACAAGCGGTAGTTCTTCTTGATAGTCCCCGCTCATAACATAGATTGTAGTTGGGCCGCCAGGACTAGAGTCTGCAACACTTAAAGCGTGTTTTATTGTAGCAAACGGTCCTTGTGGGTGGTCACCTCTGTTAGCATCAGATCCGTTAACTGCAACATAAAATATATTGCCTACAGGTGTTCCAATATCTACGCCACCAACTGCTACAGCAGCAGAACTAATATCTTCTCCGTTTAATAAAACGGATTTTATTTCTGTCCATTGTTTAAGTTCTGACGCTAAATTATAGACTCCAGATTGATCAGGAACAATATTTGACGCTACTTCTGCGTTAAGAGTTATGTTGTCTGTGTTTTCGTCACCAATAGTAACATTACCGTCCATTGTAATATTACCGGTTGCGTGAAGACTACCAGTAATATTTGTATTTGAAAATATTTCTAAAGTACCAGTACCTGCTGGGGAAAGATCTAAATTACTATTGCTTTGAGTTGTAGAAATGTTATTTTGACTAATATTAATATCTTCAAATTGAGCATTTCTATCTATTTGTAAATCTTGATTGATAATTATATCAGTTGATGCGCTCGCTGTTCCTGTAGAATTAACAGTTTGAAAAATAGTATCTCCGTTAACTGTTAAATTTTGGTCTAATACAATATTATTTTCAGCAACTATATTACCTGTTCCGTTTGCACGGAATTCTAGATCTGAATTTGTAACGGTTGTGCTAATATTATTATCATTAATTTCTATGTCGGCAACTTGCAGTCGAGGAATATTTATATAGTCAGTTGCATTTACGTTAATGTTTCCGCTAACATTTTCAATAATTCCTGCACTAAAATCTAATGCTGCAATATCTGCACTTGTTGTAGATATTAGCGTATCTGTTAAGATAGTACCATTTACACTTAAATCTCGTGTAGGAGTTCTAGTGTTTACGCCTATTCTATTATTGTTTACATCAAGAAATAATAAGGTAGTGGCAGGGTTTAATCTATCGTTACTAAATTCAAGATTAGCACCGTTTCTTAAAAGATTTTCCGCTAGCAGCGGACCTGTAATTCTACCTAATTGTTGCGCCATACTGTAATCCTATATACAGTATTTATTGGATTTACTTGTCGAAGTTGTGAAGGACAGTAACTGGTTTTCCAGTAGGAACTGCTGTTCCAAAATTAACATAATAACCTGCTGGTTTTCCGCCTGGATTTTGCACTACGGTGTAATTAGTTGTTGAAATTTGAAATACATTTTCTACAAAAACTAAAATAGACTGCCAACTTTCAGGAGCAGGATAATCAGCGTCACCGTTGTTTAGTGGTCCAAAATAAGTTTCAACATCGTCGCCAACTCCTAAATTTTGCTGCACAATAGCTCTCGGCTCTTTAAATCTTAATTTTCGCCATTGCCCGTCTTGGTACCCTTCAAATTCATTTGTATCGCTGTTGTAACGTATGTAACCATTTTCAGGATAAAAAGGTCTGTCGCTGGTGCCACCTTTTGGCATTAACAATCCAGTTTTAGAATCTAGTATAACTTGGTCGTTAATATCGTATGATACTCCTGGACCTTGTATGCTTCGTAAATTTGTTGTTTGACGTTTTATTAATTTCATCTTATACTTCCATATAACTTACAGTTGCAACAAGATTTGTAGGAGACTCGCCTAACAATACAATACTATCGCCTTCTTCTAAAATTATTCTTTCAGAATCGAACGTAAATGTTTCGCCAGCTGGCAAGTTTAACGATCTAACAATCATGTTATTTTCAGCTTTTGGTTGACCTGACGGGATTAAATGCATATCAAAATTTGTCAATTCTGCTTCTTCATGTAAGGGATTTTGATCTGCAACATTGCAAACTAATATATTTGTTATAGCATAGCGAACGCCGGCAGGCACTGTTAATATTGCTGTATCTGTATTTGCTATTGCTGCGTTTACTATTGCCATTTTATACTTCCAAATAACTTACTGTTGCACTTAAATCTCCACCGCTAGGTAAAGAATAACTTACAAAAACTATTTTGTCGCCTTCGCTTAATACTAATTTTTCACTATCAAACGTAAATGTTTCGCCTGCTCTAAGATATAAATCTTTTATTACCTGTGACTCGTAGGGCAACACATCTGTAGAACCATTTGGAATAAGGTACATATCAAAATATGCTTTGCCTTCTTCTATATCATCTGGATTCGGAGTATATGTGTTACACACAATACTTGTTGTAATTGCATAGTTTTTTCCAGCAGGTACTGTTAATACTGTTGTCGGACTACTATCATCTGTAATTACTGAATTAACTATTGCCATTATCTATCCTTTAGAACAACATACTATAAACTAAAGACCTGTTGTTACTTATAAGTTCGTCTCTTGTACTAGAACTATTTACAAAATATAATCCTGTGTTACCGGTATCTTCGAGTTTAGCATATATCTTAACACCATCTTCTGGCTGTGCTGGATCAGATGCTACATCATCAACACCTGGTGTGTAATTTATATGCAGTTGATCGTCAATACGAACTGCTCCGGTTCCAACCGCTGATAAAACAAGATCTTGGTTGGAAGCAGTTGTTTCTATTAAACTGCCTGAAATTTTAATATCGTTAAGTTCGACCCTGTCACTAAAAAATTGTGCTACTGGAATATTGTCTATTCCGAAGTCGATATAACTAGGATTTCCTGTAACTTCAAAATCGTGTGTTTCTACATAAGTAGGAGTAACTGTGCCTTCATCTATTCTACTTTGGAATACTCCTGCAAAGTACGATGACACATAATCTACTAACGCTCTTGTATTAGGTAAGGTGTCGTCATCAAAGTTACCTCCGTCAAACGGATCAGCAACATCAATAGTATTAGGACCTGTATAGTTTAGAATATTAGTTTCATAATTTGTTGTTTGTGTAACACTTACAACTCCGCTTCCGCTGTTTATTAAATATAAATCACCGCCGGCGGTATTAATACTATTTGTTCTTATACCAGTTACATCGCCTAAGGCATCTTTAAAATGCCACAGGCCGTCTTTGTTGCTGCCAATCGTCGGGTCTAACCAGGATACGTCTTCATCAAAGACAAGCAGTTGATCTACAACATTTCCTCTATCAATTTGTATTCCCGACTCTCTTAAACTAACACCGTTTCCGGTTTCTCCGTCATTTAATATTATAATGTTGTCATTTATTGTAGTAATGGTGGATTCGATTGTAGTAGTGTCACCTTCTACAATCAAATCACCTGTAATTCTTACTTCTCCGCTGCCTGGTCCTGTATCAAGACGAATTGTCCCTCCAGTTTGTACAGTTAGAGTATAATTACCATTTGGTACAGTAAGAAATTTAGACATACATTACCTATTATAGAGCTGTTAAGCGTAATACAGTTTCTGTAGAATCGTCTTCTATAACCCACTTGTAACGGTTGTTGCTAAAATCTCTAGCAGTTCTGTTGTACAATTTCTTAATACGAACTTGTGTTCCAGTACCGTCGTCCAGTGTGCCGTTGATTGACATTTCGTTAGCGCCTAAGGCACCTGCTGCTTTATCAACTAATGTACAAACACCTACGTTTCCTTGGCTGTTTACAGATTCTAAATCACCTGGGGTAACGTTAGTTCCTGTTTTCTTATCGTTAACAATAAATTTGCTAGCACTGCGCTGACGTATAATCAAACCTTCTTCAGACTCTGTAAAAGAAGCAACTTGCACGTTTACTGTGATGTTAAAAAAGGTATCGTTAAGAGGTGCAAAACGTGCATCGTCTGCATCTGCTAATCTACCGAAATATCTTTTATTAATTGGTCGTCCCATTTTTTTCTCCTTAAATTGACGTTCTAGGTCTACGCGGTGGGGCCGCATAAGTCCTCATCTTTGAGGAACATCCTCATTGACACAAGTATTTATCTTTTATTTTAATGTTTGGATAAGTGCAGAAACAAGATCACTAATTAACGCATCACTGTGAAGAGGTGTAGGAGCAAATCGCAATCTTTCTTCACCTACTGCTACTGTTGGATAATTAATAGGCTGCACATAAATGCCGTGATCATTTAGCAAAGTGTCGCTATACTGCTTACACAATTCTGAATCACGTATCATTACAGGAATTATGTGTGTACAGGATTCAGGATGGACTTCTATATTTTCTCTATATAATTTTCTTTTTAGTTTTTTTGCTTGTAATTGATGTTGCTCTCGTAATTCATTATGATCTTTTAGGTATTTTATGCTTGCTAATGCTCCAGCACATAAAACAGGACTCATAGAAGTTGTAAAAATAAATCCGCTTGCTACAAGTCTTATTGCGTCAATTATTTCACTATCTGCTGCTATGTATCCGCCTTGTACTCCGAATGCTTTACCTAGTGTACCATTAACTATGTCAACTCTATCTTGTAAATTTAATTTTTCTAAGTAGCCGCCACCGTGTTCTCCGTACAGTCCTACTGCATGAACTTCATCTATATAAGTTATTGCATTATATTTGTCTGCTAAATTTAA
>Ga0255772_10001567_pt1 | contig 22781 bp, 24 predicted proteins | sample 071ome_34_FD_179970 | JGI IMG/M metagenome (GOLD analysis project Ga0255772, IMG submission 179970) | Coastal salt marsh microbial communities from the Groves Creek Marsh, Skidaway Island, Georgia - 071411BT metaG (version 2) | ecosystem: Environmental > Aquatic > Marine > Intertidal zone >...
GTATGTAGTGCGTGTGGAAGGTGAAAATTGGTTCCACAATTTGAAGGTCTGGATTCAATAATCCTCAAAATCACCCCCTCTTTTTTACGAATTTTTAGATTTCCATTCCTTGAAAAAGTGAATGTAGGAATCATGGGTTCAATCTATTGATTCTTAACGAAAACCTGTTAGGTAGGTGGCCAATTATGTGGTATTTTCGTGCACGCTAAATAAGTTAACTCTGATTCTATGACGTTCGATATCGACATGATTCGCAAAGTGTATGAGCGCTACCCAGAGCGTATTGCTGCTGCTCGTAGGGCAGTGGGTAAGCCATTGACACTTTCTGAGAAAATTTTATACGCCCACTTGTGGGACGGAGCAGCTGACCAAGCCTTTGACCGTGGTGCCAGCTATGTAGACTTCGCACCCGACCGTGTGGCTATGCAAGATGCAACTGCGCAGATGGCTTTATTGCAGTTCATGCAAGCTGGTAAAAGCAAAGTAGCTGTTCCTTCTACGGCTCACGCGGATCACTTGATCCAAGCGAGAATAGGTGCAGATAAAGATTTGCAAGATGGAATTAACAAGAATAACGAGGTATTCAACTTCCTTTCTTCAGTTTGTAATAAATACGGCATCGGTTTCTGGAAGCCAGGTGCGGGTATTATCCACCAGGTAGTCCTAGAGAACTATGCCTTCCCAGGTGGTATGATGATCGGTACAGATTCTCATACAGTAAACGCTGGGGGTTTAGGAATGGTCGCTATCGGTGTTGGTGGTGCAGATGCTGTGGACGTAATGGCGGGTATGGCTTGGGAATTGAAATTCCCAAAACTCATCGGTGTAAAGCTAACCGGTCGCTTGAACGGTTGGACGGCCCCTAAGGATGTCATTTTGAAGGTAGCAGGCATCCTTACGGTGAAAGGCGGTACTGGATGTATCGTAGAGTACTTTGGTGATGGTGCGGAGAGCTTGAGCGCTACAGGTAAAGGAACCATATGTAACATGGGTGCTGAAATAGGTGCAACGACATCTACCTTCGGTTACGACGATAGCATGCGTCGCTATTTGGCAGCTACTGGTCGTCAAGATGTAGTAGATGCTGCCGATGCAGTAGCTGAGCACTTAACCGGTGATGCTGAGGTGTATGCAAACCCTGAACAGTACTTCGACCAAGTGATTGAAATCAACTTAGACGAATTAACGCCGCATTTGAACGGACCGTTTACTCCAGATCTCGCTACACCAGTTGCTGAGATGAAGGAAAAAGCTGCGGCAAACGATTGGCCAACGGATATTGAGTGGGCATTGATCGGTTCATGTACCAACTCTTCATATGAAGATTTGACACGCGCTGCTTCTATCGTTGCTGATGCAGTAGAGAAAGGTATTGCTCCTAAGGCGATCTTAGGTATCAATCCAGGTTCTGAGCAAGTGCGTTACACTGCAGAGCGCGACGGTTTGATCGATACGTTCAACAAACTAGAGGGAACGAGAATCTTTACCAACGCTTGTGGTCCATGTATTGGACAGTGGGCGCGTGAAGGTGCTGAGAAGCAAGAGAAAAACTCTATCGTTCACTCGTTCAATAGAAACTTCGCGAAGCGTGCTGACGGCAACCCGAACACACACGCCTTCGTTACTTCACCAGAAATGGTTGCAGCCATCGCAATCTCTGGGAAACTAGATTTTAACCCTATTACCGATACATTGACCAACGGAAATGGCGAAGAGGTGAAATTGGCAGAGCCAACAGGTCAAGAATTGCCATCGGCTGGTTTTGCCGTAGAGGATAATGGTTACCAAGCTCCTGCAGCCGACGGTTCAGGTGTAGAAGTAGTTGTGAGCCCAGATTCACAGCGTCTGCAGCTATTGAGCCCATTCGCTCCTTGGGACGGCGCCAACATCGAAGGCGCGAAGCTTTTGATAAAGGCCTTTGGCAAGTGTACGACAGACCACATTTCTATGGCTGGTCCATGGTTGCGCTATCGCGGTCACCTCGATAACATCTCCAACAACTGTTTGATTGGTGCAGTGAACGCTTACACGCAAGAGACGAACGCTGTAACGAACCAATTGGACGGTTCAATAGATGAGGTACCAAACGTAGCTCGTGCATACAAAGCAGCTGGTGTTCCTTCTATCGTTGTGGGTGATCACAACTACGGTGAAGGTTCTTCACGTGAGCATGCGGCAATGGAGCCACGTCATCTAGGCGTTCGCGCAGTGATCGTGAAGTCATTCGCTCGTATCCACGAAACAAACTTGAAGAAGCAGGGTATGTTGGGTCTGACCTTCGCGAATGAAGCAGATTACGATTTGATCCAAGTGGACGATACGTTCAACTTTGTTGATTTGGTAGATTTTGCTCCAGGTAAGCAATTGACCCTTGAGGCGGTTCACGCTGATGGTTCTACAGATTATATCAAGTTGAACCATACTTACAACGCTCAGCAGATTGAGTGGTTCAAGGCTGGTTCTGCATTGAACTTGATCAAAGCACAGAACGCTTAAAACGAAGCGTAATACAAATAAAAAGCCCGGGCGTCCGCCCGGGCTTTTTTTAGAGTAAGGTTGATGCTTACTTATTTGGAAGGAGGTAACCTACTTTCAACGTAAAAGATACTGTTAATGGGGTACCCGTTTGTGGACCAAGTCCTCCTGTAAATCCATAGTTGCTGAGATTCCATGTATCCTTGCTGGTGAATCCGTAGCCTAGACCAGCAGCATAGTCGATAAGGAATTGGTCAGAGAAAATTAATTGGTTTCCAAAATCAATCATGATTGCTCCGGCGGTGGCAGATTCGCGCGTTGTTGGGTATTGGAAAGTTACAGGATCAGGGGGATGATCATAGTCAATACGGTCGTAATTAAATACGTTCAACCACAAATTGGGTTTCACATAGGCTCCGCGTAAGATGTGGCCATAACGCATACGTTCCATATAGAAATTCGGACTACGTTTGAATTTATAGCCTACGTTTACGCCTAAACCCATAGCATTTTCAGCGTCATTCCATCCATTGTCACTCTCAAAACCAGCACCAATGAATATCATACCTGCCTCCCAGCTTCTACTTGGATCGACAGCTTGTTCGTATGAGATAAAAGTGTAGTTACTGCTTACTCCAGCGACATCGATTTTTATAGTCTTATCACGTTGGCCAGCATATACCCGGGCATCATTAATCATGGATTTACTCATATCCATCACTCTACCACTCTCAAAAATTAGCTTCGCGAGATAATCTCGTTCTACCGAGAAAACAACAGAATTCATTGGAGCTCCGTATTCACGGTATTTTACATAATCTGGTGTGACTTCTACTATAGTGACCTCGTCGATGGTTTTGTCTTTATAGATGATCATGTCCTGCGCAAAGCTTTCAAGGCCAACAAAGACAAAAAGCATCAATAGGGCGATTCTTTTCATGGAATTAAAATTTGCCATAATGAATCAAATATAATGCCGATTCAGGTTGTAAATTGGAAACAACATGAAATTCAGCAAAACTCATCATTACTGGGCCTTATACAGCTGGTCGAAAAGTGTGTATTCACTTGTCATTAGCACTGCAATCTTTCCTTTGTATTATGAGCTTATCACCTCTGATATCGAAGACTCGGTATATTTTATAGGTTTTGAATGGAAGAATTCGGTGATATATAGTTACACCATTGCAACTTCTTATTTGTTGATTAGCCTAGTAAGTCCATTTTTAGGCTCTTTAGCAGATAGCTATGGAAGACGCAAAAGGCTTCTGCAATTATTTTTGTTGTTAGGTAGTTGTAGTACGAGCCTTATGTACTTCGTTACACAGGAATCTGTACAATTAGGATTGATACTCTCCTTCCTGGCCAGTATTGGGTTCGCAGGTTCTTATATATTCTACAATTCCTATTTACCTGTCATCGGTGAGAAGTCTATTCATGATAGATTATCAGGCTACGGTTTTGCCATGGGATACTTCGGTAGTGCATTATTGCTGATATTTTGTTTAGTGATGATTCTTTTTCCTGAAAATTTTTCTCTCGACGGGGAATATATGGCCATGCGTATGGCATTCTTTATTACCGGCATGTGGTGGATGGTTTTTGGCTTTTGGTCCGTTTATCATTTGCCTAAGGACAATCCAAAACCAATTCCTAGCCTAAATGCCGCTATTTTAACACCATTTACCGGTCTTCGAGAAGTGTGGATAGAATTGAAAAGTGAAAAGCCGCTGTTAGTTTTCTTGAGTAGTTTTTTTTGGTATTCAACAGGAATGCAGACTATAATTCTCTTAGCTGCAATCTTCGGAGCGAAAGTGCTTGGTCTAGAGTCGAACCAATTAATTACATCTATTCTAATTATTCAGTTCGTTGCAATTCTTGGTGTATTTGTATTCACTAAACTCGGAGAATTTATCGGAACTGTTCAGTCCATAACCATTGGGGTAGCTATCTGGATGTGTATTTGTTTTGCGGCATTTTTTGTTCAAACCGCGAATCAATTCTATATAATCGCGGGATTAGTGGGGCTCGTTCTTGGAGCTGTTCAGAGTTTATCTAGAAGTACCTTCAGTAAGATGGTTGCAGAAAAAGGAAAGAATTCAACATATTTCAGTTTTTATGATGTCATTGAAAAGGTGGCTACAACTATTGGTATGTTCAGTATAGGTATATTAGAATGGATCACTGGTGATTTACGCAATTCAGCTTTAGCATTAAGCTTGTTTTTTGCCATTGGTTTATTCCAGATCCTTCGCGTCATCAGGATTCACAAGAAAAGCGCGTCCTATACGGATTAAGGTGTCTCCAAAGAAATCGTCGATTTCTATCCCTTGATAGAACCCCTTTACAGAAACGTAGCCGTTCGTCGGCCAAATTTGTGTGTCGGAAGAATCTCTACCCACAATCACCCCATTGGGTAATGAAATGCTTTTGCTTTCGGCGCTTCGAATGGTATCGTGTAATAGCACTACATCGCCTATTTGGAATGCATCCGCTTCACTAGCCATGGATTCCGCATTACCGGTAAAGACAGGAGGTAGGTCATTAGCGGTAGCGGGTGTTCGGAAATACTGATATAATCCAAAAACAACGGCCGCCAAAAGGACGGCCGTTGCTGAGATAAATATTTTCTTTTTCATGAGGTTTAGCGCTTGGCCTGGCCAATATAATTACTTGGAGTAATATTTTTCAGCTCAGCCTTAATTTGATCATTTACCTCTAATGTATCAATAAATTCGGCTATACTCTGCGCAGTGATCGCACTATTTGTACGCGTCAATGTCTTCAAGGCCTCATAAGGTTTTGGATAACCTTCGCGGCGTAAGATGTTTTGAATGGCTTCCGCTACAACGGCCCAATTTGCATCCAAATCAGAGGCAATTTTTGTTTCATTGACCAATAGTTTGCCAAGGCCTTTGTTCATACTGGCAATGGCAATCAACAGGTGGCCGAATGGTACGCCCACGTTTCTGAGTACGGTAGAATCTGTCAAATCACGTTGCAAACGCGAAATAGGCAGTTTACCCGCCAAATGCTCAAACAAAGCATTGGCAACGCCTAAGTTTCCTTCGGCATTCTCGAAGTCAATAGGGTTTACCTTGTGAGGCATCGCGGAAGAACCGACTTCTCCTGCCTTGATCTTCTGCTTGAAGTAATCCATGCTTACATAGGTCCATACGTCGCGACAGAAATCTATGAAGATGTTGTCGATGCGTTTAAGTGCATCAAACTGAGCGGCTAGGTTATCGTAATGTTCAATCTGAGTAGTGGGGTAGCTGCGTGCAAGGCCAAGATATTTGGCTACGAACTGATCGCCCCAGCTGTGCCAATTTTGTCCTGGATAGGCAACGGTGTGCGCGTTGAAGTTCCCTGTAGCACCTCCAAATTTTGCACTGTGGGGCACTCCTTTGAGTTGAGCGAGTTGGCTGCGTAGACGAGCAGTGAACACCTTGAATTCCTTCCCTAGAGTAGTTGGAGAGGCAGGTTGTCCGTGTGTGCGCGCCAACAAAGAAATGTGATCCCATGCAGTCGCGTGGGCATCTATGGCATCGATAAGCTCCTCTAATAGTGGGTACAGTATTTCCTCCAAGGCCTCCTTAATAGAAAGGGGGACTGAGGTATTGTTGATGTCCTGTGAGGTCAGGCCAAAGTGGATGAACTCTTGGTAGCTCGAAAGTCCCATGTTTTCGAAAGCTTCCTTGATGAAGTATTCGACGGCTTTTACATCGTGATTGGTGACTTTCTCGATGTCTTTAATCTTCTCTGCGTCCTCCGTGCTGAAGTTTTGGTAAATGGCGCGAAGCGCAGGGAATTGGTCCCTGCTTACCCCCTTGAGCTGAGGTAAATCACTCTCGCACAGAGCGATGAAGTATTCGATTTCCACACGCACACGGTACTTGATCAGCGCATATTCCGAAAAATACTGAGAGAGGGCTTCCGTTTTTGAAGCATAACGACCATCAACAGGGGTGATGGCATGTAAAGCTGTAGACATGATTGAATCCGTTAAAGGGCAAAATTAACGGAGTCTACCGCGATTTCCTAATTCAATGACCTCAAGGTTTTCAATACGTCCTTTCACCGAGGGTTCGGCTTGAAACACCTCGAATCTCAACATAGTGCGGACTTTGTGGAAGCCATGCTGGCCTGCAGCACCGGGGTTCATATGAAGACATTGGAGCTTTTTATCGTTGGCCACTTTTAGAATATGGCTATGGCCGCAAATAAATACATCGGGCGGATCACGTTGGATATCCTCTCTAATTATGGGGTTGTAGCGCGGGGGATAGCCGCCTATGTGAGTCATCCAAAACTTCATGCCGTTTAAGGTGAACTTTTGATGCAAGGGATAACGAAGGCGCATCATATGGTCGTCAATATTGCCGTAGACGCCTACCAGTTGTATGCTGGCAGCTTCTAGTTCATCCATGGATTCATGGCTGCCCATGTCTCCCGCATGCATGACGATATCCGCCTGCTTGGCAAATTCCAAGATGCGCTCGTCCATGTAGCTGTGCGTGTCGGACAGGAGCAGGATTTTCGTCTTTTTTGCGGGCATCAAGTTGTACCTTTGGGGCGTTCAATGAACTCAAAAGTAATGCGCACAGTCCTGAAACTCTCCTTTGATGGTACGCCTTTTTGCGGTTGGCAAGTCCAGCCGGAGGATAGGACCGTTCAAGGGGATCTCAATGATGCGCTTTCCAAGCTTTTAGGGCAAGAAATCAATACAGTCGGTGCGGGCCGTACAGATACTGGAGTACATGCGACAGAGATGATCGCACATTTCGATTGGGACCCGGCTGTAGCTCCCGCCGGGATGGATCATTCACACTTGGTACACAGGTTGAATCGCTTTTTAGATCCAGCCATACGCATTCACGAGGCTAAGAAAGTAGGCGAGGACTGGCATGCGAGATTTCTAGCGACGAGCCGCAGTTATGAGTACAAACTCGTGGAGGGCGGGAATCCTTTCTTGCGCGAATGGGCTTGGAACATCAACGAACAATTAGACTTTGATGCAATGAACGCTTGCGCTGCTTTACTCTTGGAAGAGGAGGATTTCGCTTCTTTCTGTAAGAACGGATCGGACAATAAAACTACCTTCTGTGATGTACGTGAAGCCCGCTGGGAATCTCGTGGCGACCATTGGGTATTTCACATCACCGCGGATCGTTTCCTCCGTAACATGGTACGCGCCATTGTAGGGAGCTTGGTAGAAGTAGGTCGCGGAAAATGGACGCAAGAAGACTTCTTGACCAGACTTCAAGCAAAAAACCGTGGGGCTATGGGAACCAGCGCCCCCGCCCACGGGTTATATCTATCTCAAGTATTGTATCCCCATTTCTAGATGTCAAACGTAGGCGGTAAAGCATTCGATTTTAAGTTGTTCCTCAAGGTATTAGGCTATGCAAAGCCATACCGAGTACTCTTTATAACCGCGGTCGTTTTGACGATCTCCTTAGGGGCCATAGGTACGGCGCGCCCTATCTTAACGCGTCAGGTCATTGATGATGCCATTTTAGGCACCAATCCGGAGCTCCTAATCAACCTTATGTTATGGCTTGTCGGGCTTTTGCTCATTGAAAGTATCGGATCTTTCGCGTTTATGTACGCGGCCAATTGGCTCGGACAGAGCATCATCAAAGATATTCGTATCGAGTTGTACGATAAGCTTCAAAATTTCCGTCTTGGATTTTACGATAGAAGCCCAGTGGGCCAATTAGTCACTCGTGTCGTCTCCGACATCGAAACCATAGCCCAAGTATTCTCCGAAGGAATCCTCGTCATCTTTGGCGACCTGTTCCGTATCGCGGTGATGCTCTTTGCCATGTTCTTCTTCTTCAATCCTATGCTGGTATTCATTAGCCTCAGCGTTATCCCGGTACTTTTTATTGCCACTCGCTGGTTTCAGCGCGGTATCAAAGGTGCCTTTCAAGCCGTACGAAATGAGGTGAGTAACCTCAATACCTTCGTGCAAGAACACCTCGGGGGAATGACCATCGTACAAGCCTTCGGACGTGAAGCTCAGGAAATGCGCAAGTTCGAAGATATCAATGCTCGACACCGTGACGCCAACATCAAGAGCATCTTTTATTATGCCCTTTTCTTCCCCATTATTGAAGTTCTTAGTGCTCTTTCCATAGGGCTCGGCGTATGGTACGGTGGGATGAATGCCGCCCAAGGCGGTGATGTGACCGTTGGTGAACTCACGGCTATTATCATTTTCATTGGAATGCTGTTCCGTCCACTGCGCCAATTGGCAGACCGCTTCAATACTCTGCAAATGGGTATGGTAGCTTCGGAACGCGTATTGAAATTGCTGGATAGCGATCATGAAAAAGAGCCCAAGGGCCAACGTCAACTTGACTTAGAAGGTACTATCTCATTGGAAAATGTTGCGTTCCAATACATCCCCAATGAACCTATTTTAAAGGGGGTCTCATTCGAGGCTGCCAAGGGAGAGACCGTAGCTATCGTTGGTGCCACAGGAGCAGGAAAGAGCACTATTATCAGTGTTTTAATGGGTTTCTATCCGTATGAAAGCGGGGATGTAAAGATTGATGGGTACTCTTTAGTAGAATTGGACACTCAACATTTAAGAACTCAAATGGCGCTTGTACTCCAAGACGTCTTCCTCTTCTCTGATACGGTGCGATCCAACATTGTTATGGGTAATACGGATATTACTGACGAGCAGATTTGGGCAGCGGCGGAGCGCATAGGCATCAAATCATTTTTGGAGGATCTTCCAGAGGGATTGGACTACAATGTGCGCGAACGCGGAGGGGTACTGTCCGCCGGCCAACGCCAACTCTTGGCTTTCTTGCGCGCGTACATTACAGATCCTAAAGTTCTCATTCTTGACGAGGCCACCTCTAGCATCGATTCTCATACAGAAGAGCTTATCCAAAATGCGCTCATCGCACTTACGCAAGACCGCACCTCCATCATCATCGCACACCGATTGTCGACCATTCAGCATGCGGACAAGATTATCGTGTTGGATCAAGGAAAGGTTATTGAGGAGGGTAATCACGCCGAACTCCTTGAAAGACAAGGTGCCTATTTCAACTTGTACGAGAAGCAATTCACAGCTGTAGAATAAAAATAGCCCGCTCATCGAGCGGGCTATTTTTATCCATTCATACTGATTAAGAATTCAGCATTGTCTTTGGTCTTTCGGATTCGATCGCTGAGGAATTCCATGGCCTCAATCGGTGTCATATCCGCCAAATACTTTCTCATGATCCACATACGCTGTAATACATCAGGTGACAAGAGTAAATCCTCCTTACGTGTACCGCTTTCGATGAGGTTGATGGCTGGCCAAATACGACGATTCGCAATACGACGATCCAATTGCATTTCCATATTACCGGTACCCTTAAATTCTTCGAAGATTACTTCATCCATTTTCGATCCAGTATCGATCAATGCGGTGGCAAGAATGGTCAATGATCCCCCGCCTTCAATATTACGCGCGGCTCCAAAGAATCGCTTAGGTTTCTGCAATGCATTAGCATCCACACCCCCAGAAAGGATCTTACCAGAAGCTGGGCTCACTGTGTTGTAGGCGCGCGCGAGACGAGTAATAGAGTCTAGCATGATGACTACATCGTGGCCACATTCCACCATACGCTTAGCTTTTTCCAACACAATATTGGCTACTTTCACGTGGTGTTCTGCAGGTTCATCAAAGGTTGATGCTACAACCTCCGCATTAACACTGCGGCTCATGTCGGTCACCTCTTCCGGGCGCTCATCGATTAGCAATACAATCATATAAGCTTCGGGGTGGTTGGCGGCAATGGCATTAGCCACCTCTTTCATCAAAGTTGTCTTACCAGTTTTTGGCTGTGCTACCAACAATCCACGCTGTCCTTTACCAATAGGGGAGAACAGGTCAATGATTCTAGTTGAATCGGTACTGCGACGTGATGTAATATCAAATTTCTCGTCTGGAAACAGTGGGGTTAAGTGCTCGAAAGCAACTCGGTCACGTACATATTCAGGTGTACGACCGTTAATGCTATTCACTTTGACCAGTGGAAAATACTTTTCGCCTTCTCTTGGGGGACGAACCTCTCCACTTACGGTATCACCAGTTTTAAGACCCATGCCTCGAATTTGGTTCTGACTAACATAGATATCATCCGGTGAGTTCAAGTAGTTAAAATCGGAGCTTCGTAGGAATCCGTATCCGTCTGGCATTATTTCCAATACCCCTTCGTTTGCTATAATGCCTTCAAAGTGAAACTCTTTCGGGCGTCGGCGATCACGTTGGTTATTGTAATTGCCGTTGTTATGTTGTTTTTGGTGCTTAGGATTGCGCTCGCGGCGTTGGTTTTGTTCGTCGTTGTTCTGCTCTGATTTTGTTTTTTGAGGACGTTCAGGCTTCGCACTCGGCACTTTATCAGAAGAAGTTTCTTGCTTAGGAGCTTCCTTGCCTGTTACCGTTAAAATGGCGGCAACGAGTTCCTCCTTTTTCATGTATTTCGCTTTAGGAATACTTAAAGAATCACCTAAATCTTTTAATTCGGGCAACTTGCGAGCCCGCAAATCGTTTTCAGTTAACATGTGTGTAATGGGATAGTGTAAAGAAGAGGTGTAGGCAAAAAGGGCCTACGATTGGACCTCTACGAGACAATAATAGTGAGTTTTCTATGGATATTATGAAATGGGGAAGTTTTTTTTTGAACTTTGCATGAAAATCGCAACATGATTCAGAGAATTCAGACTTTATATCTTTTCATAGCAGCTATATTAAGTTCCTTAGCCGCATTTTTCCTTCCCATGTATTCTCTAGAAGGAGATTCCATTTTTGCTTACGATTCCATGTGGATCTGGTTTGTATTCGGGTGGTCAATGACGACATTTTCTGCTGCAATCTTAATGTATCAAAAGCGATCACTACAGCTTCTGTTAGTTAGAATGGGTATGCTGTCGTCATTAATTGTTTTGGGCTTACTTCTTTACGAAATTTCAAAAACCGATGGTGCGGCGGCTGCCTATGGTGCTGTCGTTCCTATGTTGAACATCGTGTTGGCATTTTTAGCTTCACGCGGAATACAAAAAGATGAAGCGAAGATCAAGAGTTTGGATCGCTTGCGCTAGGTAAAGAGTCCAAGGCTTTATTACCGGGCACATCCCAGAATATATGCTGTTTGCCATTGGTTAAGTACAGATACTTGGCCTTCAAGCTTTGGTTGTAGTTGAACGCTTGGTTAAATACCTTTTGGTCAATTTTAACCGACGGAGCCTTGCTTTCAACCAAGATAAAAGGGACGGAGTTCTTGTATACTAAGGCGTCCGAACGCTTTTCCCTGAATCCCGTGCGCAATCCACTCTCAGTTTCTATCAATTCAAATGAGTATCCTAGGAGGTGCAAGTAGGATATGGCGTGCTGGCGAACCCATTCTTCAGGAGTAGCGACCAACCATTTTTTACGGCAAGGATCCCAGAGCAAATTTTGGTCTTCCTCTTGTTTGTGACGAACTAAGGCAGTGGCTTCCGCTGGAAAATTGAGTTCCACTCCCATTAATGAATGACTTTATTGTACAATTCTGGGTATTTCGCCTCTACATCTTTATAGATATTTTGAATCTTATCAAAGGTGGCCTTTTGTTCCCCGGCAGGGATGATGTCTAATATTCCAGCGTACTTTTTACCGTAGTCTAGATACCCTAAGCTTATATTTTTTCCAGATTTTACGGCAATGTGGTAAAAGCCGGTTTTCCATTTATCTACAGCCTTTCTAGTACCTTCCGCAGGGACCATTATGGTAATATCATCGCGTTGTGATATTAACTCAGCGGCAAAATCAACCAAGTTGCTCCGCTTCGATCGGTCAACTCCAACTGCACCGAGCCATTTGAAAAAACCAAAGAAATACCACTTCGTATAGAAGTCTTTAATGAAAAACTTTACGGGAAGACGCATGAGCCAAAAAGTACCCATGGCAAATACTAAATCGTAGTTTGAGGTGTGCGGTGCAGCAATCATCACGGTATTACGTGCCTCAATGATTTGCTCCTTCGAAGCATCTAGAGTCCAGCCGGTGAGCCAGAAGACTATTTTAGCTATCAAGTACTTCATTTTTGCCCATGTTCTGATTCCAAAGATATTGCGCCAAACCAGTTCTCGGGAAAGCCGACGAGATAAACTTTATTGGTGGCTCGAGTCATGGCAGTATAAAGCCATTTAAAGTATATCGGCGAAGGACCGTCAGGGAGGTAGGGGTGTTCAATAACGACACTTTCCCACTGCCCTCCTTGGCTTTTGTGACAAGTAATGACGTAGCTGAACTTTATCTGAAGTGCGTTGAAGTAGGGGTCGTTTTTGATGGCTTCATATCGACGCCCCTTGCTGTTGTACCGGGCGTACTTCACGTTCATTTGCTCGTACAGCGCGTTGTTTTGGGCAGCGCTTAAGGCGGGGCCATCACTCATGAGAGTGCTTAGGTTGCAAATCACATCTATGGCTTCTTGTTCAGGGTAGTCGAGAAAGGCGACGGTTGCCTCGCAATAGGTCAAGCCATAGCGATCGTGAATGTTCCTTATACTTTTAATGGTGCCAATTTCTCCATTGGCAATGAATCCCATGGCGCTTGTTTCTGGCAGCCAGAAATAATTGTTTTTAACCACCATGAATTGGTCCCCAGCTGCAATTTGATCTTCTTGAAACTTAATACGAGCACGTATACCCTGGTTATATTGGTTGGCTTTCTTATTGCTTCTAACGACCATAGTATTGTTATTGCTGTCGCTATGGTAGAGGCTTTCGAAAATCTCCTGGAGCTGGTAGCCGTCTTCCACACGAATCAAGTCTGTCCCGGACTCAATAATGGGATCTTCAAAACTTTCTTCTTCAATTCTGTTGCGTAGGGCCGTTGCATTTTTCAAGATGAAGCTGTCCAATGCTTGGCGCACTACTTGCCTTAAGGTGTGTCCTGTGGCATTTACGCCTAGGCTTTTGATGAAGAAGTCGGTTAAAAGTGCAGGGCTGTGGGGCTGACCTATAGGAGGTAGCTGTGCAGGGTCTCCCACAAGAATCAAGTTGTTCGAAGGGTCCGAAAAAACGTAAGTGATGAGGTCTTCAACAAGGGCATTGCCGCCAAGGGTGGAATCTGTCGTGGTTCCTATAAGGCCGGCTTCGTCTACAATAAAGGTGGTATTCTTCAAGTTGTTGTTGGCTAAAACAAAGGTGGCCGTGCCACTACTGCCCACTCGAGGTCTATACAGAGAGCGATGAATGGTATAGGCTTTCGATCCGGTAGCTCCTGATAGAACTTTAGCTGCGCGTCCTGTGGGAGCCATTAATACCACCTTGCGCTTGTGTTTTTTGTGCGTGGCGACTACGCTACGCATCACAGTGGTCTTACCAGTACCTGCATATCCTTTGATGATAAATACTTCCGGGAGTACTCTTCGTATGCTAAGGTATACGGCTAATTTTCGTAACAAACCGTCCTGATCAGCGGTCGGTTCAAAAGGAAAAAAACCTTTTAATTCAGCATATGTACTTTGAGGTGCAAGCAACGGAAAAATATTGTAGTTTTGGGACCATTAAATTCAAAGTAACGCATGAATTCAAAGGTACAAACCTACGTAAAGGTAGCGCTCATATTACTCTCAGTCTTCCTTACCTATCGCATATATGTCAGTATTATGCAGCCAATCAAGTTTAATCGCATTTATGATGTGAGATTGTGTCAGGTAACCGAGCAACTTGAGAACATTCGTGAGGCACAACTTTCTTACAAGAGTGAAAATGGCAACTTCTGTAGTGATTTACAAACTTTAGTGGCATTCGTGGATACTGGAGTAGTAAGTATCATTGAGCGTAAGGATACCAGCTTCATGTACTATGATAGAGTGTACCAGAAAGATATGAACAAGGATTCTGTCATCATGCGTGTCTTGGGACAGGAGCCAGTCAAAACACAAGTTTTTGGTGAAGGATTCGATGCTTCATCTTTACTCCATATTGCTGGAACAGACAGCTTGTTTGCTATGAACGCCGGAAAGATTGTCAAGAATGGAGTAGAAGTTGCTACCTTTGAAGCAAGTGCTCCGTTCACAATAGTTTTTGCAGACGTTGCGGATGAATATCCAGATGCATTCAAAAAGGTGAAAAACGAGTCTTGGACGATCGGATCATTGACACAACCGACCATCAGTGGTAACTACGAAAACACTAAGTGTAAAGCAGAATAACATCGATCCGGCCTTCGAAACGGCGAAGGCGGAGGAATGCACATTGTCCATCCTGTACCAGCAGGATGGACTTTCTTTTTTAGTACGTCACCAAACCACGCGTCAGTTGTACATGGCTGGATATATACCGCGTGTAGATTGGAGTGACCAGCCAGTTCAAGATCTCATAGATTCCTTTCCTCAGCCGTTGGCGGAAGTCGTCTATGGAATAGAGGCCCCGCATAGTGTACTCATACCACAAGTAATGACGGATCCTGAGGATTTGGATTGGACAGAGGATATGTTAGGGCATAAGGCGAATTTTTCAGATGTCAACGAGTCCCTGGGGGTGGCAGTATTTGCTTATTTACCTGAAGAAGATTTAAAACTCAGCAATACCACCTCATTGGTACGTCGTCACCATTGGGCATTACAATTGGAAAAATTAGAACCCACGGATTCTCCAACTATCTGGGCGCATGTATATAACGACGCGGTACAAATTATGGCGAGTCGAAAGGGAAATTGGTCCCTAATCAATAGCTTTCCTTGTGCCAACGAAAGTGAGCTGATGTATCATTTGGGAAATTGTACGGAGCAACTGGATTGGAATCGCGCAGATTGTACTATTGAGCTCAGCGGCTTGAGTGCACGGGCCTACAAGGAAGTCGTACAGCCGTATTTTGGAACTGTTCGTCTGTTTAAACCGGCGCAATGGTCGAAAATAAGTTCTGCTATGAAGGAATTTGATGCCTTGGCCTTCGCTACACTATTGCGCTTGTGAGAATAGTCAGCGGAAAATGGAAAGGGAAGCGTATTGTCGCGCCGAAGAACCTGCCGACGAGGCCAACGACAGACTTCGCTAAGGAGGGGCTGTTCAACATCCTTAACAATAGGTTTTTCTTTGACGATTTGCGCATTTTGGATTTGTTTGCCGGCACAGGGAACATCGCCTATGAGTTCGCGTCGAGAGGAGCGGGTGAGATTACTTGTGTGGATCAGAACAAAGGCTGTGTGCGCTTTATAGGCGAGATGGCGGATGATTTGGGGGCCAATATCCAACCGGTTCAGCTAGATGCATGGCTCTTCGTTCAAAAGACCACGACCTCCTATAATATAGTCTTCGCGGATCCCCCGTATGATTGGGACAAGCACGAAGCACTCGCCGAGGCTTTGATTCAAAAAGGCTTCTTGAAAGAGGGTGGGGAAGCCATCATTGAGCATAGTGCAGATACGGACTTGAGTCACCTTCCAGGATTCTTCGAGCACCGCAAGTACGGGCACGTTCACTTCAGTTTCTTCGGTCGTCCGGAGGATTTGGGTACTTAATCTTGTGCGATTAGAAAATCGACCAATGCTCTAATGGCGCGGCCGCGATGGCTGATCCCATTTTTTGCAGCGCCATCCATTTGTGCGAAGCTGGTTTGATGCCCTTCCGGAACAAAGATGGGGTCGTAACCGAATCCCTTAGCTCCCATGCGCTCCGTGGCAATGGTGCCGCGAACGATTCCTTCGAAGATTTTATACTCGCTCTTCCAGTGAAGGGCCACTACAGTGCGGAATTGGGCCCCGCGATTTTCGGCTCCTTCTAACTCTCGTAAGACTTTGTCCATGTTGTCCTGCGGATTCTTGTCCGGCCCTGCATAACGTGCGCTATACACTCCGGGAGCCCCGTTTAATGCATCAATCTCTAAGCCAGTATCGTCTGAAAAACAAGGCAACCCGTGGCGCTCCCATACGGTCTGTGCCTTGATTATGGCATTCCCTTCCAGGGTGAGGGCGTCCTCAACGATTTCTTCATGGTCATTTAAATCATGAAGGCCGATGACATCGTATTTTGGTGCGAGCATCTCGCGGACTTCTTGTAATTTACCGGGGTTATGAGTTGCAAAAACGAGCTTCATATATTCGCACATTAGATGACCAAATTTACATTCATTATCCGTTGGCTAGGCCCTGTGCTCGCCCTTCTTATCAGCATCGCTGGTCAAGGGCAATCCCATTTTATTCTATTGGGAATTGCGGCATGGATGCTGGTATGGTGGATTACCGAAACGGTACATCTAGGGGTCACTGCTTTGCTGCCATTGCTCCTTTTTCCAGTATTGGGACTGGGAACAGCGAAGGAATTGGCAGGCTATTATGCCCATCCGCTGGTCTACTTGTTTTTTGGAGGATTTGTGCTCGCCTTGGCCTTGGAGAAATCCTCCCTGCATTTCCGCATCGCATTGTGGATCTTAAAGCGAACAGGTACGAAGGATACGGGTTTGATCGCTGGATTTATGTTGGCCACGGGCTTTATGTCCATGTGGATTTCAAATACGGCCACAGCCATTATGATGTTGCCCATCGCCACCAGTGTGCTTGGGGTGTTGAACGAGGAGAAACAATCTAAGTTGTCGAGACCGGTGCTGCTAAGTGTGGCTTGGGCCGCGAATATTGGCGGTATGGCCACCATCATCGGAACGCCGCCTAACATGATTTTTGCGGCATTTATGTCAGAACAATTGGACCGTCCCATAGGATTTATGGAATGGCTTCCTGTAGGATTGACTGCCACTGTCGTCCTTGGGATTACTGGCTTTTGGATCATCACGCGAGGCCTGCCTAAGGACGTGTTGAGCGACGAAGAAGAGCAGAATACGGCTCGATGGATTGCGGGAGAGTGGCATTCCTTGGGAGGATTGACACCTCTACAAAAGCGTGTGGCTGTGGTGTTCGCTTTTACTGCCATTTTGTGGATTTTACGTCCATACTTAGCGCAATGGATTCCAATGATTCAATGGTCGGATACTGCTATAGCACTGGTTAGTGCAGTGATTTTGTTCGCCCTTCGCGATGGAAACCAGGGCAATATATTGGATTGGGAGGATACCAAGAATTTGCCTTGGGGCATTTTGATACTCTTTGGTGGGGGCTTGGCTCTTGCGGGCACCTTGCAAGGGAGTCAATGGTTTGAACTGATGAGCACAGGGTTAGAGAATTTGGGCCAATTACCTCAGTGGGTTTGGCTCCTCATCGTAGCCATTATAGGTGTATTCGCCACAGAATTATTGAGTAATATGGCGTTAGTAAGTGCCCTTTTGCCGCTGCTACTTAGCCTGAGCTTAGCTATTGGTATACCTATGGATATATTAAGTTTACCCTTAGTTTTAGGCGCCAGTTGTGCTTTTATGCTGCCCATGGCTACTCCTCCAAACGCTATAGTCTTCAGCACGGGGAAACTCACCATTTCCTATATGGTTTACCGCGGGATCGTGATGAACCTATTGGCTATTGCACTGATTGTACTCCTGTTGCAGGTCGTAGGTATTACGGGCTGATAATATGGTCCGATTTCTCTAGCAACTTCTCCGGTAGCGTACTCTGAATAACGGCTGCCATCGCTTTGATCCACTCTTGTTTGAGCTGCGTGCGCGTATACAGCATGCTGATTTCTCGAGTAGGTGTGGGTTCAGCAATGGGTTTGATTCCTTTCTTGTATTTCGACGCTAGATCCAGCGTATTCAGATAAGGCAATAAGGTCATGCCTAACCCACGATGGGCAAGCTTTACCAGGGTATCGAAATTCCCGCTTTCCATATTGATGCGCTGATCTTGCTGTAGTTCTGTTTGGCAAATCTTTAATACACTGCTTCGAAAACAGTGTCCCTCATTTAGGAGTAGCATGTTGTTTGCATTCAGCTCCGAAGCCAGCAGAAATTCGTCGTTAAACATCGAATGATAATCCGGCACGAAAGCCATAAAAGGCTCATAGTACAGAGGCAATTCCTCGATGCCTTTCTCTGTGAGAGGCGTTGCTGCGATGCCTACGTCTATGCGATCTTGTCTTAAGGCCTCGATCATGTCCTCAGTCTTAAGTTCCTCAATCTTTAGTTTGATATCGGGATACTTTTGTGAGAATTCAGGAATGAACCTTGGCAAAAGGGAAGGGGCCACAGTAGGAATGACGGCGAGATTGAGTTCTCCTTCGAATTTGCCGCCAATTTTTTTAGCCATTTGCTCCAATACTTGGGCTTCATAGAGTACTGAACGCGCCTGCTCAAGAATTTTAGCCCCCAGTGGCGTAGGAACAATAGGATGTTTGGATCTATCAAAAATTAGTATGTCCAATTCCTCTTCAAGCTTCTGTAATTGCATACTCAACGTAGGCTGCGTGACAAAACAAGCCTCTGCCGCTTTAGCGAAATGGCGATGGTTGTCCACGGCCACAATGTATTTGAGTTGAGTAATAGTCATACCTTATTGTATATCCGCTTTCGATAGACAACAAAGATATTCCGGGTAAGTTCTATGACCTGAGAATGTGCCGTATTTTTAACCAATGACCCTCGAAGCGCTGAAAGATAAATTGTACACTCCTCTGCCCGGCATCTCTGGCCAGCGCGAAATGATGCCATCCTACCGCAGTGCTGTGAGGTTAGAAGATATTGAACCCTTACAGCCTCGTAAGGCGGGTGTGATCATCCATATTTTCCAAGGCCCACAAGAACTCGAGGTACTCTACATGAAGCGCCCAGCCTACGACGGTACTCATAGTGGACAGATTAGCTTCCCGGGAGGTGAACTCGAGGAGTACGATCAGGACCTAAGGGCTGCAGCCTTCCGTGAATGTGAGGAAGAGGTCAATCTAGGGCCTGGCGAACAGGAATTCTTCCGCGCCTTGAGCTGGTTGTACATCCCGCCATCCAACTTCTACGTTGAGCCTTTTATTACCCTTGGAACGGCGGCTCCTATGGTCGAGCTGGATCCACGAGAAGTGGACCGAGTTTTTTCAATTCCTTTATCTAAATTAATAGACGGCTCTCTTGTCCAGCAAACTAGCATTAAGACGACCTACGGAACACTCGTAGTACCGGCATATCACTGGGATGGGGAAATTATTTGGGGCGCCACCGCAATGATGACTGCGGAACTCGTCGCGCTATTTAGATAGCCTTATATTTGCAAACTTCCATAGGAATTACAGCAATGTTTAACCCCTTTAAAAAAGACAGCTTCGGCTATAACCTTCTGATCAAACGAACCGTGATTTTTGTGTTCGGTTTGATTACTTGGTACCGCTATACCCGCATCAATTCCATTAAGATTGTTGGGGCAGAGAAGTTGAAGGACCTGCCGCCACAAGGAGTGTTGTTCGTCTCCAATCACCAGACGTATTTTGCCGATGTGAGCGCCATGTACCAGGTGTTTAACGCAGCTGAAAACGGGGTATATAATCGTCTACCGTTCTACACCTTGTTTCGTCCCAAACTCAACGTGTTTTTCGTTGCTGCTGCGGAAACCATGAAAAAAGGCTTGCTTCCTAAACTTATGCAGTACGCAGGTTCTGTGAGTATCAAGCGCACCTGGCGTGAAGCGGGAAAGAACGTCAGTCGAGGTGTGGATCCTAAGGATATTGCCAACATTAAAAAAGCCATGGAAACAGGCTGGACCATTACCTTCCCTCAAGGCACTACGCGTCCATTCGTGAAGGGCCGTCGGGGTACGGTGCACCTTATCCGCGAATTGCAGCCGGTGGTGGTACCTGTGGTCATCGATGGATTCCGTCGAGCCTTCGATAAAACGGGTATGTTTGTGAAAAGCACGGGTAACTTGTTAAATGTTACCTTTAAGGACCCGTTGGTGCTTGATTTTGAGCAGGAAAACGATAAATTGTTAGACCAAATCATGGTGGCCATTGAACAGGCTCCAGAGTTTTTGAAAATAAAAGACGAATGAAAAAATTAGCCATTCTTACGGTGCTCATGGGCGTTTTGCTCGGATGTGAAAAATCTATTCCAGTAGTTGATCCGACTGCCTTGGATAATAGAAACATCTACATCCGCATGTATAAGTACTTCGACGGTGATTTATTGGATACGTCTGAAGTCTATCAAATCAATGGAGACTTGATTAAGATCAATAAGATCTACGCGACATTGAGTGGTGCTGAATTCATCAGCTTCGACGAGAGCGACACGGTGCGCACGGAAAGCGATCTAACCATGTTGGATGTGACTAGTACTAGTGAAGTTAAATTAGCTCACCTGCCACGCGGATCTTACAATGGAACATTAAACTATATGATTGGCCTAGATTCTGCGCGCGCCTACACTGCCCCTGAAGGTTTGGAAGATGGTAACCCATTGAAAAACGGTGCGGTATGGAACGGAAGCGACATAGGTCACAGCTTCTTCCAGATAGAGGGTGGTATCTTTGATCCAGCTGATACAGTTTTTACGACCCCTCAATCAACCTTCGTATGGCGTTTTGCTACACCGGATTTGGTGGTGAATAAAAACGAGAAGCGCAACTTTAGTGTTGCCAACAACAAGGACGTATTCTTTGTGATGAATTTGGATGTAGAAAAGCTCTTCTTGGGCTTGACCCCAAGTCAAACTCCGGTCATCAACTGCGACCCTGCAGATGGAACCGACTATAACAACGCTAAAATCTTGCGCGACAACGTAATCAGTGAGTTTGTGTTTGAACTATAAACCACCACGATTATGAAATACCTGCCTAACCTAGTTGTTGCTTCCCTAGCGACCCTATTGCTGGCATCTTGTGGAAATGGCGATTCGACCGTTTCTATGGAGGTGCGACTTACCTACAACGATGCGCCTTATGCCGTAGGTGAAACTGTTTACAAAGGGGATACTGCCCTTAAGTTCGAGAAGTTTTATTTCTACTTGTCCGACCTACAAATTGGGGACCAATTGGTCGAAGAGGTGATGTTCTGCAATGCTGAGGACAGTACCACCATGAACTATGAGTGGACCTTGGAAAAGAAGGCCAGTACCTTGAACTTTTGCGTGGGGGTAGATTCCTTGAACAATGCGATGGATCCTACTTCTTTCGATGTGGGCCACCCGCTCTCTAGCGCCAATGATATGTATTGGTCATGGGCGACGAAGTACAGATTCTTGCGCATAGACGGGCGTTCAAACCCTTCAGGTATGCTGGGTACGGACGATATCCTGTTGGCTTGGCATACGGGAAAGGACGAGTTATACCGTTGCGTAGATCTCACTTCACAACTACCGGGTGCTATCAAAGGCAGTGATCATTTGATTCTTGAATTTGCATTAGACCAATTCATTCAAGGCATGTCTCTCGAAACCGAAAGCATGACCCACACCATGGCAAATGATTACGATATTGCCGTGAAATTGAGCAATCAACTTCCTGGAGCCTTTAACCTCCGAGTGGAATAAGAAAATTTTTACCCATCAAAAAACGCGGCCCACGGGCCGCGTTTTTTGTGTTTTAATTTGCCCTGCGGGGCTATCTAAAGAGGATGCTAATTCTCACGCCGCCAAGGATGGCTGGCGTTGCATTGCGGCGATTGATGAGTTCATACTGACCCGTGAAAATCCCCGTAATAGGGTCAAAGGCTTCGACGTATTCCGAGGTGCTTCTGCTCTTGTTGCGAATCGCTGCACCAATGAACCAATCCATAATCATGCGTTCCGAGGGTCTGCTTTGATAGCCCATGGTGAAGCCAAAGTCATTCCAGCTAAACCCTTCGTTTACCGTTGTATCAATGCCTGAAAACGGATCGGTGATGTAGAAATCTTGGGCGTAGTTGCGGTGGTTGATATTAAATGCAATGTAATACCCGTCTTGGAAGGCATTGCCCTCAGGGAAGAATTTAGCGTTGAAGGTAGCACTATAGCCCAGTTTACTCAATGTCTGACCGTCTTGACGCAAGCTGTACCCGCGGATCAACTCTTCGGTCATATTAAAGGTGGTGATGCCCAAACCTCCTTCGAGGCTTAAATAATCTGTCACCTTGTGCTCATAAGAAAGCGGAATATCGCCCGCAATGAGTGCGGTTGGCGATAATTTCAATGCGTGATTGTAGCGACTGTAATAGGCGCTAGGGTTCATGTTGCTGCTCATCGCAGGCGAAGACATCGTATTGACTTGCCCCGCACCGCTTACGTCGAGGTTGCGCTTACGCACAATCACAGTCTGTGCATCCGCCCATAGGCTGGTGCAAAGTAGAACGGTGAGCGTATAAATAATTCGTTTCATATGCGTTGTACTAGGGAGGGGTGATGTATCTTGACTATCACTTCCAAAATTTACGAAAACAATACAATCTTCCTATGAAAACGCCCCAAA
>Ga0255772_10001569_pt1 | contig 22771 bp, 19 predicted proteins | sample 071ome_34_FD_179970 | JGI IMG/M metagenome (GOLD analysis project Ga0255772, IMG submission 179970) | Coastal salt marsh microbial communities from the Groves Creek Marsh, Skidaway Island, Georgia - 071411BT metaG (version 2) | ecosystem: Environmental > Aquatic > Marine > Intertidal zone >...
TATATTGGTTCTGTATAACGAGCGTATATTCAAACAGAATAAGTTATAATCAACTAAGGTCAAATGGTTAGCCCTTATCTGAAAAACAAGGGGTCGGCAGTTCGATTCTGCCTCTGGCCACAATAATTTTTTAACTTAATATATAAAACTCCGACAAAACTCCGACAAAACTTGAAGTAAAATTAACATATGACTGATTTATTAACTAATGAAAATAAAGACACCATTGCCAATTTCTTCGTTGCATCTGTATGCGATATTGTATTTTCTTGTCCTGAAAAAAATTGTCTAGGAATTCAAGAAGGTGGAATGTTTGGTGGAGTTGCAAAAGTAGGAAAAAATTTTCCAGATAAATTAATATCTGAAGTTCTTGTTTATATAAACAATAAAGATAATTCTGCAGACTGGTTTTCATCCACCTTTTATACTTTTTTTAATGAAAATTTGATCAATATTGAAATTTATGAAAAAGTGAATGATATATTAAACACCTTTGACAAACCTCAAAGATTAAGTTTTTTATCAGCAGTTCGTGGAATACTTATGGAAATAAGAACTGTACATTACCCAGAAATATCGTTGCAGAGCTTAACAAAGATAAAAGCTATATTAAGAGTTTTTGAATTCGAAGTGGGTAATGAAACTGCTTATAAGGAGTTAATTAATATTTGGGAAAACCAAAAAAAAGAAATACAAAGATTTAACTCTATCTTTAAAAATGATGTTTAAACTTACTTTAAAAATTAATATAATAAAATTAGTATTAAAAATAAAAATAATTCAAAACAAATTTTTCTAGGAAATTGAATAATTTAGGCAAACTTACAATTTTCTTACCTAATTTAAATTTAGGTGGTGCCCAAATTTCCATTATTACAATTGCTAACTATTTTAAATCAAAAAATATTGAAGTTAATTTTATTATTGCAAATAAAAAACCTGAATTTGATTTGAGTTATAAACTACCATCGATAAAAGTAAATTATTTAAATTCAAATAAAACAATTTTTTCAATTTTTAAGTTAAGAAAAGAAATAAATAAAATAAAGCCTGACATAATATTGAGCACACTACCTACACCAAACTTTATGGTTGTAGGGTTAAAATTTTTAAAATTAATAAAGTCGAAAGTGGCTATAAGAGAAGCTAGTTCGAATTACTTAAATTGGAATAGAACGAATTTAAATAAAATATTATCAATTTTTGCATTTAACTATTCAGATGCAAATATTTTTATTTCTAATGAACAAAGAAGAAACTATTTAAAAATTATTAGTAATGAAAATAATTTTGTGATTTACAATCCAGTACTTACAAAAGACTTTTATGAAAAAAGCAATGAAAATATAACTGAAATAACAAAAACTAAACAGCTATGGGTTACTGTCTCAAGAATTGAATTTGTAAAAGGTCTTGATATTTTTCTTGATACAGTAAGAGAAATGAGTGTATTAGAAAATATAGAAATTCTAGTAATAGGAAGAGGTAGCAGACTTAATGAATATAAAAAAGAATATAAAGATTTACCTGTAAAGTTCCTGGGTCAAGTAAAAAATACTATAAAATTTATAAAAATTGCAGATTTGTTTATATTTCCATCTAGACGCGAGGGATTAGGTAACTCTCTTATAGAAGCTCAGTTACTTGGAAAACAGATTATTGCCTCAGATTGTGAATCTGGACCCAAAGAAATTATAAATTTATTTTCAAATGGTGTTTTATTTAAAACAGAAGATAAAAAAGATCTTCAAGAGAAACTACTTAGCTTTGTACCTAAAAAAGACATTATTGTATCTGAAGACAAAAAAAAATTATTCTCAGTTGATGAGGTAGGAAAGCAGTATGAAAAAGTTTTTTTGAAAATGCTCAATTAAATTTACTAAGAAGTTATTCATCTTCTAAAGCAATGTTATTTTCAAAAACCAACATAGAACCGAATTTTGTTAAATGGGAATTATCATAATAAATAAATTTTTGATCTATTTCATTAAAGCAATAATCACTATCGCATAAATACTTGTAAGGATCTAAAAAATTGATCTCGGCACTATTCAGTTTTTGTCCCAAAACATTATTTACGTTGTATCCATTTCCGTCAACGATTGAAAATTTTATCAAACAATCTTTTGCTTTGTAAATCTTACATCTAAAATATCCTCCTGACTTCTGAGAATTACTACCAGGTACATTTCCAACTACTGTTAATTTATGTGGTTCTATTGCTTCATTTAATATCAATAAGCTTTCATATAAATTTTCAACTTTTTGAGTAGAGTTGTTTTCAATTTTTTGATTTGTAATTGGATTTATAATTGACTGGTCCCACCTTTGAGCTATAACAACATCGAGATTATATTCAGATTGAATATCTAACAATTTAGAATATGCATCCGAGCAATTTTTATTTACATACCCTGAAGAAAAAGATACTGTTTTGTTGAGTGAAATACAAGCAGAAGTTGTGAAAGTAATAAACCCATAGTCGTTTTTAATTGCTTGTTCTTCAAGAAACTGAACATAATGATCAGCATGGGAATCTCCATAGAGGATAAATCTCAAATTATTTTGATTTCCAAATTTACTAATACCAATATTTGTTTTTCTTTCGTAAATATTAAAACCATATTGATCAACAATTCTTTGATTGAGTCCATTTGTAGATAACGAATAAAAATTAAATAAAAAAGTTATAGTTAAACAAGAAAGTAAAAATTTAAATAACTGATTTTTATTTACTTTGCTTCTAAATTTTTCTTCAATATAAACATAGGTAAAAAAACTTAGAATTACAGCTGCCAAAAAAACTAGAGGTTTAAATACATCATAAACTCCATACAATCTAGAAAATACAAAAATAGGTTGATGTATTAAATAGAAAGAGTAAGAAATATAGCCAAAAAATATTAAATTTTTAAAGATAAATATTTCGTCCCATGATTTATTTTCATTGAGAATGAACAAAGCGGAAAATAATACTGGAAAAATTATTAAATAGTTGTGTGAATATATTTCAGGATTGAATAAGCTAGCGGATAATAAAATCAGAATTACTAGTATTAAATCTAAAAATTTATTACTAATTTTTACACCTCTAATTTCTAAAATTGCAACTATTCCTCCAATAAAAAACTCCCAAACTCTAAATGGGAATAGATAAAATGTTGCATTAATTTGAAAATAATAACCTAAAAAATACAATGTATAAGAAGAAAAAAAGACAAATATAAATAGCAGAAGTATTTTTTTATTACTTTGTTTAACCAATTTATATGAAATTATTAAAAAAAATGGAAGTAAGAAATAGATTTGTTCCTCAACTCCCAGACTCCATGTATGAATCAAATGCATTAATTCAGTTTTAGGATTAAAGTAGTCAATATTTCTCCAAAAGAAAAAATTAGGTATAAAAAGTAAAGTACTTAAAGAACTTCTTGAAAAAAATAAATTATCAATTGGATGCTTGATAAATACTGACAAAGCTGAAGTGATTGCAAGAATAAAATACAACAAGGGTAAAATTCTTCTTACTCTTTTTATAAAAAAATGTTTAATTGAAAACTTATCAATAATCAAACTTTCGACTATTTTTTTTATAATTAAATAGCCAGAAATAACAAAAAAAATATCAACACCGATATAACCCCCTTGAAAACCTGGGATTGACAAGTGATATAGAACTACTAATAATACAGCAATGCCTCTTAATGCTTGAATGTCGTTTCTGAAGTTCTGATTATTTTTGTTTACAATTTTATAGTTCATTATGAGTTTTCATAATAAATTCAGCAAATTTGAAATCAATAATATCATCAATGTCTATTGAATTCAATTTAGGAGTTTCTACAAAAAGAGATTTCTTCCTAATCACCGTATTGTCTTCAGCCAATAAATGCTTGTATCTCCATATGAAAAAACTTCCGTTTAAATAAAAATGATTTGACAATTTATTTCTTCCAGTAATTGGTTTTGTTGGTTTTTTAAGTAGTTTTAAATAATTGTTGTTTGTTGTTACTAAGTTATATTCAGGATGAATATCTGAACTAGAAATAGATATTACATTCTCACTATCAATATGTTCATTCAATTTTTCTATTGCTTCATGTATGCTTTCATCTTTTCTTAATGGACTTGTTGGTTGAATATCTGCAATGATTTCAGACTTTAATTCTAGTTCATTAATTGCATGTCTAATCACTGGCAATTTAGGGGTGTCATCTGTAGATAAGTTTTGTGGTCTTTTAACTATCTCAACATCTTTATAAGAACGACCTATTGAGAGTATATCTGTGGAATCGCTTGATAGAACTGTTCGATCAAAACATCTTAGAGACTGCTCAATAGTGTAACAAATTAAAGGCTTTCCGAATAGTGGTTTTATGTTTTTATTTGGCAATCCTTTTGAACCACCTCTGGCAGAGATAATTGAAATTGAATTTTTACTCATCAATACTCATAATAGACAATATTGTTTCTAAAAAACTTAAACCTATTTCTCCACTTTTTTCAGGATGAAATTGACACCCAAAATAATTTCCTATTTCGTGATGCTCTTCAGATATTGCAACAGGTATTGTTATGTTTTCTAGAACAATTTCACCCAAAACATTTTTTATATTTTTAGGAAATGCAGCAAAGCTATGAACAAAATAAAAGTACTCATCGTTAAATTTTGATAACCTTTTATCATTAAACTTAACTTGCTTCCAACCAATGTTTGGAACTGTATAAATTTTATTTTTTACCAAACTTTCTACATCTCCCTCTATTAGATTTAATCCATTTACACCTCCTTCTTCAGATTTTGACATTAAAAGTTGCATGCCTAAGCAAATACCAAATATCTTAAGATTTTTTTTCTTTATATCACTAATGTTTATTGCTAGAGATAGATTGTCTATTGCTTTTTGAAAATGGCCTACACCTGGAATGATTATTAGCTCTGAATTGTTAACGTTTTGAAAATCATTTATAAATTCAACCCTATAACCAAGTCTTTCTAAAGCAAATGAAATACTGTAACTATTAGAAAGATTTGTATTTAAAATTTTTATAATTTTCATAATCTTACGCTGTAGCCTATATTTTTCATATATTTTTTAACTTCTAAAGGAGTTGTTTTTTTATAGTGGAATGAAGAGCCAATTGCGATACCAGAAATATTATTATGGAGTGAGTTTAAATCTTCCAATTGACCGTAGCCACCAGAAACAATCAATGGAACTTTTACGTAATCAGCAACTTGATTTATTAAATCTTTATTGAAACCACTTTGAAGTCCATCATTGTCAACTGAAGTAAGAAAAATTTCACCTACCCCTCTATCTTGAGCTTCTTTTATCCAGTTTTTGACGCGTATTCCTGAATCATCTCTGCCAGAAGAATAGAAAGCATTATAAGCTTCTGGTGATATTTTTTTTGCTTCAACTGAAAGACAAATATTTGCTGAACCATATGTATTAACCAGTTTGTCTATCAATTTAGGATTTTGTATTGCACCAGTGTTTACAAATATTTTGTCTGCACCATTATCAAAATAGCTTTTAGCATCTGAAAGATTATTAATTCCGCCCCCAACTGTTATAGGAACAAATATATTCTTTAGAGAATTTTTGAGTAATTCTAAAAGAGCATCTCTGCTGTACAAACTTGCTACAGAGTCAATGTAAATAATTTCGTCTATGCCTTGGTTGTAATAATCATTTGCAATTTCATTTGCAAGTCCTATTTTTCTTAAACCTTCTAGATTTATTCCTTTAATAAGAAATTCATTTTTTATATCTAGTCTTGCAATAATTCTCATATAATAAACTTTAATATTATAAAACCATGAAACCTTTAGAGAATTTAGAAAATTTAGTAATTGATAAAAATCTACCTTTAGATCAAGTTTTAATAAAAATTAATGACGGAAAAGAAGGCGTTTTGTTTGTTTTAGATGACTCAAAACTTATAGGCATCATAACTGACGGTGATATTCGAAGAGAAATAATTTTGAATGGAATTGAATCAAATTCAACAGCATATAAATTTATGAATAAAAAACCAAAATTTGCATACATAGCAGAAAATGATTTTTCAAAATATTTTTACTCACACGACATTGAACATTTACCTGTAGTTGATAAAAATTTAAATCTTATTAAAGCTTACAGGTCTACCAGAAATGATATCAGCCTCTACCTATCTGATCATATTGTGTTAATTATTGCCGGAGGTCTCGGGACAAGAATGGGATTAAAATACAAAAATACCCCTAAATGTTTGTTGGAAATTAATAATGTCACAATCTTGGAGCGTATTTTAAATCAAGCATTCAGTTTAAATCCTGCAAAAGTAATAATCTCCGTAAACCACGAATATCAAAAATTAGTAGAATTTGTTAAAAACTCAAAATTTAATGAAAGAGTTGATTTTTTTATTGAAGAAGAACCACTTGGAACCGCTGGTTCATTAATAGAAATATCAAATGCGAATAAGGACAAGAATATTCTTAGCTTTAACTCAGATATAATTTTTAATCTAGACTTTAATAAACTAATAAATTACACTAGTTCCTCTTCCAAAACTTTAACAGTTTGTACTGCTGAATATGAAGTAGAAATCCCTTATGGAGTTTTAGAAAAAAATATAATTTTAAATAATGATTTTGAAATTATTGAAAAGCCCAGGGTTAAGTACAATGTTGTTGCTGGAATTTATCATCTTAAAAAAAATTCTCTTCATTCACTTGAAACTAAAAAAATTAACATGGACGAATTAATTAGAAAAATTAGTGAAGACAGTGGTCAAGTAAATTACTTTAATATTGGAAATAATTGGATGGATATTGGAAATGAAAAGCAACTAAAGCTTGCAAATAAATTTATAGATTATTAGAAATTGTATTAATTTTTTCCCACTGATTGTTTGCATTTTTTTTCCAAAATAGTGGATTTCTAAATGAATCGACTATGTCCCAAAACTTTTCTTCATTTATACTTAAGTAATTCAAAATTTCATGAAAATATTCTTTTGGAAACTCATCATCATATTTTTGTACTAATGCAACACCTTCTTCTCTAGTAATTTTATTGTTTCTAATTTCTTGTGAAGCATCATAAGAAGCTCTACCAATACCGAACTTAATAACAGTCATGTAATAATGCAACCAGTCAATTTTATCGTCAATTCCTGCATACTTACTATACGAACCTTCCGTTCTTGAATCTTTTGCCCTAAAGCCTGTATGTTCAACTGCATAGTAATACATTTCTTGTGGGTCCCACTTGTAATAAAAACCAAGATAATGAACTTGTATTTCTTTATTTAATATTTCATTTGTGTGAAGAGGTTTGTATATTTCAAGATCTTTAAAGTCGATATTGAAATCACTATTTAACTCTTTCTGGCTATATCCGGATAAATAATTTTCATCGATATTGTCTGATGAATAAAAACTTTTATCCATAAGAGGAGTGTAATTATCTTCGATATTGTTTCCGTATTCTGCTTGATTTTCACCATAAAAAACCAATGGTATGTCATGAAGTGCTGCAAACTTGGGTCCTATCATTCTTTGACCTACAATAAAAGGCTGGAATGGATGACCTAATTTTTCAAATGCAAGTCTTGTAAGTTTTCTGTGAACTTTTCCATTAGGGTGAATTAAATAATTGTCAAAACCACCTTTGTTAATCCATGACTGAAAGTTGTTCCACCCATTTTCTGTATAAATATGTGGAGCCCAAGTAACTGTTAGTGGGTTCATGCCTAATTCAGTTTTTAAATAGTGAGATGTAAAACTACTATCTTTACCTCCTGATCCAGGTACAACACAATCGTATTTATTATTTTTAGATCTATATTTATCACATAAAACTTCTAATTGATTTCTTCTCTCATCCCAATCTATTGTTTCTTTAATTTCATGAAAAACACATGCAGAACAAATACCATTTTTAAAAGCAATGTAGGGTTTTGTGTCATTTTGTTTACTTTTAAACTCTATAACGCTACTAGGTCTGTAATTTGATATTACGCACTTTTTACAATAAATTAATTCCTGCATCATTTAGTATCTTAACTAGTATAAATATAATTAAGTTAGTTAAATTTATGAAAATATCAAACAACATAGAAATTTCAGATAAAAATCCTCCTTTTATAATCGCAGAAGCTGGAATTAATCATGATGGTGATTTTGATAAAGCAATTGAATTAATTAATTTAGCAAAAAAATCTGGTGCTTCAGCTATTAAATTTCAAACACACATTACTGACAAAGAAATGATTCCAACAGATATGAGACCTGGTGAGATTAGTGAAGAAAAGCTTTGGGACATTATTGATAGATGTGTTTTAGACAAAAAACAAGAAAAAGAATTATACGATTATGCAAAAGAAAATAACATATTTTTCTTCTCTACACCATTTAGCAGAGAAGGGGCAGATCAATTAAATGAGCTTGGTGTTGAACTTTTTAAAATTGGATCAGGAGAGTGTAATAATTTACCACTATTGGAACATGTAGCTAAGTTCAAAAAACCAATGATTCTCTCTACTGGTATGAATGATATCAATAGCATTAAAACCTCTGTCGAAACAATTTTAGAATTTAATGATAATTTAGCACTTTTGCACTGTACTAGTATTTATCCAGCTCCACCAAAATCAATGAGACTAGGAGCAATAACACACTTAAAATCAGAGTTTCCAGATCTCGAAATAGGATTGTCTGATCATTCAATTGGGATTTCCATCTCTTTAGGAGCAGTAGCAATTGGCGCAAACATAATTGAAAAACATTTTACTAAATCAACTAAATGGCCTGGGCCTGACAATCCATTTTCAATAGAACCTAATGAACTATCTGATTTAGTTAAAGGATCATTAGAAATTTGGCAAGCACGAGGAGGTAATAAAGATATTTTGCCTGAAGAAAAGCCTGTAATCGAATTTGCCTATGCGTGCGTTGTTTCAATTAAGGATATTAAAAAGGGTGAAGTTCTTAGTTACGACAATATATGGGTTAAAAGACCAGGAACAGGGAGCATCATGGCAAAAGACTTAAAAAACGTACTTGGTAAAATCGCTCTAGTAGATATACCAAAAGATACTCAGATAGATTTTTCTTCTCTGGATTAAAAATGAGCTTTGACGAAGAAAGAGATTTTTTAGCTACCCAAAGAAATAATCTTATAACTCAATATGATTTTGATAAAAATTTTGATGGAATAAGAAATTCTTTCTATGGAAAAAAAATTTTAGTTATAGGTGGTGCTGGGTCTATTGGATCATCTTTTATTTATGAATTAGTTGGTTTTTTACCCGAAGAGCTTCACATTGTTGACCCAAACGAAAATGGTTTAACAAATTTAGTTAGAAATTTAAGAAGTAAAAACTCCAAAATTTCAAACACAAAGCTAAAAACTTCACCTCTTGATTTTGGTTCTAAAATATTTGAATTATTCATTAGAGAAAATGGACCATACGATTATGTATTCAATTTTGCAGCAATAAAGCACGTGAGGTCAGAAAAAGACGTATATTCCTTGATTCAAATGTTTGACACAAACGTAATTAAGCATTCAAATCTTTTATTTTTTTTAGATAGTAATCAATTAACTAAAAACTATTTTGCAGTTTCAACTGATAAAGCTGCTAATCCTGTCAGTTTGATGGGTGCTTCAAAAAAGATAATGGAACTCATACTAAATGGTGAACATTATGATTCAAAAATAAACATCAACACATCAACTACTAGATTTGCAAATGTTGCCTTTTCAAATGGAAGTTTGTTACAATCTTTCGCAACACGGTTTCTAAAAAAAGAGCCCTTGGTTTCACCTAAAAATATAAAAAGATATTTTGTATCACATAAGGAAGCTGCACAAATATGTATTTTATCTGGCGCTTTATTGTCTAATGGTCAAATTCTAATTCCAAAAATTTCAAATAGTTTTAAAATTTATCCAATTGAAGATGTTGCAACTAATTTCGTTCTTGACAAAGGCTTTACCCCAATAAAGCTTAAAAATAAAGATGAAGCTTACAAAGTTTTAAATAAAAATAATAATGAATACCCTATAGTAATTACTGAACCAGATACCTCAGGTGAAAAAGACTATGAAGAATTTATTGGTAAAAATGAAAAATTAATTTCATCAAGTTTTAAAAATTTTGATGTTGTAAATAATGATATATCAAAAGTAAGTGAATTAAGAAACTTTATAAATGACTTTAATTCAACACTAAACGGTGAGCTAGAGGTATCTAAAACAGATTTAATTGAAAAGGTTAAAAATTTAGTTAATAATTTAAATCATATAGATACCGGTAAAAATTTAGATAATAGAATGTAGTAATGAAAAATATAGCTGTTTTTACAGGTAGTAGAGCTGAATTTGGCTTACAACTTCCATTATTAAATGAACTCAAAGCTAATAATTCAATAAAATTAAGTTTGATTATTGGAGCTAGTCATGTTGATCCAAATTTTGGATTAACTATAAATGAAATAAAAAAAAATGGTTTTGACTCAGAACATATTGCAGATTTCTCTCATGATAAAGATTCTTTAAACTCAAACCCACTAACTATAGCTAAGGGGATTGAGCTAATATCAAAAGAATTACAAAAAATAAATCCAGATCTTTTTATAGTTTACGCAGATAGATATGAGAGTTTTGCTGCAGTTATTGCGTCAACTCAAATGGGAATTTTAACAGCTCACTTTGAGGGAGGAGACATTACCGAAGGAGGCACTTTTGATGATTCTGTTCGCCATGCAATGTCAAAATTAAGCCATCTGCACTTTACCACTAACAAAGAGGCTTCTAAACGAATTATAAAAATGGGTGAAGATTCAAAAAACGTTTTCACAGTTGGACTACCTGCTTTAGATTTTATTTTCAAAAAAGAATTTACAAATGCAAATGAAATTATTAAAAAATATAAATTACAAAATCATCAAAATATTATTGTTTTTACACAACACCCTATACCAATTGATATAAATAATTTACAAAATCAGCTCAATACCATTGAACAATCATTTGCATCTTTGAATCCTGAAATCTATAAAATAATCTGCACTTACCCAAATAGTGATGTCGGAAGTGAATTAATTATAAAAAACTTAAAACATTGGGAGTCAAAATTTGAAAATTTAGATATTTATGAATCATTAGGAAGAAGAGACTTTCATGGTCTTTTGAACTTAAATAACGAAATTAAAGAGATTAATGTCGCTTACATAGGAAATTCCTCAGCAGGAATTAAAGAAACTCCCGCTTTGATGTGTCCATCAATTATTTTAGGTCCCAGACAAAGTGGTAGATTGCATTCAGAAAATGTAATTTTTTCAAATTTTGACTCCCTTGAAATTAGTGGGCATATTGAAAGTGTGTTCTCTAAAAAAATGGATCAAAAATTAACACAACATTATGGTGACGGCAATATGGCTATAAAAACAATGGAAATAATAAATAACTTAGATTTAAATCCAAACCTATTAATAAAATCCTTTAATGATTAAAAAACTAAATTCTGTTAAAGGACAAATAGGAATTTATACTTTTTTAGATTTTTCTCCTAAATTTGTTAGCTTTATCACATTGCCTCTTTTCTTAAGAATTATTCTTCCAAAATATTGGGGGCAAATAGCTATTTTGTTAATTATTCAACAAATTTATGTAGTTATAATCAGACACGGTACATCTGCAGAGTTGCTAATTATTCCTGAAGAAGTTAGAAACAATTTAAGATACCATTTAAAAATTTTTGCAGAAATGATTGCTATTTCTATATTTTTATTAGTCTTTCAAAATTTTTTATTCAATATGAATTTTCTTAATTTTGAATATAAGATTAATTCTTTAAATTGGGTTCTACTATCTGCTCTTTTCGTAACAATGAGTAGACATATAAGAGTTACATTGAATTTACAAAATAAAATGATGCCTTTTGTTATTCTTTCTATTCTAAATTTAATTTTTGTACCAAGTTTTCAAGTGATTTATGTTCTTAGAGAAATTTTTAAAGTAGGATTTTCAAGCTCTGGGACTGTTAGTGCATATATGATAGGTTATTGCTTAGGTTTATTAATGAGTTTTTTTCCATACGTTCCCTCATTTTTATTAAGTTTAAATAACGAAAAATATAAAAAAGAAAAGAGATATAACAATTTAAAAACTGCTATTGTATTGCAAAGCTTATTTATATTTCTTGTGTCATTTCAAGATAGATTTCTAATTGAATTTTATTTGGAAAGTACTGATGTTGCAATTTACTCTGCATACGACTCTATTGCTAGGCTAGCTAAATTATTACCACAAGGTTTGATAACTTTTACTACAATTTCTTTTTTTGGAAATAAAAAAAGTAACTTTTATGAAAACAGCTTTTTCAATACATTAAAAATATCTTCATATATTGTGTTAATTATCTGTTTATCAAAATACGTCTTTCTAGACTTTTTATTTCCTGAAATCTATACTCAAAATAAGATAATTCTCACATTATTAACAATTTCTAGTTGGATTTGGGCAGTTTCTAACTTAATTACCATAAACTTAATTAGTAAGGAAAAAAACTCTGTTTTTATAATTTCATCATCAACTGCTTTTATTTTGAATTTGCTTTTAAATATTTATCTGATTCCAATCTATGGGATTTTAGGAAGTGCTATATCAACCCTTATTGCTGTGGTGATAATGTTTGGTATAAAACTTTATAATTTTGATAAAGTTAATGAATACTTTATTAATTTAAAATTCTTTAAAGACATACTTTTACCTGTAGTTTTTATGCTCGTTCTAGACTTATTTATTAATCGCCAAATAATTTTATTTATTTCTATTATTCTTTTGTTTGTATATTCATACAGTTTTATAAAACTGCTTAAAAAGATTGCCGACTATGAATGATAAATATCAATTAATTTGCCAAGATTGTTTTTCAGCTACTAAATCGTATCAAGAATGGTTAACAAATAATCAAAAGTGTATTAATTGTGGTTTCGGTTTTAGTTTTATAGAATATAAAAACTTTAATGAAGAATGCTTTAATTCCTCCAATGCTAGAAATTTATGGATTTACAAAGATTTATTACCAATAACTAATGAAAATAATATTACAACATTAGGTGAAGGGTGCTTGGATATTGAGCGATGGAAATCACTTGAAAATATAGCTGAGGATAAATTTAAAAAAGATATCCAAGTTTATGTCTTGAGAAATGATAATAATCCAGGAACAGGTACTTTTAAAGATTTGGCAGGTACTGTTATAAGCTCAGTTCTTTCAGAATTAAATATTAAAAACTATGTTGTTGCAAGTACAGGGAATTTTGGTGCTGCTATTTCTAGATACCTTTCAATTAATGATATTACACTGCATGCATTTATTCCAAAAAATTCTTCTGCTTCTCAAGAGTCTGAAATTAAAAGTAATGGAGCGAGTGTTTATAGAGTTAATGGGGATTACTCATTTGCAAAAAAATTAGCAGAAGAATTTGCTTTAAAAAATAATTTTATCTTGGGAGGTAGTGGGATAGATCCGTTAAGAATAGAAGCAAAAAAAACAATGATTTATGAATTCTATAGACAATTCAAAATATCCCCAGATATTTTTATTCAAGCAGTTAGTGGTGGAACTGGACCAATAGGTGTTTATAAAGGAAGTAAAGAATTAATAGAAAACAATTTAATAAAAAAATTTCCTAAATTATTGCTTTATCAGTCAACACTATGTTCTCCTATGGCAAACGCATACAGTGCATTTATTAACAACAATTTTTCTGAAAAATTTCTTACAGAGTATGAAATAATTGAAAACCCCAAAACAAAAATTACAACCTTGGCTACTGGTAATCCAGGTTTATACCCTATTCTTTCAAAAATGGTTCATCATACAGGAGGGTATATCGGAAGTGTTCCTGAAGATAATATAGTCGATATATTTAAATTTATCTCGCTTAATGAAACAGTAAAAATTGGTCCTGCAGCATGTATCTCAATACTTGGTTTATTTGAAGCTTTAAATAATAATAGAGTTAAAGATGGTAATAAAATTTTAATAAATATAGGTGAAGGTGCTAAAAGGTCACCTGAATTTTCTGAAGTTTTTTACGAAGATAAACTAATTAACTCAGTAAATTCATTAAACAGTAATCAAAATTTATATAAAAATAGAAGTAAATCATTTGAAGCAGTTTTAAATTTATTAAATTAATTAAATGTTATTAGTTTCTAAATCAAATTTAACTTCAAATTACACTACTTATAAACAACAACATTTCTCTGTGTGTATATTTGGAGATAAAGAAGAGTTTTCAGTAGATTTTATTAATCAAATTTATAACAATATTCAAAAAAGTAACTTTAATTTCATGCAAAATATAGAAATTGAGTACATTGCAGTATTTGAGGATGAATCGTTTATTTATGTAATTACAGATAATTTTGGTTTAATAAAGAAATATTACACTGTACACGATGGTGAGTTTTATCTTGGTTCATATTGGGACTTAGCAGGCGTAAAAAGTAAAAATGTTCAATTTAACTTTAAATCTGCATTTGAACAAATTAACTTTGGAAGAACTTTTGACAACAAGACTCTAATAGACGATATAAATATAACAAACTCAAACCAAATCATTAGATTCTGTAAGAACACAAAAAAATTTACAGTTACAAAATATATTAAATCATCATACTTTACAAATGCATTGCAAGATACAAATGACATTGTTGAAAATTTTGAACAAAGTATTGAAAAACAAAAGTCCTATATTAAAAGAAATACAAATTCAAATAATATATTAATTTCTTTGAGTGGTGGACTGGATTCTAGAATTATATTGCCATATTTAAAAGATAAAGACCTAAATATAAAAACTTTTCATATTGGAAGTAGAAAAAGTTTTCTTAAAACTTATGATGAATATTTAGTTTCTAAATTATTAAAAAATGAAAATACTTCATTTGATTTATTAAACCCGTTTGACACTGATATCGAGAAAAAAGTAAATATTGATATCTTAAGAAATCCTACAATTAACTCTAATATATTAAAAGCAATTGATATTGAAAAATACTCTATTTTTGGAGGTGAAAGCACTTATGTCACAGGGTGTCAAGGAGGAGCTGTTGGTGGAAGGTTGTTAGATTCAGAGTTAAAAGATGTTACAAATTCTGATAGTTTGAAAGAATATATCAATAAAAAATTTCAAAAAAGAGTCCCAAATATTTTTTTATGGGGTAATAAAGTAAATAAAAACTATAAACCTGAATTCCGAGAAATTGATCGACTATTAAATGCCGAAGAGAACTATTTAAATATTTTTATGGATTTCCATCTAAATAGGCATACAAACGTAGGAGTGTTCGAATCCCTTCTGGGTCAGATTGACTTTTATTCAATATATGTTCCATATATTTGGCTTGATTCAAAGACTTGGGGCTTTGAAAATCTAAAAAATAGAAAAATACTAATTGAGAAATTAAAAAAACTTAATGATAAATATTACAAAACACCATTTCAAAACTCAAGGACAATACACAATTCCAGTTCAATAAGCTTAACTATTCAACAACTAATTAGGAAAGCAAGGGGAAGTTCTGTTGATTATGATATATGGTGGAAAAATAAAATTTTTCAAGAATTTTTATTTGATACTCTACATACACAATCAAATTTTTATGATCATTTCAACAAAAAAGAAATTTTAAATCTGTTTAACGAAAATAAATTTACACAATTTAGAGAAAATATTTTAAAACTTAAATTAATATTTGAATTTATTGATAGCAAAAATTACTTAACACTTATTGATGACTTCAAAGTAACAGATAAATTTTAAAGACAATTGTAAATTTTATTTGCAGACTCTAAACCAATGTGGGCAATGTATTTTTTTGCTATATCTTTTTGTACTTTATTAATAGCTTCTTTGTTAATTATTATTGAGTTTAAGTCATCAGAAAACAATTTTTTGTAATTAATTTTGACACTATCGTTTAAAAATTTAAGATTGGAGTCTTCATCAACAAAATAAGATGGGATTCCATAAAATATACTTTCAAAGTTAGCTGTAGATTGGTTCGAAATTACAATATCTGCAAACTTAATTATTTCTTTCATATCAAAATATTTTATTTTTAAATTTGGAAATTCTTTTTTTAAGCTTTCTACAGATTGACCTCTTGGATGAGGCTTAATAATTATATTAAATTGATTTTCATCCAGTTTATTTAAATATTGAAGATGCTTTTTTTCAATTAACTCTTCTCTTTGCAGTTTTTCATACTTATAAGAAGAACACAAATAAACAATACATGAGTTATTATCAAATGAATTTTTTATTTTTTTTATTCTTGGAGAACCAACTACTACTATATTGTCTGGTTCAATTGAGTTGTTTATAAGAATTTCTTTATAAAACTTTCCATGAACTAAATACTTAATTTTATTGCTTTGGCTAAACAAGTGCTTTCTATAGGTTATTATCTTATCAGGTAATTTGGTGTTCAAGTTCTGAATATTTTTGAACTGGTATTGAAATCCACTTTGAAGGATAAAAACTTTCTTTTCATGCTTTAAACTAAGTCCAATATAAATATCTCTGATAAAACCACCTGGGCAAACAACAACACTGTCATAAGATTTAATTTTATTATTAATTATTGGTTGAAGGATTATTGATGCAACAAATTTCAAAAACTTATTCTTACATTCAACACCAATTATCTTAAGTAAAAAATTTTCTGGTAAATAATCTAAATCAATTTTTTTCGTTTTAAAATTATTTACCAAATGTGTAAATATTTCTTTTGCTTGTTCATGTTTTGCAACAAATAATACTTGTTTACTTGAAAACTCATTCATCGATCAAACTAATCCAGTTCTTATAAATTACTTCTTCACTCAAATTCTTGGATACATAATCAAATGCATTTTCTAAATAAACTTCTGTCTCTTTATTGGACAAAGATAAAAATTTGTCGATTCCTCGAGAAATATCTAAATAACTATAACCATCTACAATAATTCCTTTATTTGGATGTAAAATTTCAACTGAATCTCCCACATCAGTAGATATACAAAAAGTTTTAGATTTCATTGACTCAATCAAAACATTTGGAAATCCTTCATGTGTTGATGGTAATATTAAACAACTATATTTTGACAATTCGTCAGGGATATCTGTATTGAGCCCATTTAATTTGATAAATTTTGACAAATTATTTTCATTTATAAAATTATTCAAAACTTTATAATCAGGACCCTTCCCGTATATATCTAAAGATATTTTGTTACCTTTTGTATGTTGATGATGTATGGCTTTCAAAAGTTCAGGGGTATTTTTTAATTCATCTAGTCTTCCTAGATAAATAAATTTATTGTTTTTATTTTTAACATTAATAGGATTATTAGTAGGTGAGTTAAAAATTACTCTTTGATTAAACTTTTTTTTTAATTTAAAATTTTTTAAACCAGCATTACTATTGAATACAATTTTTGAGTTTGAATCAATAACAAAATTTTTGAAAACTAGAGTTCGAAATATATTTTTTCTTGAACTTCTTTTGCTAAGTCTATCATTTCTAACACATATTATGTGATCTATTTTCTTTTTAGATAGAATTTTGATTATCTTTCCTAAAAGATTTGAGTGATATAAAAAAGTAAATACAGTTGTAATTTCTTCTTCTTTTATTAAATTAATAATCCTAAAACTTCCAAACCATACATAATAAATTTTAGATAAAATATTAGAAGATCTATTTAGTTTAAAATTTTTAAAAATAATTTTTTCGTTTAAAGTTTGTTGCAAAACTCCTGAACTTTTTAATGAAAAAAAATAAACAACATACTTTTTGGATAAATTATTAGCTAACCAAATAGATTGTCTTTCGGCTCCACCCATGTTTAAAGATGTTGAAATAATTAATATCTTGTCCATATTTTTTAAGTTTAATTTTTAATTTTTTGAATAAAATTGATTTATGAAAAAAATAGTAAAAATATAACGGGAGAAAAATTTCTTTCAAAAAAGTTATTAACTTTTATTAATAAAAAATGTAAACTTTTTTTAATTTTCATTACTAGCTATCCAGCCTGTAAGTATTTAAATAAATTCCATCAGGGTATTGGCTCGAGCTAAGTAATGTATAACCTTTTAAAATAATTGCTTCTTCGATATCTTTGTAGATTCCGTATGATTCTAGAGCAATTCCTAAAATAATTATTTCTGAATTATTGTATATAGAAGAATATTTCTCAATTACTTGTTGATTAACTATGTCCTTGCTTCCAATTACAAAATATTCAATATCGGGTTTTAATATCTTGCAATTATTTACAGAAAGAGTTTTTGAACCAAAAACTGTACGACCATAGTATTCAAAGCTTGGAAATTGTTCCTTTGCAATGACAATGCTTACTTCTCTATCCATAGATTCTTGTATCTGTATTAAAGCAGAGTCAACTTGCTCTTGTTTGTAAAATGGATTTACATTAATAATTGCAAAAATTATTATTACAAAAGTCAATAAGTAAAAAAATAAACTATTAAATTTTTCGATGACTTTAGAAAGTATGCTTGCGATAAAGACTAGGACAAAAGGAAATAGTACAATATCTGTTCTTCCTGTGCCAAGAGGATATAGTTTTAAAATATTTAAAACTAAAAAAGATAAGAAAACTAATTTTGGAAATAAATTTAATTTAACTTTGTAAAAAATTATTCCAAATAGTATTGGTATCAATAGGTATACAAGTTGATCTCTGTAAAAAATACCCAAATAAGATTTAAAAAGCATATTGAATATAAATATGAAATTTTCAATTAAATTACCTGCCTTTGATGAAACTATAAAAAAGTTTTCCCAATATGATCCATATGCATCTCTAGTCACCTTGTCAACAATTCTTTCAATATAAAATGTTGCTGGAAGAACAATTACAAGCAAGTACTTTAATTTTACGAAATCAAACTTATCTTTTATAAGAAAGTAAAACATTAGTATAAAAAATACTCCGGCATTTACTAAAGATCCCAAAATCATCAATATTGAAATTATGTAAAAACTTATTGAATTAAAACTTTTTTGTAAGCTTTCGCTATTTCTTGATACATATAAACAATAGCTACTAAACAAAAGCTCTATCATATACTGTTTTAAGGAAACAGAATAGGTTAATACTGTAGGTGAAGAGACAAAGATAATAGATATTAAAATTGCAATATTTTTGTTAAACTTTTCGATAAAAAATTGAACTATAAAATAAAGTGAAGTTATAAGAAAAAATATATTTAAAGAGGAAACTAAGTAACCAAGTTCAATATTGCTAAATTTTGAAAAAAACCATATTAAATATGTCCACAGTGGATGGTTGTCGCCTTTATTAACGATACATGCAAAGTCTAAATATTCAGATATATACAACTCTCTTACATCATCCTGTTGATAGTTAAGTGGATACGCTATTTTTTTTATGTAAAACAAGTACAAAAAAGTAGGTAATATAACAACAAAGTAATTCTGTAAATTATTGTATTTACTACTAAATCGACTCATAATGAATATTATATTGTTATTTAACAATGAAATTAAGATTAGTTATCTAAATGAATAAAAGCATACAAGAGTTAGAAAAATCACTGCAAGATTCGTTGGAATCTTACGATGTAAATATAAATTTTACAGCAAACTTTTCGAGTTTTGAGAATGTTGATATACAACTTAATCAACTCATACAATTAAAAAATCATAAAAATTTCAATGAAATTTCAAAAACTATTTCAGAAAAGTTAAGACAAGCAGAGATTATTGAAAATCATGAAATAACCGAACAAGGCTTTATAAATATAATTCTCAATGATAGATATTTTAAAAAAACCCTATCAAATGATACAGAGCATATATTAAATAGTCTTAAATTTAAATCTGGATCAGTAATTATAGATTATGGAGGTGCAAATATTGGCAAATCGCTTCATGTTGGGCACTTAAGAACATTAACTATAGGTAGAGCATTGGAAAATATATATAAATTATCGGGTTATAAAGTTATATCTGATATTCATTTTGGTGACTGGGGAATGCCAATTGGTCTAATTCTAGCATATATTGATAATGAAAAACTTAACATAAATAACATAACAAGTGAAGACCTAGAAATTATTTATCCAGAAGCTGCCTTGCTTGCAAAAAATAATAAAGATTTTAAATCAAAAGCTCATGATTATACAAAAAAATTAAACATTCAAGATTCTGAAGCAATTAGAAAATGGAAAATCATATACGATATTTCAACAGAAAACCTCATAAGTTTTTTAGAAAAAATGAATTTTAAATTTGATTTATATAAAGGCGAAAGCGATGTTGTGACATTAATTCCAGATATGATGAACAATCTTAAGAAAAAAAATTTAGTCAAAGAAGACCAAGGAGCTATTGTTGCAAACGATAACCAAGATCCTCCTGCAATACTAGTTAAATCTGATGGTTCATATATATACATGACAACTGATTTAGCAACAATCATTGATAGAGAATCTAAATTAAATCCTGATAGATATGTATATGTGGTTGATCAGAGACAACACCAACATTTTGAACAACTATTTAAATTGATTAAATTATTTTCATTATCTAATGCAAAATTTGAACATGTAGGATTTGGCACTATTAATGGTAAAGATGGAAAACCTTTAAAAACTAGAGACGGAGGAAACTACAAGCTTTCACAACTATATCAAGATATTGAAAATCAATTAAAAAATAAAAATAGTAATGAAAATTTAACGAGTTTGACTAAAGCTGTACTGACTTACTCAGATTTATCCAACAGTAGATTGAAAAATTATAGTTTTGATGTTGAAAAATTTACAAATATTAATGGTAAGTCAGCAGTTTACATTCAGTATGCACAAGTAAGAGCAAAAAAATTGTTGCAACAATACAAAGGTAGTTTAGTTTTTAGCCACTCTAATCAGAACAATAGAAAACTTTTATTAGAGTTAATTAAATTTGAGTACTACTTTAAATTATCATTACAAAATAATGAACCCCATCACCTTGCTGAATATCTGTATAAAATATGTCAGGAATTCAATAGTTTTTATAATGCTGAAAAAATATTTTCAGATAACAAAACTCCAGAAGAAATTTCTAATGATCTATTTATTGTGAGCTGTTTTATTCAAAATTTAACAATTATTTCAGAGTGTCTAGGGATAGAATTAGTAAATGAAATGTAATTTTATTTACTAATGATGAAAAATTTTCTTAAAGAAACTAAAGAATTAATATTCTCTCAGGGATCTATTGCAGTAATTTCAATTTTACAAGTTTCTTTTACTGCAAAAATTTTAGGACCATCAAATTATGGAATTATTGCATTGTACTTAGCAATAACAGCAACTATTTTTAGACTTTTAAGTTCTAGAAATTCTGACCTAGTCTTACTTTATGCTGAGAAGGACAAAAGAATACAAATTAATAATTTTTTTAAACTTGAAACTATTTTAGGATTGACCTCTTTTGTTCTGGTAATAATAACAATTGGTATTTTGGATGATTTTTTATCACTTAACTTTAATCAATATAGTGTTGTTATCTTTATTTTTGTTTTTTCTAGAATATTAACAAATTACACAGAAGTTTTTAAAGGTTACTTTACTCATATTGGTAATTTAAAATTGTACTCATACTTTGAAAGCGGAACTGTTGTAATTAGATTTCTATTAGTTATTACTTTTTTGATTTTTAATCCAACTGTAGAAATGTACTTTTTAGCAATATCAACCTACTCAATATTTTCAGGTGTCGTGTCTATTTTTTTTGTAAAAAAATACTATCACTTTCAACTCGATTCAAAAATACAATTTAATGAATTCTTTAAATTAATTAAAAATTCATTTATAAAGTTAAGAATCGACCAAGCAATCGGAGTTATTCCGTCAAATTTAGATATCCTAATAATTGGTTACTATTTAAATTCTTTTGATGTTGGAGTTTATCAGTTTGCAAAGAAATTACTTGAGCCAGTAAATTATATGTATGCTGCATTTAGTCCTTGGATGCTAAATAAGTTAAAACAAGATATTTCTTTTAAATTCAATTTTCTTACAACAAAAGTGCTTATACCTATCTCAGCATTATTGACATTAACATATTTCTTTGGAGGTGAGATTCTAATATCAACATTAGGAAGTAATGAATTTTTAAATGCTTATCAGCCGATGTTGATTATGTTGTTAGGGTACTTGTTTTTCTTTTTAACATTTTGGACTCGTCATTTCTTATTAATTAAAGATTCTATTTTAAGCCATACTAAAGCCAGACTAATGAACACTTTGACGTTTTTAATTACATCTGTATTTTTAATAAATCAATTTTCACTTGCTGGTGCAGCTATAGCTGTTAGTTTAGGTATTTTTGTACAAAAAACAATGGAACTAAGATCGGTAAATAAACTAAGAAAAAACTCTTAAAAATCTTTTTCTTCATTATAGTCTTTAGGGCTTAAAAAATTAAAGTTAACATTTTTGACTTTTATTTCAGAAGACAAAAAATAATTTATTAAATCTAAATCTTGATAAACAGCATTTTCAAATTCAGGTGAATCCTCTTGAGTAAGTAGTTCCAACTTATTCCAAAACATTCTTGGAACTAAAATTGGAAAATCGTGCTTATACCTGTATTGACTTATCAAAATCTCATCACCATCAGTTTTAGTATTAATTATTGAATCTATAACAGAAGTTTTTATTTCAGGTTGA
>Ga0255772_10001570_pt1 | contig 22770 bp, 18 predicted proteins | sample 071ome_34_FD_179970 | JGI IMG/M metagenome (GOLD analysis project Ga0255772, IMG submission 179970) | Coastal salt marsh microbial communities from the Groves Creek Marsh, Skidaway Island, Georgia - 071411BT metaG (version 2) | ecosystem: Environmental > Aquatic > Marine > Intertidal zone >...
CTTAAAAATACATCTAAATTATCTTATTTTTGCCCTTCTCATTCGGGATGTGGCGCAGTCTGGTAGCGTACACGCATGGGGTGCGTGTGGTCGCTGGTTCGAATCCAGTCATCCCGACAACAAACACAAACAACTTCTAAAATCGAAGATTTTAGCTAATAAATTTGAAAACCGCTAGAGCTTGCTCATTAGCGGTTTTCTTTTATTTGCAGTAACATGGTTGCCAGAAGTGGTTGGTGTTTGTTGTCAAACTCTCCTAAGGATCTTTTACCGCTATATAAAAGAATCCATAGCGCTAAAGGGTGCTTATCGGTAATCTAACCTCTTTGCTGCCCCAACCAATAACTAGATGGTATCCGCCGCTTACATTGTCGAATCGTATGGATAAAACTTCGATCTCTGCTTCTGATTTCTTGACTTCAGCAGTGAAACGACCGAAATCTTTGGATTGATCATAGCTGTAGGCTCCCCAGGTGTGGAGTTTCTTGTTTAGGATTACTTTCCAATCGCTTTCGCCAGGAATAGTGTATAAACTATAAGTTCCTGCAGGAATCTTTGTTCCCTGAATTTTCATGTCTTTGTAAAAAATGATCTCTGTGGTCTCATTGGCACCTGTGCGCCAAACGCTTCTTTTAGGAGCAAGGCTTTCAAGAGTTCGCCCTTTAAGTTGTGGACGAGAGTAAAGTACGCGTAAATCGGGATCAGACATTCGATCTGGGCGCGCATAGCTCATGTCTAATGGACTTTTATCAAGGTTTGCAAAGCCGCTTCTTTGGGCATTTGCCATTGAAAAACTGAGAACTAAGGCAAGAAGAAGGTATCTCATAATCATAGTTTTAGATGATCAATATACAATCTAACTAGTAACTATTCTCGTCAATTTCAACTTTTCCGGCGAATGTTTTGTAAACAAAGAGGGTATAACCAAGTACTAGAGGAGTCCCAATCGCTGCAATTCTCAACATGATTAACAATGATTTGTCCGAGGATGCGGCATTGTAGATATTGATTGAATACTCAGGATCTATGGTCGATAGAAGTAGGTTCGGATATAACTCTACTGCTACTAGTACCATCATTAGAGCTATTGATATGGCTGAGAAGAAAAAGGCGCCCCGATAGTTTCTTTTTGAAGCTAGCCTAGGAATATTTGCTACGGCTAGAAATACCAGAACAGGAACTACAAATAAACTAGGGTTGCTTCTAAAGTCATCTGAAAGGTGGGGAATATAAAGGAGCGTGTAAAGCGTAGTTATCCCAAATGAAATTCCAAAAAAGATGATCGCTTTCTTCAACAGCCTTTCTAGCTTTTCATAAAGCTTACCTTCGGTTTTCAGCAATAAATAATTCGCCCCGTGTAACATGAAAAGGCTTAGAGTGGTCAATCCTGTCATTAGTGCGTAGGGATTTAGAAAGTCGAAAAACCCATCCCCGATATATAAGAATCGCTCACCAATTTTTATACCCTGAAGTACATTACCTAAAACGACACCCAATAAAAAAGCTAAGAGGATGCTAGAAACCGAATAAACGATGTCCCAAGTCTTCTTCCACCAAAACATGGGTTCTTTCCCTCTAAATTCGATGGCGATTGCTCTTAAAATGATATTAAGTAAGAACAACATGAACGGAATGTAAAGTGCTGAAAAGAAAGTGGCATACATAACAGGGAATCCTGCAAATAAAGCGCCGCCTCCAATGACTAGCCACACTTCATTACCATCCCAAACAGGTCCGATAGCATTTAATGCAATTCTGCGGTTCTCTTCTTTTTTAAAAAATAGGTGCCAGGCCCCAGCTCCAAAATCGAAACCATCAAGAATGGCATAACCTGAGAACAAACCTCCTACCACCAAAAACCACCAAGTTGGATAATCAATTCCTAAAAACATAATTATTGGGTTAAGGTTTGTGTATAGGCTTGTTGTTTCGGATTTTTCTGAATACGAGTCTTGTCAAAGGGTCCGTTCTGAATCTTTTTATTGAGTAGATATAAGAATAGCACAAATAGTAATAGGTAAATGACAAAGAATAGAATCAGTGAAAACCATATTTGATTCGCACTTACCGCCTGGGAGAAGGCCTCATCTGTTCTGAGTAACCCATAGACGACCCAAGGTTGACGACCCATTTCTGCTGCGAACCATCCGGCCTGATTGGCAATTTGCGGTAAAAGTACGGCCCATATAAAAGCCTTCAGAAGCCATTTTTGATCAAATAGTTTCTTGCGCTTCAGTTGTATAGATCCGAAAACGGTTAAGCCAATTAGCGCCATTCCGATCGAAATCATAATGTGGTAGAATTGAAAAACCGCATTTACCTGACCGGGTTGTTGGTCCTTAGGAAAGGCATCTAAACCAGTAACAGGTGCATTCCAGTCTTGATGTAATAAAAATGAAAGACCTCCGGGCAATTTCACACCGGTTACTTCCTTGGTTTCGTTATCGACCCATCCAAACAGATATAAATCGGCGGCGGCAGACTCGGGATAGTGACCCTCTAGGGCCGCTAGTTTTGCAGGTTGATTATGTGCCACACCCTCTGCTGAAGCATGACCCGTTGCTAACTGAGCTAAGCTGAAAAATGTTGCTACATACAGAGCTATTTTAAAAGCCTTTTTTGAAATTTCAATATGTTTTCCTTTGACAAGGTAGTAGGCATGTACAGAAAGCACTAAAAAGGCTCCGGCTAGAAAGGCTCCTAACCAGACATGTAATAATCGTTCTACACTTGAAGGGTTAAAAACCATCGCCCAAAAGTCAGTGATCTCTGCCCTTGCATTAAATCCTTCACCTACGATGTGATATCCGGCAGGGGTTTGTTGCCAACTATTAGCTACAACAATCCATACCGCAGAGAACATAGAACCAAGAAAAACCCCCAGTGTTGATACAAAATGAACCCAGGGTTTAACCCGATTCCATCCGAACAAGAGAACCCCAAGAAAACCACTCTCCAGCGCAAAGGCGAAAATTCCTTCAGCAGCTAGAGCTGATCCAAAAATGTCACCAACATATCGGGAATAAACAGCCCAGTTTGTTCCGAATTCGAATTCCATTACGATTCCGGTTACTACCCCGATACCAAAGGTTAATGCGAATATTTTTGTCCAAAAATGGGCTAAGGTATGATAAACCGCTTTACCGGTTCGAAGGTAAATCCCTTCAAAAATGACCAATAATAAACCAAGGCCGATACTAAGTGGAGGGTAGATGTAATGAAAGGCTACAGTAAAAGCGAACTGTATGCGTGCTAAAATTTCGGTTTCCATTAGGTTGCTATCAAAAGACCCTTCAAAATAAAGAAATCACAATGATTAACCTGGTAACTCGGGTTACACAGATCTTATTTTTTGGGAGCAACTCGGAGGGAGTCAGGTAATCCAGCGTAACCGCCTCGAAGATCGTAAAGTTCTTTAAATCCTCTCTTTTTTAAGTATTTAGCAGCATTCATGCTTCGATTGCCAGAACGGCAATAAAGATAAATCGGTTGTAAGGTGTCTCTATTTTCGAAATAAGACTGAAATTCTGTTGGTCTAAGAAAATCAACTTTTTTAGCCCCTTTCAAATGACCCTGATTATACTCAGTGATTGTTCGAACATCGATTACCTGAACGGTTGAATCTTTGATAGCCTCGATAAATTTTTCAGGAGATAAACGTTTGATGATGGAATCATTAGTTTGTGCTTTCACGCAGAAGATGCCAAACAGCGCACAAGTAATCGTGAAGAATAATTTCATTAGTCGTTGATTTTTGACAAAGTAATCTCAATTTAAGATAAATCTATGTGATTTAGGTTACTTAAAACAATGGTGAGTAACTTTTGATAAGTTGAGGTGAGTCAGGCGATGTTAATGGCTATTTTAGCTCAAAATATTGAGATTATGAGTACAGAAATAGAGCGCATACATACCCTTATAGTAGGATCAGGACCAGCAGGTTACACGGCTGCAATTTATGCTGCACGAGCGGATATGAAACCCGTCATTTACACTGGAATGGAGCCAGGAGGGCAATTAACCACCACAACCGAGGTAGATAATTTTCCTGGGTATCCGGAGGGTATTGATGGTCCAACCATGATGGTACAGCTTCAACAGCAGGCGGAACGATTCGGTACTGACGTTCGAATCGGTATGGTAACTGAAATCGTACTAAGTAAGGAAGTTGGTGGTTGGCATAAAGCCACTATTGACGGGTCAAAAGCAGTTGAAACACAGGCTGTGATCATAGCGACTGGCGCGTCTGCCAAATATTTAGGAATACCTAGTGAGCAGAAACTACGCGGAGGAGGGGTATCGGCATGTGCCGTTTGTGATGGGTTCTTTTACAAGGGCCAAGAAGTAGCCATTGTTGGAGGTGGAGATACGGCAGCGGAAGAGGCTTCCTATCTCTCTAAAATTTGCTCTAAGGTGACTATGTTGGTTAGAAAGGAAGAGATGCGCGCTTCGAAAGCAATGCAGCACCGAGTTGAGAGTATTCCTAATATCGAAGTACTCTACAATACAGAAGTGGATGAAGTTTTAGGAGATTCGGTAGTTGAAGGACTGCGAATGAAAAACAATAAGACGGGGGCGACTTCTGAGATAGCGATTACTGGTTTATTTATCGCAATCGGACACAAGCCTAACACTGATATTTTCAAAGGCCAACTCGAAATGGATGAGGTAGGCTACATTAAAACGGTTGGCAAATCAACAAAGACAAATATTCCTGGAGTTTTTGCTTGTGGTGATGCACAAGACAAAGAGTATCGTCAGGCAATTACAGCAGCTGGTACTGGTTGTATGGCAGCTTTGGATGCTGAGCGCTATTTAGCAGAATTAGAATAATGACTATCCGTAACTTCAACCGTTTTTTATTCTTAAAGTTACCCAGCGCATTCCTATGCGGAGTTCGTTTGAGATCTTTAAATAAAGAATGTGCTGTAGTTATGGTTACGCTTAATTTTCTGAATAAAAATCCCTTCAAAAGTATGTTTTGGGCGGTTCAGGGGATGGCTGCAGAATTAGCCACAGGAGCCATTATATTATCTGAAGTAAGAAATAGCACCGTTCCTATCAGCATGTTAGTTACTCGTAATGAAGCTGAGTTTCTGAAAAAGGCGAAGGGGAAAATAACCTTTACCTGCTCTGATGTGGCACTTGTGAAAAACCAGTTCGCTACCCATTTACAAAGTGAAACGGGTACACGTTTTTGGATGCAAAGCGAGGGAGTCGATGAGCAGGGGGATGTCGTGTCTCGTTTTCGATTTGAATGGTCAATCAAGGCTAAAAATTAAGAATCAAGTTTTAACGATTCTTTGAGATTTTGTTCGGTTAGTGTTTTCTAATTTAGAATACCTAACAAGAACAAAACAATGGCAAAACTTGGTTTTAAATACGCGCAAGCCGTTCTTCAAAAAGTGAGTTTTAACAAAGAGCTCTTCTTTAAGGAAGTTCGTAAGGCAATACACTATCTTTTACCGAAAGATTTGGTGAAACTTCAAAATTGGTTACAGATCTACACCAGTGACAAGCCTGAGTTACAACCTGCTATTTCCTATATTAACGGAAGCGCTCTTTTTGCTTAGGAGATATTATTTGGACATCGTGAAAACTGATTGCTCCCCTGATGATTCCACTGATTACTTCGCGAAGTGCTTCGGTGATCTGAATTTTCAATTCACTCTTTGAGTAGATTAAACTGATTTCTCTTGCGGGTTCGGGTTTTTCGAAATGTTTCAGTCCTTTCTTTTGATTTTCTTTTAAACCAAGAGTGTGCAGATAGGGTAGAAGAGTCATTCCCATTCGTTCGTCAGATAGTTGCACTAAGGTCTCAAAACTTCCACTTTCGATGGTAAACTTCTTATCTCTATTGTTGAGATTCATGTCACAGAGATTCAGGATGTTGTCTCTGAAGCAGTGTCCGTCTTGTAGTAATAAAACCTCCTCAAGGTTTAAATCTTCAGCCTTTAATTCGGTTTTATCATTTAATCGATGACCTTCTGGTAAATAACCTACGAATGGTTCGTAATACAATGGTCGTTCAATGAGGTCTGATGTTTCAAGCGGAGTAGCAGCAATTGCCGCATCCAGTTTTCCTTCTCGAAGTCCAGTCAGAATTTCATCGGTAGTGAGCTCCCTAATAATAAGGTTGACCTTAGGGTAGCGTTTTACGAATGTCGATAAGAACATCGGTAGAAGGGTAGGCATCACTGTAGAGATAATTCCTAATCGATAAGGCCCTCCAATAAAGCCCTTCTCGATAGATACAATGTCTTGCATTCTCTCAGCCTCAATGACCACTTTACGTGCTTGCTCTACGATTTTGGTTCCGACCTCAGTTAGTTTTATGGGTTTGGTTCCTCGATCGAATATCTTGACATTTAATTCTTCTTCTAGCTTTGAAATCTGCATACTCAAGGTAGGTTGAGTGACAAAGGATTTTTCAGCGGCTATGGTAAAGTTTTGATGTTCAGCTACTGCAATTAAATATTGAAGTTGTGTAATGGTCATTATAGATTTTTATTCATTAGCTCGGCCACTCTTTGTGCTTCTGGACATCGGCTTTCGAGTTGTTTAATGATCGATTCCTGGTCTTCTTTTCGATTCTGTGATAGCTTTTCGATGGCTCTTATACTCTTTATTTCTAATGAGAAACCAACGACTCCTTTTGATTGTAATAAGGTCTTAGGACTATAAGTGTCATAGGTAAGCCCCTTTGGTTCTTTTTGTTCGTAATAGTTAACTAATCTTTTAAGATCGTCATCGGTTTCGGTACGATTCCTTAGCCTACGAGAACCTTTTACTTGAATTGCGGTATAATTATAGGTCGGTACCTCCTCGGTAGCATACCAAGACGATGAGATATAGGCCGATGGACCACTGATGATAAAGAGAGCATCATTCTTAGATTCCTCCAAAACCCATTTAGCCGCGAGCTCATTGGCTTTAGCCAAATGACCATAGGCCCATTTTCGATCTTTGTCAAAATGTAAGGGGATATGGGCGGCATATAACGCTCCATCTACATGTTCGACCAGTGTGCCAAAGCAGACTTCTTCGATCAGAAGATCTGCCGGTTTGCTCGGTTCAAAATGTTTGGGAACGTACATATTCTCATAAAGTTAATGCCCCATTACGGGGCATTATTAATTATTCAACAGCTTTGAGTAGCGGACTACTAATATCGCGTGTCAATTCAAGTAACTCTGCATATTCAGTAGCTAAATAATGATCAATCGAATCAGTTGCCTGGTTGACTGCTTTCTCAGCGAATTGTATCAATTGCTTTTCGGTATCTGTAACCCCACTTACTCTCGTTCGAACATAACGTGAGGCGTTGCTAATTCGATTCATCACCGTCATCTCGGGATTACGAGTAATACCTTGACGCTTATCAATAGTGCCGAAAATGGCGTTTTGAAGGTCTTCAATCCTTTTTAAGTTGTCCTTAACCTTATCGCTCAGCTCTTTTTTATTTTCTAGTTCTAAATCTTTTAAAGTAGCTTTCATTGCGTCAAGCTCTTTTTTAGTCTTGGCTAATTTTTCAGTAGACTTCGCAAGATTCGAAGTCATTTGCTCTAGGGTTCCTTGAGCTGCGTAGCTTGACATAAAGTCTTCTAAAGTATGCGAAAGTCTAGGGTCGAGTCCCACTTCAATCCTAGCATTAGAGGTGGTTTCTCCCAGACTAACCTCGATTTCGTAAGTGTCTGGTAAAGCAGGTTTACCCGAAGGCTCTCTGCGAGATTTTCTTAAAGTTCTAGAGGGTCTGTCAACCCCTTTTTCGTCAAGTCCCCATCGTAATTTTGTAAATCCTGGTTTCTCGGGTCTAGGATATTTAAGTGTTCTTACTATTTCACTATCGCGTTTAATGCTTAGAGTAATGCTGTCTTTTTTCTCCATTTCTTTCGACCCTTCTTTTACATAGACGGTAATCAGTGCCCCTGATTCACGGTTTTCGCCGTGATACATGGCATCTGCTCCAAATCGAGAACCAGTAGGTTGTTGGTAAGCAGCATGGTAAGCTGTTGGGGCATCGAAAACTTGAATTTCCTTAGTTAAGATTCCTGGATCTTTTGCCAACGCTTGTAACGGACGAATATCGTCAAGTACCCAAGCTGCTCTACCGAAAGTACCAATAACTAGATCTTTTTCTCTTGGATGAATTACCAAATCCTTGGTCGAAACCGTAGGGAACCCATTGGTGAATTTTTTCCAACTTTCTGCATGATCCAATGAGAGGTACAGCCCATCATCGGTTCCTAAGAAATAAAGGTTTGGGGATTCAGGATCCTGGATGATGGATAGGGCATAGCTCTCAACGTCATTCTCATCTACGATACGCTCCCAGCTTTTACCGTAATTGGTGGTTCGATAAGCGTAAGGAGTATAATTGAACCTTCTGTAGTCATTAGCAACTAAAAGCGCTTCTCCAGGATTCGTCTCAGAAGCCTTTATTTGTGCAACCCAACTGCCTTTAGGAAGACCTTTTAGATTTTTAGTAACCTCAGTCCAGTTTTGTCCGCCATCGGTGGTGTAATGCACTCTACCGTCATCGGTACCAACCCATAAAAGATCCTTTTGAACTTTAGAAGGTTCGATCACTAGGATGGTACAATGGTTTTCTGCTCCGGTCGCATCCATCGTTAATCCACCGCTCTCGCTTTGCTTTTGCTTTTCAGGATCATTAGTCGTTAAATCGGGCGATATTACTTCCCAAGTGAGCCCCTTGTCACTGCTTTTATGAACGAACTGACTTCCGAAATAAACCGTGCTGTTGTCGAATGGATCTTGTCCGATAGCCGCATTCCAGTTGAATCTTAGTTCGGTATCTTCATCGGGAGGAGTAGGGCGTACTCCATAATTATCTCCTGTGAGGTAGTCATAACGTACTACGTTACCTTGTTGACTCATAGAATAACCATAACGTGAATCGTCGGGATCAGGAACTACATCAAATCCATCTCCAAACGAAATTTCTTGCCAATAGCTGTTGCGAATACCTTGGGCCTTCCAAACGTACGCAGGACCTCTCCATGAACCATTATCTTGCATCCCCCCGTAAACATTGTACGGGAATTCATTATCGACTGCAATGTGATAGAATTGAGCTACTGGAATGTTCTCCGCAAACTGCCAGGTTTTTCCGCGGTCACGACTGATATTTAAACCTCCGTCATTCCCGTTAATCAAGAAGTTCGGATTGGTCGGATGCACATAAAGCGCATGATGGTCAGGATGCACCCCGTTAGAAACGCCGTAAGCCGGCATCAATTCTTTAAAACTTTTACCCCCATCGTCAGAGACGTTTACGTAAGTAAATACAGAGTATAGTCGATTCTCATTGGCTGAATCTACTCTGATGTCTGAGTAATAGAAGGGACGATTACCAATCTCTTCTTTGTCATTGACCATCTTAAAATGTTCTCCACCATCATCAGAAACATACAAGGCGTTCTTCTTTGCTTCAATGAGTGCGTACACACGATTGGTATTTGATGGTGCGATGGCTAATCCAATTCTTCCTAATTCTGAGTCGGGTAAACCATTCTCAACACCTAGTTTTTTCCAGTTCTCACCACCATCGTAAGTAATGAAGAGTCCACTTCCAGGCCCTCCAGACTTAAAGAACCATGGGTCTCTCTTGTGCTCCCACATTGCAGCGATAAGTTTGTTAGGATTTTTTGGATCCATCACTAAATCACCAATTCCTGTTTTGAGATTTCCGCTTAAGATGTGATTCCAGGTTTTTCCTCCGTCAGTAGTCTTGTAAACACCTCGTTCTTTGTGTTCTCCCCAAGGAGATCCGATGGCACCTACATAAACGACTTCAGGGTTGGTAGGGTCTACAATGATTCGATGAATGTGTCTAGTCGCTTCAAGCCCCATAGCCTTCCAGCTTTTACCACCGTCAATAGATTTGTAAACTCCGTATCCGCCGTTTAAACTATTTCGGGGATTTCCTTCTCCGGTACCTACCCATATCACATCAGGATTGCTTTGAACAATCGCGACAGCACCAATAGAAGCGGTTTTTTCATTATCAAAAATAGGTTCCCATTTGATACCTCCTGAAGTTGATTTCCACAATCCTCCTGAAGCGGTACCCGCATAGATTACGTCTGGATTGTCATGGATGGCATCAATAGCAGTAACTCTACCGCTCATACCCCCGGGACCAATATTTCTTGGTTTAAGATCCTTTGCGAGTTCCATGGTAAACTCTTGAGCGGCCAAGACACTCACAAACAAGGAAAAAACGAAGCTTAAAAAGGTTTTCATAGAAGTTGAATTTAGTTTCTAATTTAAAGATTTCTGTTACAATCGAAGTAGGAAGTTTTCATCTACGATCGGATTTTCGGCAGCAGTATACCGAATCGATTGCCACTCGGTTGTTGGGACAATCCATTTTGAATGACCATTCAAATAAATTTTTACTGGCATTTGGAAATTCTCGATGCTTTCTTCAAATCTGAACCGAAGTCGGTTGCCCGCTCGCTGAAAAACTAACCTAGGTAATTGCGCTGTTCTTAAGTACTGATCAAAGAAAGGTTCCAAAGTCAAATCGAGTTCTTTAGAGATATATTTTTCGAGTGTTCTACTGCTAATTACCTGATGATAGAAATGAGCAGATAGTGATCTCAGAAGACTTCTCCATTGGGTATCATCATCTACTATGGTTCGCAGCATGTTTAGAATGTTTGCGCCTTTGTAGTAAATATCTCCGGGGGCATCATAGTTAACCTCTCTGGGGCCTACCATAGGCTGTTTGTTTTGAATACGCTTTCTTGTACCAATCACATACTCTACACCTGATTGCTTTGATTGATGGTAATCTAAATAAAGAGATTCGCTGTATGCAGTAAATCCTTCTTGCATCCATAAATCTGCCTTATCGTCTGCAGTAATACTATTGGCAAACCATTCGTGACCGGCCTCATGAATAATTATAAAATCGAAAGTTAAGCCGTGACCCGTGCCAGATAGATCGGTTCCTCGGTAACCATTTTCAAAGCCATTACCATAGGTGACTGCCGATTGATGTTCCATTCCAAGGTATGGGACCTCGACGAGCTTAAAGCCGTCTTGGTAAAATGGGTAGGGGCCCATCCAATATTCAAAGGCCTCGAGCATTTTCGGCGTCTGTTGAAACTGTTTTTTAGCGGCTTCTAGATTTTCGGGTAAAACATAGTAGGTAAGATCTAAAGCACCATTTTCGCCCTTGTAGGTTTCACCAAAAGAAACATAATTCGCCACATTAAAACTGATCGCATAGTTGTTAATAGGGCTTTTAACTTCCCAGGTCCAATGACTTTTGGCATTTTCAACCTTTTGAGCAGTTAATCTACCATTACTAACTGCAGTTAGACCTTCAGGTACGATTAGGGTAATTTGTGCTCCATTTTCGGGTTCGTCATAGGAATGATCTTTGTTTGGCCACCATATACTCGAACCAATCCCTTGATTAGCCGTTGCTATGAAAGGATCTCCGTTCGAATCTTCGGTCCAGACTACGCCACCGTCCCAGGGTGCATTTTCGGCTTCTTTGGGAATACCACTGAAGTAAGCAGTGATCGTCGTTTGCTCACCCACTTTTAATCCTGAATCAAGAGTAACATAGTGGGCTAATTCGTTTCTTGTGATACTTCGTTTAATCCCTTTAGCATCAATCACGGAATCAAGGACCATCGGAGATTGAAGATCGATTTGAAATGTGGTTTGATTGGGTTTTAGTACTTCGAAGAATATTTTGTTTGATCCTTCAATGGCTTTTGACTCGGGATGAATAGTTACTTCTAGCTCATATCGCTGTAAATTCCACCACAGTCTTTCGTCAGAACGCTTTCCCAATAAAAGGTCTCTTTGAGACACCTGAGCGTTAACTGCATAAGTGATAAGCAAGCTTAGAAGAAGCCACCTTTTCATCGAGCGATCGCATTTGGAAACACCACGAGGCTTTCATGTCCAGATTTGCTCACGGCTGATACTCCAAAAAAGAAGTTGTCGATAACCACACCAGATAGCGTGAGTTCAGTTGCATCTTTTACGATTCGACTGTGTTGCCATTGAGGCGAGGTGGTATCTCTCCAGTATACCTTGTAATAGTCTGCACCTTCCACTTCGGACCATTGTAACTTGGCACTAGCTTCTACAATACCTCCGATCGCCACCCTCTCTGGCTCCGGAACAGCCCAACCAAGGCTCGCTAATGTGATCGCATTCACAGCGGTTAGTTTTGCTGCATAATCGAAATCTACATGCTCGAAAGTGTCGCCGTATTTGATCCCATTTTCAGTTCGAAGATCTTGATGTTGTTGAGTGTAGTTTTCATGAGCCTCCATGATTCGAATTCCCGCAAATCCAGCATCGTTAAAAGGTCGGTGGTGACCTCCTCGACCAAATCGATCTAAGCGATAGATCATCATTGGATTTAAATCGGTGATGTAAGTACTGGTAAGTCGGTGTACGTAGCGCGCAAGCTGTCTTGAGTGGCCATCGACTTCACCACCATAGAATCTTCTTGCTCTTCGGTTACGTTCACTTTCGGTTACAGGCACCGGTTCTGAAAAAATTCTAAAATCTTTATTACTGATATAGCCGTCAACCCCTTTAATGTTCCCAATCATGTCATTATTGAGTATACCGATGATATCCCATCCTTCGGCCTTTGCATGTTCGGCTAATCCCTTACCTCCAAAAAGACCTTGTTCCTCTCCCGAAAGCCCTACAAAAACGATACTTTGTTCAAAATTGTATTTCGACAAAACTCGTGCAGCTTCAATCGTACCGGCCATTCCACTTGCATTGTCATTGGCTCCAGGGCTGTCTGAGGTAAAATCAGTTGGGTCGCTTACCCTAGAATCAATATCACCGCTCATCAAAATGTATCGATTAGGAAATTTTGTTCCTCGCTTAATAGCGACAACATTAACCACTTCCACATCATGCACGATTCGCTCGTTGGTACCTTTCTCTACTAAATTCTTTTGATAAAAGACCTCTAGGCAATATCCACAGTCTTGAGAGATCTTCTCGAATTCTGCCTTAATCCATCTTCGGGCTGCTCCGATCCCTCGTTTTTTTGAGACCGTATCACTAAGGGTATGCCTTGTTCCAAATTCAGTTAAGGTTTTGATGTCTGATTTGATGCGTTCTGCAGAAATGGATTCACTGATATCGTATAATCGCTCATCGGTTTGAGCACTAAGGGTGAGAGTTACTAGGCTTAAAAGAGTAAAAAGGATCTTTTTCATAAGGATAAATTCGATAGGTGTTTTTGGCTTTTAACTACCTGTCTTATCTCATCTAGTAATTGGCTGAGATGATCTAATTCAGTTAAGGGATTCATTAAACTCACCCTAAGATAATGAGAACCATTTAAACGTGTTTGTACTAAATAGTAATCGCTCTTTTTTAATAGGTAATTTCTCAGTTGTTGATTTTGCTTGTCTATCTCCTCATTAAATAGATATCTAAAACAAACGATATTGGAGTCAACTCGTGCGGCGGTTTCAAAGTCTTCTGAATGATTGATTTCTTCAGCAAAGGCTCTAGCGAGATCGTACTGTCTATCGATATAGGTTTCAAAAAGAGATTCACCGTATAGGTTTAGTAATAGAAACCAGGGTAATACCATCATGGTCTTAGTACACTCAAAAGTCTTCTTTGCTCCATTATACCAATCTTCTTCTGCAGAGTCTTCGAGTAAATAAGCTGCCCTTTGGTTGAAATTCTCATAAGCGTGGTTTTTGTTTTTAAACAAAACCGCTGTAGAGAGTGCGGGCATGAGCATCATTTTATGACCGTCTACGATGATACTATCTGCTCTTTCAGACCCTTTTAGAAGGTGTTTGTATTTCTTAGAGAAAATTGCAGGCCCTCCATGTGCTGCGTCGATATGGAACCATAGTCCTTTGTTGTTGGCAAATTTTCCAAGCGCTTCGAGGTCGTCGTAATTACCAGTTGAAGTTGAGGGTGCGCTTCCCACTACCGCAATAACTTCTCGACCCTTTGCTAAAGCAGATTGGTAGGCCGCTTCTATAGCACCCTCTTTCGTGCAGAAGTTTTCATCTACTTCAATCGAAACAATCCCATCAGTACCTAATCCCATAATTCTTGCTGCTCGATCTACGCAGTAGTGGGCCTGTGATGAAACCAGAATAGCCAGTGGTTTCTGCATTCCCTGATTCCAAATATCTTCAGAGGCATTAAACTTTCTTGCAGCAAGTAGGGCAGTTAGGTTGGCAAGGGTACCCCCTGAGGTTAAAAATCCGCGAGAATCATGGTCCCATCCGAATTTAGAACAAAGTAGGTCGGTTACAATTCGTTCCATAGCAGTAGGAGCCATTCCCATTTCGTAAACTGCGCTTCCGTTATTTGATGTTCCACCGATGAGCATCATTAAACTAGCGATGGGGAGTGGTGCGCTTACTTGATGACCAACATACTTAGGGTTTTGAAGATGGTTGGTATAAGTGAGTAGGTCAATGCAGAATTTCCTGATTTTCTCTGATTCGCTGAGATGTCCAGATTTTAAACTCCAAGATTGCCAGTAACGGAGCATTTTATCAGGATCCACATAAGATAAGGCTGGTGTTGTCGATTCTTTTGCTTGTTGCAAGTATGATGATAATTCAGAAAGTAAAAGGGCTCCATTTTCATGAAACCCTTCTGCTGAATATAATTTTTCGAAGTCGAAAGAATCAGTGCTCATGGTTTTGTGTATCAAATACGTATCCGTCAGTGTTTTTAACCGACTCTGCGATAAGTTCCTTTATTCCTACAATATTAGGTAAGTTTTGATACTTAGTAAAGCGTTTTAATCCCATCAGCATGCCACGTTGTTCGTCTCCCTCAGAAATCGAAGCAATTCCTTCTTTTGCTCTGCGTTCGATGTGTTCTGTGGCATTGAATACATATAGCTGTGCCATAGCAATCTGAACTTTTTGACTTTCTACTCCATAACGTTTGATGTTCTTAAGCGTGCGATATACCACTGATTCACTTTGATAAATTTCAATGAGGATATCTGCAGCACAAAGCAGGAGCATTTGATTAGACTCTAATTCAGTGCCGTATTTCTCAACCGCGGCACCGGCTACCATTAAAAACACTTTTTTCAGTCGTTGAATGAGTTCAACTTCTTGACTTAGAGGTTCGCTGAAATCGGGAACTTCAAAACTTGGTATCCCCAACAGTTCTTCTTTAACGGCATATGCAGGTCCTAGTAAGTCTACGTGTCCTTTCATCGCTTTTTTAATCAGCATACCCACAGAAAGCATACGGTTGATCTCATTAGTCCCTTCATAAATTCTCGAGATTCGAGCGTCTCTCCATGCCGATTCCATTGGAGCGTCTGCACTAAAGCCCATACCACCAAAAATCTGTATACCCTCGTCAGAACAGCTTTGGATGTGCTCAGAAACGATCACTTTTAAAATAGAACATTCAATCGCGAATTCTTCAACCCCTTTAAGTTCTGCTTCCTGATGGGATGAGCCTTTTGCTATCCGATAAGCGATGCTATTCTCAATATCTTTTGCTGCACGGTACGCAGCAGATTCATCGGCGTAACAATTGGTGGCCATCACCGCTAGTTTTTCTTTTATGGCTCCAAAATCGGCGATAGGAGTGCCAAATTGAACGCGTTCTTTAGCGTATTTAACCGCCTCTCTAATCACTCTTCGCTGAGCATCGAGACAAGCGGCTGCTAATTTGATACGTCCCACATTAAGTGCATTCATGGCAATTTTAAACCCATTACCACGTTCTGAAAGCATATTTTCAACGGGGACCTTAGTCTCATTAAAAAATACTTGTCGGGTAGAGGAGGAATGAATACCTAGTTTGTGTTCTTCTTCTCCATAACTAATTCCATTTGAAGGATCATTTTCGACAATAAAACCTGTGATGTTTTTATCGTCCTCTATTCGGGCGAATACGATGAATAGATTAGCGAACCCTGCATTTGAAATCCACATTTTTTGACCCGTAATTAGATAGTGAGAACCATCTTCAGAAAGAACCGCCTTGGTTTTTCCTGAATTAGCATCAGACCCGGCACCAGGTTCTGTAAGGCAATAAGCTCCAAACCATTCACCAGAGGCTAGTTTAGGTACGTATTTTTGTTTCTGCTCTTCATTACCATATAAGGTGATTGGCATCGTACCAATACCAGTATGTGCTCCAAAGGCCGTACTAAAAGATCCTGAAACTCCAGAGATATAGTCACACACCAGCATAGTAGATACAAAACCCATCCCCATACCTCCATAAGATTCAGGTACAGCAATGCTTAAAAGACCCAACTCACCAGCCTTTTGCATGCAAACTTTAGTGAAATCATAGTCTTTCTTTTCGAAACGCTCCCAGTTCGCCCAAAGTTCACGTTCGGCAAATTCCTTGGTACTTTCACGCATCATGCGTTGTTCTTCTGATAAATCTTCGATAGTGAAGATGGAAGAGGGAGTAGGAGTTTTGACTATGAATTGTCCTCCTCTAATAACCGTGTCAGTAGTTGTTTCCATAGCTAATTGATTTAAGCGATAAATTCAAATATTCCGGCTGCACCTTGTCCTGTTCCCACACACATGGTGACTACACCGTATTTGTTTTGTAGATTTCGTTTTCTCATTTCATCAAACAGTTGCACCGATAGTTTGGCACCGGTACATCCTAGAGGGTGGCCCAGTGCAATGGCCCCACCGTTCACGTTAACTCGGTTCGGATCAAAGTCTAATTCTCTGATAACTGCGAGAGATTGAGAAGCAAATGCTTCATTTAATTCGATAAGTTCTAATTGATTTTGATCGATTCCTGCAATTTTTAAAGCTTTTGGAACGGCTTTAACGGGACCTATACCCATGATTCTTGGCGGAACTCCTGTTGCCGCATAACCCGCTAATCGAGCGATCGGTTCTAAACCTAGTTCTTTTACCATAGCTTCGCTCATGATTAGAACAAAAGCAGCACCATCACTCATTTGAGAGGCGTTTCCTGCAGTTACAGAACCTCCATTGGCAAAAACGGGTCGAAGTTTTGCGAGTTTTTCTTTACTAGTGTCGGCGCGTGGTCCTTCATCAGTAGCTACCACATAAGAACGACTGGCGCGTTTTTCGTTTTTATCTAGATAAATTTCTTCAACCGTAATAGGTACGATTTGATCTTTAAACCGATTTTCCTCGAGGGCTTTTAGGGCCTTTTGATGAGATTCATAGGCAAAGGCGTCTTGATCTTCTCGGCTTACGTTGAATTCTTTAGCAACCTCCTCTGCAGTTAATCCCATATTCCAGTAATAATCGGCCTTACCTTCTTTCGCGAGCTGGTAGTCAGGCACAGGCTTGTATCCTCCCATCGGGATAAAACTCATGCTTTCGGTTCCACCAGCGATGATACAATCTGCAGCGCCGGTTTGAATTTTTGCTGAAGCCATTGCGATGGTTTCGAGGCCAGAGGCACAATAACGATTGACCGTTACCCCGGGCACGTCCTCATTTTTAATTCCCATCAGTGAAATGAGTCTTGCCACATTTAATCCTTGCTCAGCCTCGGGCATGGCATTACCGACAATTACATCGTCAATTCTTGTTCGATCTAATTGAGGTACTTGGTTTAATAGATAATCAATCGTTTCACCGGCTAATTCATCGGGTCGTTTAAATCTGAAAACTCCCTTTGGTGCTTTACCTACGGCAGTACGGTAGGCCTTAACGATATAAGCTGTTTGCATGATGTTTAATTTCTTAAGGGTTTACCCGTAGTTAGCATATGTTGAATTCTCTCTAGCGTCTTTCGCTGGCCACACAGGGATAGAAAAGCTTCTCTTTCAATGTCTAATAAATAGCGTTCACTAACCGTTGTCGTCGCGGAAAGGTCCCCTCCAGACATGACATAAGCCAACTTATCGGCCATGAGAAGATCGTATTCTGAGATGTAGTTACCAGCCTTCATTGAATCTGTACCTACCATAAACATTCCTAAAGCTTGTTTACCTAGTACCTTGATATCTGTTCTTTCAATTGGTTTTACATATCCGGCATCGGCTAAGACTCTTGCATAGGATTTTGCAATGGACAATTGTTCATCTCTATTGATGACAATCACGTCTTTTGACTTTTCAAAAAGCCCAAGATCATACGCCTCGTGCCCCGATGTAGAAACTTTAGCCATTGCAATGGTTAAGAAGTGTTCACGAAGAATATTTAATTCAACATCGTTTTTCTTGAAAGCATCGGAGGCTCTTAAGGTCATTTCTTTGGTTCCTCCACCGCCGGGTATAACTCCTACGCCGAATTCGACAAGACCGATATAGGTTTCTGCTGAAGCAACCACTTTATCTGCGTGAAGACTGAGCTCGCATCCACCACCTAAGCACATACCGTGTGGGGCAGAAATAACTGGTATACCACTGTATCGCATGCGCATCATGGTGTTTTGGAAGTAGGCGATTGCGGCATTAAGTTCTTCGTACTCCTGTTCGACGGCGAGCATGAAGATCATCCCGAGATTGGCACCCACCGAAAAATTAGCCCCTTGATTACCTACAACAAGACCATCAAAACGCTCCTCGGCAATATCGATAGCTTTATTGAGCCCAGTTAATACATCGGCCCCAATGGTATTCATTTTGGAGTGAAATTCAGCACATACAATACCCTCTCCAAGATCGATAAGGCTGAAGTCTTTGTTTTCGTATACGGTTTGCTTTTCTCTAAGATTATCTAGTAAGATGAAACCTTCTCTACCTGGTATGTTTTGGTAAGTTTTTAATTCAGTATCGTAATAATGGGTTTTTCCTTCCACTACTTTATAAAAAGAGGACTGATTGGCTGCTAGCTCTTCAATCCAAGCAGGAAGTTCAAGATTTTGTTTCTTAACCAGCTCAATTCCTTTCTGTAATCCTACAGCGTCCCATATTTCAAATGGGCCATGTTCCCATCCGAATCCTGCTTTCATGGCGTCGTCAATCTTGTAGATAGCGTCTGTGATTTCTCCCATTCGATGAGATACATAAGCGAAGAGGTCGGCAAATACTAAACGATAGAATTCTCCGGCTTTATCCGAACCAGCAACGAGAATAGGGAACCTGTCAGCAACATTACTTACGCTTTTGGTTTTCTCAAGTGTGGCGAATTTTGCTTTTTTTGCTGCCCGGTATTCCCCGGTGGTTAGTTCTAAACTTAAGATTTCAGATTTATCGTCTTTCTTGATTTTTTTGTAGAAACCTTCTCCTGTTTTTGATCCGAGTCGGTTAGCCTCCATCATCGATTCGATAAAATCGGGTAAGCTGAATAGTTCGTGTCTCTCGTCAGAGGTACAATGCTCTTTAATTCCATTAGCTACATGAACTAAGGTGTCTAAACCAACCACATCAACGGTTCTAAATGTGGCAGATTTAGGTCTTCCAATAACAGGACCCGTAAGTTTATCTACCTCTTCTATGGTCATTTCGAGGTCTTTTACACGGTGAAAAAGACTTTGAATACTAAAGATTCCGATCCGGTTTCCAATAAATGCGGGAGTGTCTTTAGCAACCACAACGGACTTACCTAAAAACTTTCTTCCGAAATGTTCGAAAAAACGAATCGTTTCCTGGTTGGTTTTTGGCCCTGGAATAAGCTCCAATAAGCGAAGGTATCTAGCAGGGTTAAAGAAGTGAGTTCCTAAAAAGTGTTGCTGAAAATCTTCACTCCTTCCTTCGGCCATAAGGTGAATTGGGATTCCCGATGTATTTGAACTAATAAGCGTTCCCGGCTTTCGGTGTTTTTCAACCGATTCAAAAACTTGTTTCTTAATATCGAGTCGTTCTACAACTACTTCAATGATCCAATCGACTTCTGCAATTTGATGCAAATCATTTTCGAAGGTTCCTGTTTTAATTCGGTTGGCGAATGAGGCGTTGTAAATCGGAGAGGGCTTAGACTTTAATGATTTACTTAGAGAGTCATTAACAATTCTCTTCTGTACACTAGGATGGTCAAGGCTCAATCCTTTAGACTTCTCGGCTTCATTAAGTTCTTTAGGGCTAATGTCTAGCAAGAGAACTTGAAGGCCGATACCCGCAAGATGAGCAGCAATTCCACTACCCATTATTCCGGAGCCTAGGACGGCTACTTTTTCTATATTCCTTTTCATAGGATCGTATTAGAGGTTTGTTGAAAGTCAAAAAGTTGTTCTGAACTGGTCGAATTTATAGCGTCAATCGTGTTGTAAAATCCTAAAAGGTCCTTTTGAGACACTTTATTAGCAACAGCCTCATTGAAGGTATAAACGTGTTTTTTAATAAAATCTCTTTTGATTAATCCATCAGGAGTGAGGTGTACGATAACACCCCGCCCGTCATGTGGATTAGGCTTGCGCTCAACCAAATGAAGGTCTTCTAAGGAGTTAATTAAACGAGATAAAGAAGTGGGTTCCATTCCCATAATAGGACCGAGTGCCGTAGAGGCAGTTCCGTGTTTAGGGTCGATATTTAATAAGGTCAGTCCGAGAGCCATAGTGATACCAAATTGCCTAGCAACTTCGCTATACATTTTTGATACGGCCTGCCAAGTCGCTCGGAGAGAATGATCGATAAGAGGTTTTTTTGTGCTCATTGGCTCTAAGATACGTCAATTTATTATGCATGCATAATAAATTGATAAGAAATAAAAAAGGCCTACTAACATTAGCAGGCCTTTTAAACACATTATATTCAGTGCTTTATGACTCTCTGTAAATCGATTCGTAAAGGTCTAGATATTTGGCTTTGACTTCTTTTCTTCGAAGTTTCATCGTTGGGGTAAGGTGTCCTGCGTCGATACTCCACTCATCTGGAGTTAGTCTGAATTGCTTGATCTTTTCCCACTTTGCAAAACCTTCATTGGCTTCATCAATTTCTTTGCTAATACGTTCGATCACTTTAGGATTCGTTCCCCATGCTGAACGGTCTGACTCTAATTGAATTTTTTTCTTGTCCGCCCAATCTTTGATAAAATCAAAGTTCATTTGAATCAGTGCTGCTGGCATTTTTTCGCCTTCACCCACCACCATAATCTGTTCGATAAATAGTGATTGCTTACATCTGTTTTCTAAAAGTTGAGGAGCGACGTATTTACCCCCAGAGGTCTTGAACATTTCCTTTTTACGATCAGTGATGCGTAAAAACCCATCGCTATCAAATTCGCCAATATCTCCGGTATGGAAGAAATCGTTTTTAATGACTTCATTCGTTTTTTCCTCGTCTTTGTAATAACCCATCATCACATTGGGTCCTTTACAAAGGATTTCACCGTCCTCTGCAATTTTTACCTCGATACCATCGATTTTTCTACCGACCGTTCCAATGCGCCAATTCCCATCGCGTTGATCGTTTACAGTAATAACAGGTGAGGTTTCAGTAAGGCCATAACCCTCCATCACCGGAATGCCTGCTGCACCAAAAACTCTGGTCAATCGAGGCTGTAAGGCCGCACTACCAGAGACCATAAGCTCTAGGTTGCCTCCAAGGGCTTCTTGCCACTTTGAAAAGATCAATTTTCGGGCAATTTTTAATTTGAAATTGTAAAGGGCAGATCGGTGGTAAGGTTCAAATTTTAACCCTAGCTCTAATGCCCAAAAGAATAGTGATTTTTTAATTCCGGTTAGTTCCTTTCCTTTTCCGACGATTTTGTCGTAAACCTTTTCGAGTAGTCTAGGTACCACGGTCATCACCGAAGGTTTAACTTCTTTGATATTATCACTGATTTTGTCTAGCCCTTCACCGAAGTAAACGGTAACCCCACAGTATTGGTAGATATAAATGATTACCCTCTCAAAAATGTGACATAAAGGCAAAAAACTAAGCGCTACTGCTCCTTTATCGAAGGGGACTCTAGATCGCGCCGATAAAACATTACTTACAATGTTGTGGTGAGAAAGCATTACGCCTTTTGGTTTTCCGGTAGTACCAGAAGTATAAATTAGTGTTGCTAATTGCTCGGGCCGAACAGCTTCTTTTCGCTTTTCGACTTCTTCTTGATTGTCGAGTGATGCACCTAGCTTTGGAAGCTCCTCAAAGTTTTTACAACCTTTAATTGGATCGAAGCTAAAAACCTCCTTAAGTCCTTTAACTTGGGTCCTTACAGAGGTTAACTTTTGATACACCTCTTCGCAAGAGACGAAACAGTAGCTAGCTTCGCTATGGTTCAATATATAGGCGTAGTCTTCTTCAGAAATAGTAGGGTAGATGGGTACCGTTTGTGCTCCGATTTGAAGTACTGCAAGATCCATTAAGCACCATTCAGTGCGATTCGTCATTGAGATCAGTCCAATTTTATCATTGGCTTTCACACCCATCTCGATGAGCGCGCGACTGATCGCATTAGCAGTGTCTATAAATTCTTGAGAACTGATGCTCTTCCATTCTCCATTCTTTTTGGTAGAGAATAGTTTTTCTAGTGGATGGTTCTCTAATTGATAATAGGCAAAATCAAAGAGACGTGTTACCTTCTTCATGTTAGCAAATTGTTAGGACATCCAAAATACGGGATATTCCTAACAATTTAAAATCCATTTACGAGCATTGATAAATGCCTCGATCCATGGGCTGAAGTGATCGTCGTTTTCTGGATACTGTGCCCAGTTCCAGGCGAATAGCGAACGCTCGATATGTGGCATGGTTGCTAGATGACGTCCGGATGAGTCACATAGCATAGCAACGTTATAATCGCTTCCATTCGGATTGGCCGGATAACTATCGTAACCATAAGTACCTACAATGTGATAATTTTCTTTCGCTTCAGGGAGAGAGAACTTTCCTTCGCCATG
>Ga0255772_10001571_pt1 | contig 22767 bp, 18 predicted proteins | sample 071ome_34_FD_179970 | JGI IMG/M metagenome (GOLD analysis project Ga0255772, IMG submission 179970) | Coastal salt marsh microbial communities from the Groves Creek Marsh, Skidaway Island, Georgia - 071411BT metaG (version 2) | ecosystem: Environmental > Aquatic > Marine > Intertidal zone >...
CGCCTCCTGACCCTGATCTATGAGGCTGTATAGTTCGCCTCTGGTATATTCATAATCTTTTTGGCGATCGTCATCAGTTTTCTCAACCTTTACTGGTGGTTTATCCACCACAGGTTCAGCACTGATATTGAGGATCCCCTCCATGTTTTCTTCTAGGCTCATAAGAATTCAATTCCTTCATTAAATCCAAAGTCATCACCAGCATCAACCAGAGCGTCATCATTAACATCAATGACACCATCTTCGTTGATATCGGTAACTGCTTTGGGAGTATATGTTCGTGTAACTGTTCTGCGATTGACAGATAAATCTCCAATTGTTTCGTGGATGATTGCTTTCTTGATGACATCCGCAGTATTGTAAGGACCGTAGAGATAAGACTTCATTGTGAAGTTTAGAGTGTAAACAATATATCTACGCTCTAAAAAACTATCATCCCATGCATCTTCATAACTTACATTATTCAAAACAATAGCAATATCTCTCTTCTCATTCATGTCTGGGATCATGTTGAGAGTTAATGAAAATGATGGTTGAAAATATGGTAGAATTTGCTCTACAATTTGCAAAGCATCGTCTTGAGATTTTGCAATAACTCCTAGTTCAAAACTTAGATTATAAGGAATAGGAACATATTGCACTCGGACTTCATTACCATTACCATCAATGATCGTTTTATATTTTTGAATTGGTGATGTCTTACGGGTAGAATCGTAGTCAATGCTTGTCATCTCAAAATAGAGACGTGGTAGAGTGATTGCTACTTTTCTAGTTGATGCTCCTTCTTCTAAACGAACTAGGAATTTTTGTTTAGGTCCATAAGCTAATGGAACTTTTATTTCTTCCAGAACTGTCCCATCACTAGGATCTGTACTTTTCAATGTGATATTATTGAAAAGCGTACCAAATGCTACAATATTTTTGCGAACAATTTGATTGTAAAAATGTGACCCTAACATTAGATACTACCTGTATAATTACCAGCTTCACCAAACGGATTTCCTTCCGTCCAATCAATGATGTCGTCAGCTTCATCTTCGATCACTCTATTTTGATCGTAGTTGCTGTTCACATTATTTAGAGTGTCAAATGTCTCTGGAGACCACTTAGCACCAGAAGTTAGACCAGTAATTACTTCAGCAGTAGTAAACGTTCCTGTTCTGTTGATGACTTGGAGAGATCTGGTTGTGCTATCCCAAGACTTGACTTCTGCTCTGTTGTCTTTTGGTGAGTAGTCAATGGTAACGATAGGTGCTGAAGTATACCCAGAACCACCGTTAGTGATAAGGATGCCATTAACAATACCAGTCGAGCTAACTGTTGCAGTTGCTGTTGCACCTATACCACCTCCTCCAGAAATAGTTACCGATGGTGGTGTCGCTTGCTTATAGTGTGATCCACCATCGGTAATAGTTATGCTAGTAACAGCATCACCTGTAATAGTTGATGTTGCTTTTGCTAGGAATTCATCACCAACAATTTCCTCACCTACAATAAAATCTCCAGATCCACCAGGATCCATGTAAAGTCTGATAGCATTATCAAAGAGTTGTTCCATCTCATCAATTTCTGCAACTCCAGTATCAAAGTCATCACTACCATATTCATAGATCTCAGCAGTGATAGCATAGAATTGGATCTTGCCAAACTGGAAAAATGGTTCTTCCTTACCAACAAACTTGATTTCGTAGACATCTTTTGTTAGTGGAAAGTATAGTAGATCCCCTTCATTGGGTCTACTATCGATTACTAGGTTTGGATTGTGTTGTGCTACTTCTTCATCCCAACGTCTTGTAGACACACGAAAAATAATCTCATCTGTAATTCTTAGACCGAACTTGGAGATGAACTCTGCATTGTCAGCAAAACCCTGAACATTTTGCAACAACATTTCAATTTGAAACTGTTCTTCGTACTTAGAGAAGCGTACTTCATCCAGAGTGCTGTCTTGTAGAACTATCCTAGGGATATAGTATACATCTGAACCAAACAGTTTGATTTGCTCATCCACAAGATCCTGAACGAGACCTTGTTCGCCACTGTGACCTTGGTAGTAAGTTGGAAAGTAGGGACTGGTAGGCATCTTATCCGATCATATCCATTGGTGGGATTGCATACTTGCTGAGAACTTCGCTTTCGATTTTCTCAATTTCTGCTAGTGCGTCTGTGTATAGTTCTCTACCATTTAGAGTGATGCCACCAGGCAACTGAACATTGTTATACTTAATCAAGTTCTGACCCCACTGCTTCTTCATGAGAGCAGTAGCATATCTCTTGACAAACATATCATTGTTCATCTCTGTAGCATCTGTAGGATCGATAAGACGATGACACTCAATCAGGATGTTAGATCCTTCTTTGAGGAAGTCTTTGTCTAGATCCATATAGAGACGATCACGACGCATTGTGTATCTGAACTGCTGGAATGATCCATTGTTGAGGACCATATCTAGAGTTTCTAGATACTGTTTATTCATATAGTAGTTGAGGATATCAAGTGATCCAAACGCATACAAGTCGTTCAGGAACAACTGATACTCAACACCAAAAAGATTAGAACGGATTGAATTGCTGACAAGACCAAAGACTCTGGTAATGCCAACTACATGAGACGGGATGTCAATGTAGTTTGTTGTTTCTTTCCAGTCAGTTGTGCCAGTTGTAGTTGTTACACTAGCAGCAAACCTTGTCTTATCGTCAGCAGTGATTTCGTGGAATAGATATGCACGCTCCATACCGTTGTAGCAGTTCTCTTGGAAGAACTGATACGTGTCATCAATAACGTTATTAACCTGTTCGTCGTCAATGTTTACTTGTAGGACAGGCTCACCAAGCTGTCTCTTACAATATGTGATGAGTTCAGCTCTTGAATTTGGAGATGCCATTACACACAAAAAATCCCTTCTTACCTATTTAGGAAGAAGGGATTTAGTATTTATTCAGCGGGAGTTTCTTCTGCTGGTGCTTCTGGTTCTCCCTCTAGAAGTCCGAGAGTCTCAAGACCTCCTTCTAGTTTGATTTTATATTCTTTTGCTTTACGCAAGTTCTCTTCGAGTTCTCCAATTTGCTTTACTGTAGTAGCAATTTGCTCCTCAAAGTTTTTCTTTAGTGCTGCTGGGTCCATAATTATTCAGGGAATGAAATTAAAGTTGATGACAAATCGAGAGTTGTGTGTAGGTTTACTACTTGAATGAAAGCGCAAACCATCAAAGAACACACAACGTCCTTTCTTTGGTGTGACAGTGCTATTTATGGGATATTCGGCAATCGGATCTCCGTACATCCTTTCACTAAAATACGTATCACCGTCACTATCATTGACATAATACAGACATACCATATGTGGATCTGCCAGATCTACATGCATAGAATCATATTCTTTATGTCTAATGCCAGGTGTCTGCAAAAAACATCTACCACGGATGACTTTCGAAACACTGATACCTGTATTATAACACGCTTCAAATAAAAGCGGCATAAACAATCCAGTGTATGATGTAGTAGATTTACCATCTAACAAAAACATATGAGAGAATCCTGGTAGTTGACTCTCTCCATCTTCGGATAGATTGTCATGGTAGACCCACCTAAAATCTGTATCAAATCTCATAGTTTCTTCGATGAGATTTTGGTAGTTAGGATTGATGCAATTGTCTTTAATAATGTTCTTCATCTGGTCCCTCCACATTCCAAGTAAGATTTCCAGATACAGTCACTCGCTCATCAGTAGTAGATTTGAATGGATAGACTGCATGTTTTGTGGTGGACGGGAACATAAGTATAACACCATTCCAAGATTTATCAACTGGTAATACTTCTGCTTCTAACTGAAACGCACCATTACTACTATGAGTGGTTCTCTCTTCTGCTCCGTATGGTATATTGACAAAGATAACAAAACTTACAATACCAGAGTGTGTATGGACTGGATTGTATTCATTCTGTCTTTGGTAATTTACCCAAAGGTTTCTTAGTTTGATAAAAGGTGATACGTCTCTTGTCTCTTGAAAATCCCATGGACAAGTTTTATATACTTCATTCCATAGATCTCTAGACAAATCAACAACATAGTCTTCAAATCCAGGACATTCATACTTCCACTCAGACAAACTTGACTGTTGTTCTAGAGCACCAGCCAATCTTGTGTTGTAGTTCCATGTCTCATCTCCTCTACGATTTCTTGTATAAGCAAGAAGATCTCTGTATAAGTTGTCTGGTATCTTCTCAGATATAAATGAAAGATTACTTTGTTGATAAATCATGGATACAAATCAGCACTTATACTATATCGTTTTTGATCTTCCACTCCTTTGCCAGGTGTATGTGGTAGATTCGATGGAAATATAAACCACGTCATTAAATTACTTGGTAAGTAATACGGGTCTCTTCTTGGCATGGGGAACATAGTAGTTCCAGACTCACCTAACTTCACATACATTATACCAGACAACGTAAATGGATTCTCTGGGTTATGGCAGTGCATGTATGGTTCTATCGGATTTTTATCCCAATCAACATACACCCACGAATTCATATTGTAATCAAATATATCCATACCCCAAAACCTAGAACAAGCATCGTAGAATGACCATCTAAGTTTTTTGATCATAGGGTTATCTTGCTCTAAGAAATCATCCTTACCGTCATTGAAAGTAAGTTTAGATACGTGAGCCATCTTCTTAGAAAGACTGCCCTCTGCAATAGAAGCATCGATGAATTCTATGAGTTCGTCAGCATCAATATCGACAGGGTATTGTTTGATTCCTAATACCATTTTCTTTTTGTTTGTGCAATAATTTTATCATGGATATCAGGATCACAAAATGAGAATGCTATGGTAGTCCTGAGTTCATTACCAATCAAACTATTAGGAGGTTGACCTTTGTGTAACCAGTTAGATGGAATGAATACACCACTGTTAGGAACATATGGAGTAAAATGATATTCTTCATCGGGAGTCTGACATACAAACTCTCCTCCCCATTCTACATTCCAGTATGGTTGGTTAAAATAGATGAACGTCCATACTCCATGTTCTTCCCAATCTTTATGGAAGAGAGTATTCTGACCTGCAGTCTGACCATTAGCATGGATCTTGCATAGTTTGATATCTCTACGCAAGTGCTTCATCATTTTCAATCTAACTGTAGTAGCGCACTTAGTAAAGATCAAATCTGTCCTAAGAGGATGTTGCCATGACACAGGATCGCCCTGACCATAAGACGCATTGTTGTACGTCCACGTGGCAAGACTATTCATAGAAGGTGATTTACGATCAAAGTAGTCCCACAAAGTAAGTCGTTCTGATTTTGATAGAACGTTATTAATAACAATCGGTTTATTCATACCCACCAAAGCCAACCAGTCATGATATATTTCTCTTGAGTTTCTGAGATTTGTCCCCTGTGTTTGTGAGTTACTCCAGCGGGAAAAATTACTGTCTTACCTTTTTCTGCTTTGACAGTATAATCTTGATAGAAAAATTCTGTGCCACCATCTGGAACATCATTTAGATATGTAATGTATACAAATGCTCTATCACATCCATCTTTGCCAGAACCATCAACATGCCAGGTGTAAAATCCATCTCCAGGTTGATAGTATTGAATCTGAGGCAAACGTTGCATTACAAACTCATGCCCTTGAATTGTCAAATCTTCTAGATACGATTGAATGAATCTATCAAGTTCTCTCTTATAAGAATCAAATTTATATTTCTCTGGTGGTCCTAGAGGTTCACCATCTTCCACAAAAAAGTCTTCACTCTTTTTAATTTCTGGAATGACACTGCCTCCGCCAACGCGACCAGCATAAGTTAGGTCTGCTTCCTTAGCGTCATGAAATAATTCAATCAATCTATCACATATGGATAGATCTTCAAATTTATATTCTTTAATAAAATTCATTTGTATGCAGGTCCTTGTGTCCAACCAACTAGAGAATGTCTAACACCAGATGTAACAGGTTTGACTTGATGTGGTGTATCGGCATGAAAAAGAATAATGTCTTTCTTCTTCAATTCTATCACCTTTTTTTCTGATGTATGTATTTCAAATTCACCACCCTCAAAATCATCATTGAGTAGAACAGTGAAACTAATTTTTCTAATTCTATTATTTTCTCTCTTACCAGGACTCCAATTGGATTCGTCAATATGCCAACCATAGAAATCACCAACATCATACTTTGTCAATTGAAGTGGTTCGATATAATCAACATCCAAATTCCACTCGCATTTTTTATTTGCAAATTGTATGAGACCATCAACTAATTCATACACATTTGTGTCATCTACCCAACAAGCCTTTGAACTTCTATCTGGATGATCTTCACTAGTATAATTTTGTCCATCCCATTGATCAGTCTTGCATTGTTCATACTCATTGTATGGTTTCAAAGCTTTCTCTAGCAATGGAAAAAAATCATCGTCTAGATGAACTATCATATACTGATGTCGAAATGAATTCATTTTGAAATTACCATAACATGTATACCATTCCACCATCCATTAGGATCTTCTGGAATCTTGGTTAGAATCTTTCTTTCAAATAAAAGATTTAAGTTGTTCTCTTTTACAAAGAACTCTGCTGCTTGCACAACACCAATAAAGTTTGCATCATCAATAACAAGAATAAACTTGTCTGCGAATGCTGGAATCAGGAATGTGAGATTATCATATTGAGCTTGTGGATCGTGATCAGCGTCATAGAAAATAACATTGGGTTGTTTATGTACGTGTCTGGGAGTCAGATCCTGAATAGTATTGGGACAGAAGTATTGCTTCTCTCTCAATCCACGGAAGAAAATCTTTTTTGGATCATCATATGATTCCATTTCAATGTCATCTCTAAATGGAGAGATCTCTTTCTCTGAATAATCATCAACAGCAAACGCTTCTACATCTCTGTTCATGGTAGCAGCAAAGAATGTACTACCAGCATGTACACCCAATTCCATGTAGATAGCGTCAGGTTTGGATAGTAGATTATTCAAGAAGTGTCTTACAGTATTAGAAGATAATCCTTCGTAATTAAATCCCTCTTCTACAAACTCACTATCACCTCTTGCTGCTTTTTCAATAGATGACAGAACCAATTCGATATCCTCATCAAAGTGTCTATCGCTTCTCTTCATTCTAGATTGCACAACAGAGTCGCAGTAGTTGCACTTCCAACAATCAAAACCACATGTCTTGATCTTCTCTCTCCAAATATCAATTGGTTTTTCTTCGAGAGTTACATCTTCAATGTAGTCATTGAACTGTGGGTGTAGCAACTCCTCATCTGCTGCCCATCTCTTGATGATGTCCATGCTTTCCATAAGACGCATTGCATTCTCTCTGCCATGCATCTTGAATACATCAATACCTAGATCAAGAAACTCTTCCCAATCTTTTTTCCATGGTGGAATGGTTGCTGCTTTCAGTGATGCAGCAGGATCTCTCTCGTCCCAGGTAGAACAAGATACTCTACTCAAACTGGTATTGAAATACTGAGGATCATCTTTCTCTCTCACCATATTATAGTGATAGTGTTCTGGCATGATAGGACAACCACCCCAGCACCACTCGTTAGCAAGTAGTGAGATCTTGACTGGTTTGCCAATCTCAGCACAGTATTCTTTTGCTTCTTTGATTCTCAGTAGAGTATCTCTGTCACGCATGAGATCTCTATCTAGGTTGACATAATGAAACCCTGCTTTTGCTAGGTTTACAATTTCATTAGGTCTAGTAACTTCCCTAAGGATAGTGTTTTTGATGAACAGTTCGGGAAACTCCTTCTGCAACTGTCCAGTCAACACCCATGATGTATGTGGAATAGTAATGATACGAACTCCTGCATCATACAGGAATCTAAAATTCTCAATGAAAATATCCAGGTTCTCTTGAGTAGGTGGAACTTGGATATTATTAAATGTAGCAGACAGGGGGATACCTGTCTCCTGAGAAACAAACAAGGCATTGAGAGTAGTATCTCTCATGTCCCCATCAATAACATCACCCATCGCATCCTGCACAAACGGCGGCATACGACAGGTGAAGTAAATATCGTAGATGTATTCCTTATGTTCCTTGAGAAAAGGAATAAAGGTGTTTAGTACAAAGTCTTCAGGAAGCTTTGTATTCAGCGGGATCGAGAATCTTGCCATACTCTACAATCACTTTCTCCATATAAATGTGTTCAGCTTCTGGATTAGTTTCCAGAATATACTTGTTCTCTTCCGCAAGCGCCATTAGCTTCTTGCGATCAAGATCTTTGTTCTTATCTTCCAACTCAAATCTATCATAGATTGAGTAATGGATGATGGGAAGTAATTCAAGGTGTCTCTGACTCGCCATCGTTAGATTGCTCGATTTGTAGTTGTCCTGAGTATTTATGTTGCTGAAGTTTAGGTAATGCAATACCCTCTTGTTGCAACTGTGCCTGAACCTGTGGAGCGATCATCTTATTAAGTTTATCAATTCCACCACCAATCATACCAGAGTATTTGACTGCGATACCAAGTGCTTCTACTTGATCCTCTTCTGGCATGTCCATGATTGATGTCATATTACCAGCACCAATCCTACCATATGAAATGATGTCCATTGCTGCTTGCTTACCCATACGGGCAATCCAATAAGTCTTGACTTCGTGCGGTTGCTCTGTTGTAAAATACTCTAGAGGATAACCATTTTCTTCGTCAACATATTTGTCAACAATATTCAAGAAATACTTGAGTTCCAGTTCAGACTGTCTAAGTTTCCTTTTCCAGATACTAATATCATAATCGTTCTTTTCTAGATCGATCTGCATTAGTTCTCTATCAAGTTCGTCGGGAACTTGTTCCATGTCCCTAACTATTCTCTTTCTTAGAATTTCTGCTTTTCTGAGACTGTTTCTATTTTCCATGTAGGCATGATATCTAGTCTCAAGTTCCATCAATGCTTGACGAACTTTTCTCCATGGAGTGAGTTGAGTATCAGCAACAAAGTGCTCACACTCATATTCTGTCATGCCACTATTGAATCTCATACTGGCAGACAATACATCAAAGTCTTTCGATGATAGACCGAACTCGTCTACAAAAGATTTTGATAAATGAATTTCGCCCGTATCCGAGCTAACAATGTTTCTTACGTCCGAAACGATATCAGATAAACTTGCGTCAGAATTTAAAGACATATGCATCAACCTCATACTCTGGTTTACGATCCCAATCAGTTTCAGAGATCGTTCTGCCCATTTCAATTGCTTGTTTTTGGGGCAAGAGGATTCCCATGTAATCCTCATATAATATATTTAGGTCCCAAACAGTAGTGCAACTTTCAAACTTTTTGACTAGTGTTTGATACTCTACAAGCATTGTAGAAAGTTTATCTTCCCACTCTTCCGCTTTTTGTAGAATCTTATTTGCTAGGGCATCCTTATCGATATGTCTCTCCACAGAGAGATAATCTAGGAAAGGAGTTTTGTGTCCATCTGCTCCTCTGTAAGTCAACCACTCTCTTGCTTCATGCTTCTGGATTTCCCAGGATGCAGCCTCAAGATCTGTAGTATCTTTTAGATTTCTAAATCTAGTATTATATTCATCCTCAATGATTTCTTTTGCAAAAGCAACCATGAAATCAATAACATCCTTAAGAATGTTATCTGTCAACTCAATGGGCACCTTCATAATTTCGTTTGCAGGCGTCCATGCAAAACCTGCTTCACCTGTATTTACAGCGACCTTACCAAATGGTCTGATCTCAGAGAAGAAGTTAGATCCGTTATAAGCTTGCTGCTTAGTAACTTCTCTATACTTGTGCTCCCACTCTTTGTAAATAATTTGGAAGATATTTTCACTAACTTCTACACACGAGAAGTGCATCAGCGAAAACATTTCGTTGTAATGCAAGCGAAGATCCCCAGTTGCAGATGCGTTGACAAACTGTTCTGGCTTGATTTCCTTTTCGTTGATGATTAGATATCTCATTATTGTGCCTGTAATGCGGTGACAGCAGCGGCAGCAGAAAGGCAACCGCCAGAAGATTGACCATAATGTCCCTTGGGTCTTGCAGCAGCACCAAGGTTGGTCTCAACGTCAGTAGTATAATCCCACTTAGTTGTGTGATTATTCTGCTGACCATCATACTGACCCATCATGTAACCATGGTCTTGACCCATTTGGAAGTTCTCTTCACCATAAGAACGAACTTTGGTTCCGTTCTTAAGACCAGATCCAGAGGAACCGCTGTATTTGGTCCATGGTGAAGTAACATTGTTTCCAGTACCAGCATAGAAATGTCCGTACTTGGAAGGAAGGAACTTACAAACTCCGTCAGGAGCAGCGTTGGAAGACCATCCAGCCCAACTATCGTTGGAATGATTGACATAATGTCTGCTACCACGGAAGGATGCCCAAGATCTATTTTCATCACCACAAGATGCAGTGTGGTCAGAACCAGAAGGCGAATTGCCTACCTGATACATGATCTCAGAAGGATAGTGTAGTTTACCAACAGCAGAATTACCTCCACCGAGGTTGTAACCAAACTGTTGCACCTGTGCTGTTGCACATGCGTTTCTGTCTCTGTTGACAGGCATGTTCCAACCACCAACAACGGTGTATCCCATCACGCCTCTGGGGTCATCACCTTCATAACCGTAGTTCGATGGAGAGTAAGTACCACCACCAGGGTTACTTCCTGTAGTACCAAACATTCTCCTCATACCTGTGTGCAAGTTAACGGAGTCTGTGTGTGAAGATGATCCAGTGAATGAGTTAACACAACCATGAGCATATCCAAAGTAGTCACTCCAGGTACAGTCAGCATATGTTAGTGCTCTAGTCAACTGCTCGCCGCAATAGAATGTAATGTCATTTGCGTGCCAAGTCTTATTGACTGTTCTCCAAGGGTTAGATCCCTTGTACCCCGCCACCAGATATCCGTGTGTAATAATACTTCTGTATCTAAATCCAGTTAGAGGAGCAGATGCTACAGTCTGTCCTGGATACGCCCAGAATACACCATTCTCACCATCGGATACTAGATAAGAACCTCTAGTTTCATTTGCTGGTTCTGGAATACCACCACCAACTTCATCCCACTCAGATCCATTCCAGATCTGTGCTTTATTCTCTTCAGTATTGTAAATAATCTGACCGACATTTGGAGTAGCTGGTCTGCTGCTGTTAGTAAAGGATGGTAGTTTAAGACCCTGTGTGGTCAAACTAGCATTACCTGTAACAACTGTTCCAACAGTTAATTGAGACATGGGTGTATTCCTATCCTGATTTATTTAGTGACTATTCTGGTTTGGGATGATTCTCTTTGACAGATTTCACAGCAGCATACCAAGATGAGGTGTCTTTTCCTGGTACAAGACCAGATTCCATATCATGAAACAACATATCTAATTGATCTGATAGTTCTGGATATTCCATTCTTCTACCAAGATCGTATGGAACTTCTTTTGGTTGCACTCTGTTAATACTTCTATCCTGAAAATTATAGAAGTAGTCTGCTTCTGTAGTTTTTGGTTCTAGTTCATATGGACCTTCGACCCAAAAGAAACCTTCATGAACTTCAAATCTTACATCAGTGCCGCCTCTCTTCATTTCGATGATGCGACCTGTTTCTCTATTTACTAGTGATTGATACATATCAAGTATACTCCCATACGATAACGCAACCAGCACCGCCGTTGCTATTGTTGTGTGCAAAACCATTCTGAGAATAGTATCCATATGCACCGCCCGAACCCCACATTCCGTGAGTGTTCGCTGCACCATCACTGGAGTTGTGGTGGTTTGATCCAGCTTTATGCCAGAATGTAGATCCACCAGATCCTTCTCTGTTTGATCCGTGAGACATTTCACCAGGACCACCAGGAAGATTGATGTCACCACCAGAAGCGTCACCGCCTCTACCACCTTCATATGGGTTATCGGTATATCCACCAGACCCACCACCTGCTGTGCAGTAAGAACCAAAGGTGGATGTTCCACCTCCGCCTCCTCTTCCACCATTTCTTACATATCCACCGCCACCACCATATGAGTAGTTCACACTGTTGACGTTGGAAACATCGATATATTTAATAGCGGTAGCACCACCGCCGCCACCAGCACCACGATAGTTATTATCGTTGGTACGTGCTCCACCACCACCACCAGTGACATACACTAGAACGTGGTTACAACCTGCAGGTTTTGTCCAAGTTCCAGATCCTCCAGCAGTGGATGTAACACCCCAAGATCCAGTTTGAGATGTGTACACTTTGATGCCAATCAAAGCACCAGGAATAGACATTTCGGAATAACCACTGCCATTCCAAATTTTCAATTTATCATCTTGCAGATCCATAATATTAACACCAGCGGTGTTTTGGATCTGGTCAACCTTTAGAATACCAGCCATAATCTTTATACAATAGCCCAGTTACCACCACTATTTATAGTTACAGTGTAACCGTTCGCAATAGTGATAGGTCCTGCACTTACACAGTTAATGTTTGCGGGGATTGTGATATTTTCAGCAACAGTATTGCTGTTGGACTTGAAGATACCGTAGGAGTCAATCCACTGTCTGACACCGTTAGCATACAGAGCACCATTCTCGATGTTAGTATCACCAGAAATGTGTAGTTGATATGTAGGATCAACTCTATTAATACCAACTCTAGACAGTCTGTAGATGTCTGCTTGGTTTGATGCTTCAGTCCATCTGGAAGTAACGAATTCAGAGTTGTTCTGGAACAACTGACCATTGATGTTCATGTCTCCCTGAACATTCAACTTATAGTTTCTGGTCTGGTTGTTCTCTGGATCAACACCAGAGAATGCAGAAGTGTTGACTGCAATTGCGTTCTCAGAACCATCAATCAAGAGAGCAGGTGTTCCCTTCCAGGAAGTACCGCCATTGTTGCTGGATGGTGTGATTTCAAAGCAATCGTTGAATCCGATCTGGTTACCAACTCTGAAGTTTCTTGCAGAAGAAGAACCAAGGAAGTATAATGGAGCACCAGAGTTATCATTAGCAGTATCAATAGTCATACTGATAATGTTGGTGAGATTTCTAGCTTGGTCTAGAATTCTCGTTCCGTTTACATGATAACCAAATACTGCGTTTACACCAGTGTCATCATAAACTTGGAAATGAACTTTATCTCCATCTTCTGGTTCGTAGATGTCAAGACCTTCAGGTGTTGCCCTGATTGCCATGTCAATTCCAGAATCAGAAGATCCATTGAAGAAAATAGTTGGTTGTGTAACACCAGAAAGGAGCATGTTTCCACCAACATGTAGTGCTTGTGCTGGATTGACTCCAACATTGATACCAACACGATCGGTAGATACATCGACGAATAGTGTGTCGGTATCAACTGCAAGATCGTTTGTGATAGAAACAGTGCTCAGGAATGTACCTGTACCTTGTACTTGGAAGTTAGATGCAGCACCAGTTAGGGTCAGCGAACCAGTCATGGTATCGCCTGCCTTGAGAACGTTCAGAGAAGCAGCACCAGTGATAGATGCTGTGATTGTACCAGCGGCAAAGTTGCCACTCGCATCACGCTTGACTGCTGTATTTGCAATGTTTGCAGATTGGAATTCGATATTACCTTCGTTCCAAACCTTGCTACCGTTGACAGAGAAACCATCAGCATTGACAACCTGTACGTTGAGAGTACCAGATCCGTCAGATGCATTACCACCAGAAGCGATAATTGCTGAGTTGTAGTTTGCTGCCTGAGTAGAAGAGTTGAAGTATAGACCAGGAGAAGATTGAACTCCGTCCTTTCTACCTAGTCTTAGGTTTGCTGTGCCACCATCACTTTCCCACTTAGCAACTTCTACTGTGTTGTCATCTTCAATAGTGAACTCTTGGAATGGTACGTTGATAGCAGTGCTACCAATGTTAATTGCACCAATGAAGTTACCAGTCGTTAGTCTACCAACAATGATGGTGTAGTCATTGAAGTTGTCAGCGGTGTCATCGTTGACGATGATGTTGTCAATTGCGATCTGACCCGTACCCTGACCATTTGCGTTGTACAGGTTGACGTTGTTACCAGGAGTGAATGGAGAAGTAGTTAGAGTTCTGCCACTTACATAGATTTGATACTTAGGATCACCATTGAAAGACTTGATGGTAATAGTATCTCTGAATACTGTTGGACTAATAAATCTTGGAAGTCTGTTATCAGAGAGTGTTCCATCATTAATGTTTAGAGCATTCTGATACCATGATCCTTGCTTATCATCTAGTCTGTCTGCGTTTAGACCAGATCCAACACCATCATTTAGAGAAGACCAAATCTTTGCCCAGGAACCGAAGCTGGTAACACCAGTTCCAGATCCACGCAACCACATGTTGTCATTGTCGGTAAATGCAAGTTGTCTTACACCACCACCAGATGCGTCAAAGTTGCTACCAAACTGTCTGATAGTCATGACGAGGTGCTTGTTACCACCGTCTAACAACTGGTTAGAAGAGTTGTTTACAGTGTTAGCAACAATACCTTCTTGGAAGAAGTTTGGAGTTGGGTTGGATGTTGGGTTGTTAGTACCAGTTAGAACTCTGAGTGTGTTACCAGAAGAACCAGAGATGTCAATGTTGTAAGTACCAGACAGTCTATCTGTTGGTAGCGTACCAGCGTTCTGGTTGCTAGAGTTCAGGTAGAAGGAACCTTGTGCGCCGTCGAGAAGGTCAGCGTCAAGACCAGAGTCAGGACCGACGTTTAGATCGACAGAACCATTTCCAGATTGACCAATGGTGAACTGAGACTTCTTAAATCTTGCAACACCAATCGTTCCATACAGGTCAGAGGAGATCGTCAGATCAGTAACTCTCTGAACGTCAATAGAAACGTTTGCATACTGTCTGTTGACTGTACTTAGTTTTGCTTCTAGAACCAGACCAGATCCTCCACCAATTTCTGGTGGTGGATTTGTGATTGAGAAGTCAGCATTGTATCCAGTACCACCGTCAGTAACAGTGATCTCGGTGACTGCATTGTTTGCAACAATCACGTTGCAACGTAGTCCAGTGCCAGTTCCACCAGACAATCCAACGTCAAAGTATTGACCATTGGTGAATCCACTACCACCAGAGGAAATGATAACGTCATCGATGAATCCACCTTGAGTGTAGCTGGACTCGAAGATCATTGGAGATCCACCACGCTCAAACTCGATGATGGTTCCTGCAGGAATTGTAGCAGTGACTGGGTTGTTGATCGAAACTGTCGTCAGACCAGCAGCAGTAATAACACCTGTAATATTGGTATTGGCTTGGATACCAGAAACATTGTTTAGAACTTCATGTCCAATCAATACATCCGAGTTGGTTGTAAAGATCAGAGAACTAGATCCAGCATTTACGTTAGAGTAGAGTTGAGCAAAGTATCTTGTTTCAGAACCCTTGACCGACTGAACTGCAAGTGCAAAGTTCTGGTCACCACGCAGGAATGTGAAGGAGTTTGCAGCACCACCAGTTGCCAATCTGTCAGTCTCTAGAACACCAGATGTGATGTCAGAAGCAGCGATCTGGTTGGAGGATAGAGATACCCAGTTATTAGCGTTGCTGGAAGAAGTATTGACGACTCTGCTAATGTTGACAGCAACTGGAGGAACATCACTAGAATCAATATTGTCAGTATCGGTGATCTTGACGTTATTAACAATGTTACCGTACAGTCTGCTTTCGATGAATGCATCACCTTGTGCTTGTGTACCTGCACCAGTTGGAGCAGCAAACGTAACAGTTGGTTGAGTTGTATATCCTTTACCGCCCTTGATACCCTGGAACTCGATGATTGTAACGGTAACAACCTCGCCGTTAGCAATGGTACATTCTGCTTGTGCAGGAATTGCACCTAGTCCAGGATTACCACCAGAGATTGTAACCGTTGGTGGGGAAGTGTATCCAGAACCACCATCAGTGATATTGATCTGGTAGACTACACCAGTTCTGTATTCAGTTGCCTGAATTCTACCACCAGAGATACTACCAGTGAAGATATCATTGATAGTAAACTGCAGTGTGGGATCTACAGGGAATCCAGCGAACAGACTGGAGTTATCATTGTTCAGAATGAACGATGTAGATGTATCCTGTTGAATTGCGATGTCACCAGCAAGTGCGCCTTCGATAGCAAGTCTTGCATTTTGATCGGGAACAGTGTAGACACTGAATGGTCTGAGTGCTGGGATCTGGTCGATAGAAATCTTACCAGAGTCGGTCAATTCAACCAGTGCTCTAGGAACAGCGTTAGTGGAGTATGGTTTGTTGATGTATGGACCAAGGTTGTTGGTGATGTAGTCTCTAACTGCTTTCTGAGTAGGTAGTTTAGAGTCAGTTGCGTTAGCACCACCAAGTGTGTTGGATGCGTCGAAACCAGTAACAACAACGTCGCCACCTTTCAGTTTCAAGAATTCAACTTCAGAGATCGTAACCGTACCCGTGAAAGTAATAGCACCAGTTCTGTTTTCGATTCTTGCGAATGTACCAACCTTGAAGTCACCAAGTTCGTCAGTACCAGAAACATAAACACGACCATAGTTTTCAGAGACTTGTTCGAATGCCTCAACCTTAGTACCACCGTTCTCGGGTAGTGCTAGGTAGTTAATACCAGAACCTGCAAATTCCCAAGTGTGGGAAGAAGAGTTGACGATGGATGGTCTGTGTAGGTTGATTGTAGAACCAGTTAGTGTTCCTACAGAAACTGGGTTTCCAGTAGCAATACTGGTTAGATCCATTGCCTGACCAGTTCCATCATCGATGGTCAACTGTGCAGAGAAAGGAGGACCAACAGTTACCGAACCAACAGCATCGATAAAGTATTCAATTTCAGGATTGGTGTTTGTAACACCATCAATCTTGACGACATAGTGCTCAAGAGGTTCTCTTCCAAGTCCGCTAACTGTTAGAATAGTTCTACCAGTTGGAGTTGCGGATACATTGGTGATTGTTGCAATATCAAAGACGTATGGATCTTTTCTGAATCCTGTACCTCTTAGTGCATATTGTCCAAAGTTGGTAGCGGAGTTGGTGATAGATGCATAACCACCAGACTCACAGAGGACACCATCAGAACAGAAGATAACAAAGACCGAAACCAACTGGGTATAACCATCGTTGATAACTTTATATCCTGTACCACCAAAGGAGACGATCGTGAATGCCGCAGCAACCATCGATTTACCTTGGTTGGGGAAGGATGCAGAACCGTCTAGTTCCAGACCAGGGAAAGGACAGTTGGGTTGCTTGACCTTAGAACCGTCAATTAAAGCACCGCCACCACCTAGGAAGGAGATAACAGATGCGTTCTGGGTGTAAGGAGATGCTTCAATAATTGGGAAGTCATCAAAGTCACCACGAACCGCCATTCTGACGCCATCCTGATCATAGATGTAGCTGTCAGGATAGGTTAGAATTTGTGAAGTATCATACAGAGTTCCTGTGTTCTTAGTTGTAGCACCAGGAGCAACTGTACCGTCTAGAATATCTTCTAGTAGAGCGAATAATGTTGTAATTGTGGATGCTACGTTTGCACAATCTGGGTTTCCAGGATCAGCAAGAATAGTTCCGTCAGTGAATTGTGGGATTGGCGAAGATGTAGTTACAGCAGTGCCAGCACCATCAGTCCAGTTACGCATTGCAGCAATAGCGTAATCTCTTACTTGCTGATATGCATATAGAGTTTGTGGTAAGTATGCAGAATCAATACCTGTTAGTTGTGCTCCAGTGTAGTAGAACTCTGCATTAGTTACGGTTCCTGAATTACCACCTAAGCACAAGTCTCTTACAAGACCTTTGAGGATGAATCCAATATCTCTTCTGCACTTTCTTTCATCTACATTATTAAGTGCTAGTGCTGGATACTGAACAAGAGTATCTAGATATGCCTGATCAGCAATAAGATCCTTGTTACGAGCGATCAAATATGCTGCATCTAGATATGTTCCAGAAGCATTATTTGCAATAACGTCTACCCAGAGGTATGATAAAGTATCAATAGCAGATGCTACGTTAGCACAAGCAGGTGTTCCTGCTGTTGTTGTGATAACAGTATCATCAAAGTATCTTGGTAGAGTGGAATATACAGGTGTGTAGACAGGATCACTTGGAGTTCTATTATTAGTTCTCCAGTTACACATTGCAAAGGTTGCTAGTTCTCTAGCATACTCAATTGCACGAACTGTTTGAATAATCTCATTCTCTACATATGCAACCTTGGCACCAACAATATACTTCTTAGCAGCTTCGATTACGTTAAAGTTAGATCCAAATTCTAGATCTCTAGATAGAGCATTCAAGAAGTGAACAACGTCTTCACGACACTGATCATCATCAACAGGAATGCTGAAACTTGGATATAGTTTCTGACCATTATCACATTCCAGTAGAATGTTGTTGATCTGAACAGTGTCATCCTCTGCGATTCCAGGGATTGGAGATGCTAGAGTAACTGTTGCAGCACCACTGACTACATTATCCCAAACAAAGTTTGTGATATTGTAAGAGTTTCCACCATACGTAACCGTACCGCCACTTACATACGTATGCGTTTGACTTGTAAAACCAAGATAAATCTTGAATTCTGAACCACCAACACTCAATGCGTTGGATACAGATCTGACAAATGTATGTGCAGACTGTGGTAAATGCTTGACAGCATTAGCAGTTGCACCAACAAACGAATGTGGAGATTGTGGTTCAAACTTAATTGCATTGGAAGTAGCAGAAACAAAGGTGTGAACTGAACCAGATGCAGTTCCTGCGCTACCAACATTGATAGTCATCCAACCATCTTGTCTTCTGATCGCATTGGCAGAAGCACTAACAAACGTGTGTGCTCCCGTATATGGGGAAGATCCTACATTGATTGTAAACGTATTTACGTCAACAACCACAATTGGCATCCAACGTCCAGATGGATAATCATAACCAGCACGTGGATATGTCTTTTGTGCGGTATTTCCATCTAGATCACAAGTGTATGTGAGAGATCCATCTTGAATCTGTACATAGTCACCACTAGTAAATCCGTGACCAGCAACTGTAAATGTTACCGTTCCTGTTGCAGCATTATAAGGTGCGTCAGTGGGAGTATGCTCCGTATATCCAACATCAATAATAGGGATAGACTGACCAGCATATGGGTCGGAACCAGGACGTGGATAGGTGTGCTGGGTTGCGTCTCCATCTTGATCACAAGTAAATGTAAACGAATTATCAGAAAGAACTACACTGCGTCCAACTCCAAGACCATGCTGTCCAATTTGACAAGTCATTGATCCAGTGGAAGGATCATAGTTTACCGCAGATGGTTGGAAATACTGGTTTGGTTGAGATGCACCAGCATTTACAGTGATAGTGTTTGCACCAACTGCTGTGATAGGCATAGACCTACCAGCAAATGGATCGATACCAGGACGAGGATATGTTTTAACCGACTGATATCCATCCATGTCGCAAGTAAACGACAGGGAGTTATCATCAATAACAATACCTTCACCAACAGAAAGTGTATGTGTACCGATTGTGAGAACTAAATCTCCAGTAGCAGGGTCATAAGAAGCACCAGATGGAGTCCACTGTTGATTTGCTCCAGATGCACCTACATTTACAGTAAAGGTATTTGTGTCTGCGGCAGTGATAGGAAGTGCTTTTCCACTTGCATACTGGTCAGATTCAGGCAGAGCGTGCTCTGTCTTATTGCCGTCCATCGTACAAGTGAATGTGATGGATTCATCGGCAATCTTAACACCATCACCAACCGTCAGACCATGGTTTGCTACTGTGAATACAGCATCACCTGTAGCAGGATCGTATGTTACATTGGTTGGAGTGTAAGCGGAATCTACAGCACCGCCAATATCGTATACAGAGTAGTATTCTTTCTTGAATTGGTCGTTGATCTTTCCTACAACTTCATCAGCGATGAAATCTCTGTTGTTACGGATGAAGGTAACAGCATCCTGATATCTTCTATCAACAGGAGAAGATAGTGGGAATTTGTTTGGAGAGTTTAGTAGGGATAGGGTGATACTCTTGGAGTATGACTTTACAACAGCAGCAGATCCTGGTTGGAAGTTAGCATCTGTAATTGCTGGGAACTTCTTAGGAATTACGAATCTTCTGCAGCGACCGTCAGCGTCTTCGATAACTTTGTAGATTCTCTGCTTACCATTCAATGCAGACAAGTCAGGACCAGCAGTAGGAAGACCGCTAATTTCAATCTCCTGACCTTCTTTGAAATCGTGGAAGTTTGTTCTACCGACTAGTTCACTGGTGTAGAATACAACACCACCAAGGTCTTCGGCATTGCCAAATTGTGCAGAATGTACACCATCTTGAGTAATAGATGGGTCTCCTTGTAATGAGAAATCAATTCTTTGAATTGGTAGAGTTGCTGTGATGTTCTCATCAACAGATACAACTTCACCTTCTGCTCTAATAGAAACTAGTTCAGTGGTATCAATTTCTTCTACAATAATGTTTGCATCATTGATGGTGAAGTTGCATGGTCCAATAGTATCAAAAGTAGGTGCGCCTAGAATTGGCGAGAATGATACGTACCACTCAGTAGCAGGAATGCTATTCTCAACATCCTCGTTATCATTTACCTCAATGATTTCGTAGAACTGAGTTCCAGTAAAGAATGTATTTGGAACGTCATCGATAGCAACATAAACACCACCAGTAAATGATACACTTTCTGGATTGCTGTTAAACTTGAGAGTATTAGATGCGTAAATTTCTGACGATGACTGTAGTAAACTGCCTCCATCAGAACCGCTGATTAGGTATCTAAAACTTTCACCCTGAATAAAGGAACCAGACTTCAGTGTAACATCAATTGTACCTGTTAGGTATGCACTAGCACCAATTGCGGTTGTGAAAGATACATCAATAATTTCTGCTCTAGCACCAGAGTTAATACCAACAATTTCTAGACCAGTTTGTAGTTGTGATAAACCTGTGTTATCTTGGAAGCTTAGACGGAACTGATCGGGTCCAAAAATTTGGTGACCGATAGGGAAGTTAGTTCCAAAGTCTCCGTTGGTATCATAATCAACGATAACACGCTGTTTATCGTCAAATACCATCGCAAAATCCCAAGTTGCGACAGAATCACCAAATGCGTCAACTTGGTCTCTATAAGTAACACCAGTAACGTAGTTCTTATCGCCAAACTTAAAGATGTGCTTCTTGGGGTTAGCAGGTCTGATGATTACCAGACGCAAGTTGTCACCAACAACAGAGCAGTCAGGAGGTAGGGAGATTGGGTTATCTTCTACGTAGTCTCCGCCAGAAACAATCAGTGTTTCTTTGACACCAGGAGTTGCCCATGCTAACTGTGCTGCTTTTTTGATAGTGCGAACAGGACTGACAGCAGAGCGACCATCGTTTTCGTCAGAACCAATCTGCTGAGAGACATAGATTCTGCCACCAACGTCATTGGTTGCTAGGTTTAGAACGTATTCTGTAGTAGCAATCTTGTCTGATCTGTCACCCAATAGTGGTGTGATAGATCTTGGGAATACGCCTGCTTCTCCAGTAGTATTGTAACCAAATGCTTCCTCGTCAATAACTCGGAAACCAATATGCTTGAAGTTGACTTCTCCGTTTAGAACTACACCATCTACGTGCTCAGGTGCATCGGATCCAGTCTGTCCAGTGTTTAGTGCCTGATAAACGTTGGCACCAAAATATCTGTAAGAATCTTTTTGGATAATAACATTGTCAGCCCAGGGAGTACCTGTATTGTTGACATATGTTTTGAAATTTGGACCTCTTAGGTTTAGGTCAGGTGTAATAAAGTTGTCAATATCAAGGTTTAGAATTCTCGCCGTATCAGAAATGATAGACGTGGAGGTTCTAATAGCACCGTTGATGTCAAGTTCAAAGTCAACTGTGTCAAGTTGTACTGTTGCAGTAGCACCAGCACCGCCACCACCACCAGTAATGGTGGCATTGGGAGCAGATGTATATCCACTACCAGGGTTATTAACAGCAACGTTGATTACTCTGCCGTTGAAGATAAACGCAGAAGCAAGTGCTTGTACACCACCAGGAGTGGATGGAGGATCAATCGTAACAGAAGGAACAACAGTGTAACCAGCACCACCATCTGTTACGGTTACAGTGTTTACTCTCTGTCCAGTTCGGTTGATACCAACACGTGGCAAGGATGTATCAGGGTCGAGTTGAGTTCTGAGAATTTCTTTCTCAGCTGCCCCAACTCCTGCCCTAATTGTTAGTTCATTATCACCGATAAAAGCAGGTTTTGAACCTCTAAAAGTCTCTTTATCGGAATTAATGTTAAAACTCATGGTGCCAACTAGCTCCTAGCCCGTTTATCCTCGTTTATATTTAGCATCATGCCCAAGCAATGCTTACAACTTCAGTAGAAACTACCCATTTGATATTTGAAGTAGTACCTGCTCTAGTAGTGCTATAACTAAAACGATTGGAAGCTCCTTGTGGTGTGATACTCCAAGTCTGACCGATGGGAATATCATCTTTGATAACCGTTGTCATTGTAGACATGATTGTAACATTTCCAGCACCATCACATAATGCTGTGCTTTCTTGCTTTGCAGAATACACTACACCCTGAGGATTGACGGCAATAATATGTCCTGTAATAAAATTTAGTGTTGCATTATCAATAGGAATCTGTGTACCAACAGGATCTAACGCTAGAACTGCGGTATTCAGTCCTCTAAGAATATATCTGATAATTTTACTATCAGAATACTCAGAATTCTTAATTTCTAAAGTGTTTATAT
>Ga0255772_10001587_pt1 | contig 22657 bp, 15 predicted proteins | sample 071ome_34_FD_179970 | JGI IMG/M metagenome (GOLD analysis project Ga0255772, IMG submission 179970) | Coastal salt marsh microbial communities from the Groves Creek Marsh, Skidaway Island, Georgia - 071411BT metaG (version 2) | ecosystem: Environmental > Aquatic > Marine > Intertidal zone >...
GATTGTAGTAGTAGATCTCCAAAGAGCATTTTCATATCTTACAATATCATTAGCAACATAATTAGTTGGAGTTATTTCGTCTCCGTCTGGCCCATATTCGCTATAAGTTGATTTATAATTCGTTTTGACATTACTTGCATCCGGAGAACCTACAATCAAGTATTTTCCATCTGGTGACATACCTACGCTTGCACCAAATCTCTGTAATTCATCTGCAATGTCATCATCAGCTTCAAGTACTTGACTTAACTGCCAATTAGCATTGTTGCTTCCTCGTCTATAAACATAAACCTTTCCGCTACCATCATCTGGTGCTCCTACAGCCATAAGTGTATTGCTGTTATTCACAGCTATACTAGTAGCAAAGTTTGTTTCTGTATCTGTAGATGAATTGGCAAAACTTTGTAATAGATTAAATCCTGATGAATTTTGTACTACTTTCCATTTGCTGTTACCATCATTATCTAACCAGAACTTACTCTTGTTGTCTGCTATAATTTGTGTCAGGCTGTTGAGAGTTTCTAAGTTGTCTGTTCTTACCTTTAACAGATTGGTTATTTTTCCAACACAATTTTCTACATCTTCTACAGGCTCTGAGGTTTCAAAAGTAATCCTATTCAAAGAAATATTTTTAACTTTGTAGAATCCTCCTAACGCAACAGATGTTGTACTAATTGCAGCATAAGTGCTATCAGCAGGATCAACAGTTGTGTTAATTAAATCAAAGACTCCTAAAATATCTCCAGGATTTATAAACTTAGGTGTAGTTGTAAGAACAACTGTAAATTCAGTATCGCCTCCAGTTACAGCTTCAACTTCTAAATCAGTATCTATATGACGATATACATTCCATGTTTGCTTATCGTTACCTACCCATATGTAGGAATCTTTCCTACAATCTGCAAAATTAATTGTTAAAATATCATCATATGTTCCAACAATAAAATCTACATCTTCCGGATTTACATAACCACTATCTTTTGTATAACCGTTTGTAATATATTTGCTAGGAAACGGTTTATGATCGTAGTTTTCAGGTTTTAAATAAACCTGGTAAGGTTGTATTCTATAAATTAAATCCTTTTCGTCACCCTGCACTCGTTGTACTAATTCGATAGGTTGTGGTGCTAGTCTAAATTGTTTTTCGTCTAATAAAAATTCAACTTCGTCAAAACCTTCTGATGCACCATATTGGCCTTGTTTAATTGCCCATTCTTCATAGAATTCTAAACTATCTTTGTCGTCACTTGCTAGTGCATCAAACAATTTAGTCAAAGCATTCTTTGAACCTTTGTCAGCGATGAATCCTTGATAGAATTTATACTGGCTAACGTCATCATTAATAATATTTTCTAAATATGTGCGCTTTTGATATCCAATTAAATGCTGTGCAAGACGCTGTTGCTCTGTGTCAAAGTTATCACTATCTAAATCATAGAAATCTGCAAATTGATTAGTTTTATATTCAAAGTTAGGTAACAATACAGGACTAGGTTTTTCGTCAAGTCTGTTCCAATCTTCTGACTCAAATGTTTCTGTACCCGGTATTTTATTTGTTGCAGTATAATAAAATTCTTTATACTTAACAGTGTCACCTATTGAATAGTCTTTCCAAGATTCCCAATCTGTAACTTTTGCATCGTCATAAACAAATCCTGGTATATTTAGACTTCCGTCCCAATCAGTGGTTCTATAACCTAATATCTTTATGCGCTCTTGTCTATATCCAGGTTCTGGGTCAAAGATCACATCTCCAAACACAGTTCTGTTGTCAAGTAATACTACATGTTCTTTTTGTACTAACGGTAGTTTTAGACTGTAAATACCGTCTGCGGTAGTTTTTGGACGTAGAACAAATTCATTACTATTTTGTCTGCCTAATGTTGTAAATTCTTCTACTAACTTTTTACCGTCAGCTTTTAATAGCGTATAACCATAAAAGTTGTCAAATATATTATCAACAATAGAATATTCTGTTTGTAACTTCAACTGGAACGCTGCTGGACTTAATGTAATTACTGTACCTGCTGCCCAGTTTTGTGTGGTCCAGAAAAGGAATTCTTTACAAGATGTTCTCCAATTTGCTACAACTGCATTATCACTGTCATAATAATCAAACACAAATCCTTTTGTTTCTAAAAACTTTTGATATCCTAATAAGAAATCTACTACTTCTTGCACAGTTTTTAAAACTGTTCCGTACGGCATTTTTTCAGTTATTTTTGTAAAAAATGTTCTTCTAAAAGTAGCATCTCTACCTCCTATTAAAGGTAAAGACGGCATTCTTTCTACATTATCTGTATCAAAACTTGCCCCACTTGTAAAATTATTTTTTGCTCTATAATATGCCCCGGCATTTTCGATATTTTGACCTTTAACATAAGTTTGGCCTGGTCCCCAGGTAACATACTTTTCTGTAATACCACCTACATTAATTGTAGGATCATTTTCTAAGGCAATTGGTTTATAGTAATCAAAATAAGGTTTTGTATTATCATAACCGCTAATTTTAAATCCGTTAGTTCTACGCTCAATCAATACGCCACTATAAGAAAGTGTTTCTACAGGAGAACTTGTATTTAGGAAAATTTTATAGTTTTCATCTGGAACAAAAACATTACCTTGATTTAGAGGTGTTCTACTATCTAAAATTAGTCTAAATTTATTCTTTTCAGTGAAACCACCAACTTTAAAGCCCATTTGGTTAGTAATCGCAACTATATGGTCTTTATAAGTTCCGTATGGTCTTGTAACACTTGCTGCCATATATCCTGCAACGTAATTTATCAACCCAGCTGTAAATATTTGAGCGGTATCTTCTACAGTGTTAGGAAAAACTAAATCTTGTAATCTAATATGATTGTTTGTTTCAGTATAAATTATTTGCCCGGCAAGATTTTTTTTCTGTCTAATTCTATCAAAGCCTGTTGCAAATACTTTATGTGGCTGATTTAGTAACCAACTAGCAATTAGTGCAAAAGGAAACTCTCCGCTTCGTCTCCAGGCAGATTCAACTGGTGCTTCGTCACCGTATTTAAAAATATCCTTAATAGTACTAGAAACAAAGTTTCCTGCATATCCACAATCATTCGGACTTAATAAGTTTCCTGATTCATCAACAGGGATAAAATTAACTAATCCAGGTCTTTTGTATTTCTTATTAATAGAAAATTTTTGTCCCGGTATCCTTATTACACCGTTTTGCAAATCTTCCCACATAACAATGTTATCTTTGGTGTAAGGAGCAGGACCATATTGTTCTTCCCACCATGTAGGTTTAATTTTAAATCCTAGCATTTCCCATGGATGGGTATGAGGTCTGTCTGTATCAAAGGCTTGTTTATAAACTCCGCGCCAAAATCCCGGCAATGCATTACCATTTGGATCTGTCATAGATGCATAGTTAAATGTAAAACTGTTTGTCCTTTGAAAAAACTGATTGTCTGTATAATCGTCATCGACTAATTGTAACCACTGAACAAAATCAGGAAGCATTGCATTATCTATTTGCTCTTTTGTAAATGTAGTATCTCTAAAAGTACCACCTACATAAGATTCAATGTCAAAGATAGTAGGATCATACTTTACTTTAATGTTGTTATAAATTCTTTTTTCTAATTCAAGAATAAGATCATCTCTAAAATCGTTATAGGCAACAAATTTACTTCCGTCATGGCCTTGAATAATTTCTGTAGGTTCAAGATATGTGTCATCCAAATACTTAACGGGTTCGTAAGCAGGATATAATCCTAATTTTGTAGGAGTAGGCGGTACATATGTTCCGTTTGTTGATTCATATTCATAAATTGTAACAACATCATCTATTTCTTTAGTAGCTGTAATAATAGCAAATCCTTCACTATTAAAAGTGTAATCCTTGCCATGTATTAATTGCAAGCCATTTATGTATATTTGTACTGCTCTTCTGCTTGGTTCGTCTAATGTAAAAGGTTGAGACAATGCAAAAAACTGCTGTTGTTCATCATATATTTCGTAATCTGTTCTAACTGATGCACCAATTGCAAACATATCACTAAAATAAAATGGCATACTGCTAATTTTATCTTTATTAATACTAGCTAATATTCTATCAACATGTTCTTTGACAGGACCTTCATATCCTAAATCATTTGCTGTTTGTAAAAATAATCTTTTAAACTTGCCGTATTCTCTTCTAGCATATCTTATAGACTTTAGCATATTACTATCTTTGTCTAACAAACTGTAACTTGCTAAATTAAATGGAGAACTGTGTTTTAAAAATCTTTTACCGTAAATGCTTACAGGACCTACATCTCTTAAGTTTCCTGCACCTGGGAACTTTCCGACAAAATTATCAAGACTTTCTACTATAGAAGCAACGTGATCATTAACTTCGCCAAGTGTAAATTGCGTAAGATTATTGTTTAAAGGATTGCGCTCAAGATTTGCACTTATTTCATAATGTCCTATTTCAGTTTTTGCAGCTCTTGACTTTGTTTTAAATAAAATTACATCATCAATTGCCAAGTCATTTACAAAAATTATCTGTAGTAAATTATTAGGCGAAACTGAAGTTGTAAAATCTGTACCTTCAACTTGTAACTTGTTGTTTAAATATACTCGATACCATAAATCAGTTAAACTAGCACTGTTTTCATAAACATCTATGTCGTATGCTGTTAGCGTATTATCATTAACGTACTGCCTAATCACAACCTGTTCGCTAATTTTTGGAGATTTTTTCCAGCCGTTTTCGTAAGCAAATTGCGTTCTAGTTTTATATTTCCTGAGATAACCAATATCAGTGTTTTTATAAAATAAATCATTTCCAACTTGGTAGTTAAAAGAATCTTTTAACAAATCAAAGTTAAATGTTATATCGCCTACGTTTTCAATATTTCTGTATGTTATTGGAAAACCTAGTTCTGTATCGTTTTGACCTGCGCCAACTGCATAACTAAAAATTTTGTTACCTTTAAATGTGCTTGCTTCAAAAATAGTTAAGTCATTAAAGCTGTTACCAGCTTCGTCAAACATTTCAAATAAAGGAGCCTGATTCACACTAGTTTTAGTTTGACACAATTTCCATTCTGTACCATTGTAGTAGTACATCAAACCTTTTGAATCTGTACCGTCTTTAACTAGTACAACTTCATTTTCTAAAGGTTCTGAGTCATCTACTTCAACTAAAGAAATTTGTCTATTAGAGGCTCTACCAGTTCCATCGGCAAATGTTATGAAATTAACTTGGTAAATTTTTCCTTTAACTAATATATCAGTATCTGCTAAAAACAAAATGCGCATACCGTCAGTAATGTCTATACCATCAATATTATATCCTTGACTTCCTTCTATATCTGAAAATACATCAAGTGTATATGTATCAACTAAATCGACATCTTTTTTGATCTTAGTTCCAAAATTTTGTAACTTTATACCTGCATCAAACTCTATAATTGGGCGTTTTGCTCTTTGCGATTGATCTACATCTACCGGAACCCCATTTATTTCAGCTGCTTTTTCTATTACACTTCTATGGAACCATCTATTGTATCTGCTCCACAAGTTTCCATCAGCACTGCCTCTGTTTATTACAAAGTAATCTTTTACAGCAGGATAACCAATTGCTTCATCAAATGGGCTTCTATCAAAACCGTCTCCGTCAAAGGGGATTAATAAGTCATCTGTAAATGAACTAGCAACGTTTAAGTCTGCTTCTGCAATTAATCTAATTTCATCACCGACGCCATCAACGTAGAATTCTCCTTCAGCATATGTTGCCGGAGTTACTTCTCCTATAAATTTAACTTTCATTCCATTAGAAAGAGCAAATCCGTCACTTGTTGTATAAGTTTTTTTACCTACTATTTCAGTCTCTACATCAATAAAACTAGCTTCTTCGATGTTTGCAACTTTGATTAGTCCTGCAACATTTATATCATTATCTGCAACATAATAAAGTACGTCAGGTGTTTCTGATGTTAATCTTAATTCAATAACACCAAGTTCTACATTTTGTGCTGAAATTCCAGAATCTAAATCAAAAGCACTATCAAGAGTGCGCTTGGTTCTTATAGTAAATGGTAGGCCTTCTGTGTTTATTTCAAATCGATATGTTATACCTCTATACAATTTTAAACTAGGATTTTGTGTTGCACCATCTGGCGTAAAAAGATATGCATTATTATCTAAGTTGTCTGCAAGTTCTACTGTGTATGTAGATACAATATCTATCGTCTGTCCTTTAACAGGTATAGTTTGCGGACCGTTTGGAAGCCAATAGTATTCACGGAAGTTAGTAAATTTATCCCAATCAATATGCGGGTTCCAAGCATAATATTCTTGGCTATTAAATCTACTGTGGTCTGAAGTATCAGCACCAAAACTAGTTAATTGATTTACAAAGTCATTATAATCTTTGTAAAAAAGAACATTATCTAAGTCATCTTTAATTACAGTTGCAGGCTCAAATTGGTAATCTGATCTTTTTGTTGAAATATCTCCAACATAGTTATCAGCTGCTGTAAATGATTTTGCAGTTTGTCTTCCAAAGTATCCGTTTAGTTTTTCTGCGACGCCAGGTTGGATTAACTGATCTAATGTGCTAGATAAAAATTTCTTATTTGTCTCAGTCCTAAAATAACGCGGCAAGTGCTGCGCACTTGTTCTTTTAGTATCCGAACCTCCGGCTGCTGGTACAGGAAATTCGTTCTGATCATTATTACTTGCCATGTCTAGCCGCTTCCTTTAATCAAATACTTTGTATTCCAGTGTTAGTAGTTTCTGATTCAGAAACAACTTTTCCACTTGCTTTTAATCTTGATGCTGTAATTGCATCAATAATTTCAATATTATCAACAGTTGCACCGCTAATAAAAATTTCGTCTGATTCTGATTTTATTTCAAACAAACTACCAAATGATTGGGTTTCTTGATCAGGCACCATAATGAATGTTACAAGATCTGGAGCTAATTGACTCATTACATAATTGCTTAATTCTGAGAAATAAAATTTATCGCCAAAGTCCCAATTTTCTAATGCAAAAAATTCATCTATTGCTGCAATAACTCTCGACTTAACATCGTTATCATTTAGAACCAAATCAGGGTTTTTAACAATTTTAAATGTTGCTTGAAGATCCACAGATGATTTATCTCCGAATAGTATTTTATACTTAACCGGATGATATATTACTTCGTCACTAAGTGACTTTATTTTGTTTATTTCAGTACCATATGACAAGAACAAACTATCTGTACTAGGTGGTAAAGGTTTAGTACCCTGGCCACTTAACCATAATCTAAATGCAGTGTCGTATGTTTTCGTTAATAGATATGTATCTATAATGTTACTTGCGCTCGGGTCAATCCTTGCACTATAATCTGCTGCATGGATATATTGGAATTTTAGATTGTCTCTACCAATCCTAGCACGGTAATTTGTTGTTACACTTAATGTTCCAAAAGTCTTATTAAGTGTTTCAAAAATACCTTCATCTACATAATAAAAAAGTTGTCCGTCATCATAAGAACTAAACGGTGCAAGATTTTCTTTTGTTTGCAAAACAATTACACCTATGTCATCTTTACTTACATAGTTGTAATCTTCAACACCATCTGTTGTTATATATTTTTCTTGGAAGACATATTTCTCTAAAGGATTTGTTGTTTCAGCAACTATTTCCGCAAATATTTCAGGATCATCAACAACACCGTCATCGTCATTATCAAAAAATGTTACTTGTATTTTTTTACTATCAACATAGCCTTCAGGATCTCTATATTCTTCTGTAACTTCCCAATCAAAATCTACTGTAAATGGTACAGTATCATCAGGTATAGTATTAATACTCATCACTTTAATCTTGTCTTTTATAATTTTTCCTGTTAGGTTATTGTAAATTTTATCGCTACTATCAAAATAGAAACGTATTTCTTTATCACTTTCAAATATATAACGCATGGCGCGATATGTAATAGTATATTTTTCACCGTCAGTTTCAAACAGTAACAGCCAACTTGCATCAAGTTGTTGGTTTGTTACATCGCCTGTTTTACCAATACTAAAATCGTTTGCAACATTTAGGTTATTTTCTGTTACAAGTCTCCAGGCTTGTTTATTTCTATCAAATCTCAAACCAAATGTTTTATAAGCAAATATTTGATCAATAACTTGTGTAATTACATCAGATTCTAATTCATATGAAATAGCAGGACGTATTTCTACTAGTCTAGAGTTTGATGGAATTATGTCGTTTAAAAACACAGGCCCTGTTCCGTCATCTGCTACTACAGTACCATCTGCATCTACACTTTCAATTTTTGCCCATCTATACTCTGTAACATTTTTTTGACCTTGTATTCCTGGTGCTGACGTTCCGTCTGGTAAGAAATATTCTCCTTCTGGAGGTAAGAATTTTACAAGTGTTCCGGGAACAATTAAACTTAATATAGATGAAGTATATGTTCCTAGTTGTGATTTAAGACCTTCTCTGTTTGTAAAATAACCTGTGCTTAAATTAGTAGCTGTGCTCGACTGTGTCCATTTAACTCCCAGGTCACTTACACTAATTTTAGGAAACTTATCATAATAATAATTTCTAACTTTTTTATCGCTGAGAATAGGTTCTATAGTATTAACAATAGCACCTTCAACATCTGTTCTTGTAACAAATGTAAATGATGCTTTAGGTGTTAAGTATTCTTTATAAATTGCTCCATCAACGCCAAACAAGTTTGTTTTAGAATATTTGCCTGTTGCATCTATTAAGTCAAAGTATCTGCTTATTCCACTTGCTGTTCTATTAACACTTTTTGCCTTAATAATTTCTTGGCTAACACCTAAAGGACCAATTTGGTAGTCTTCGGCAGTTACCATTCTATTTTGAGTGTAATAAGTAGATGGTGCATTTGCTTTAATACTTGCGTTTGTTTCAGAAACAGACGCATTATCTACTCTGTATTTTAATTCATATTGTATTGATAGAGTTTCTACTTTTCCTGATTTAGTTAGATAAGGTATATTAACACTTATTCCACGCATATCATCAGGGTTAGCAACCATTGTTTCGTTTCTACTTGTTCTGTAATAAACTCTAAATGCTCCTTTTGGTAAGTTACCAAAAACACCGTCTGAGAAAATTAAACTTATTCTGTCATCGACTCGTGTTAAAACACTATAAATGTTGCGTATATTTTTGTTTAAACTGTTGTAAATTACGTTGTTACCTTCAACAGATTCTACTTTAGACCAAAGTTCATTTTCATTACCAAAACTGTCTAACTTGTAAAGCCAAACATCTTTGTTGTTTATATTAACAGCATCAATTGCTACAACTTGATTAGTGGATGGGTTATTAATATTGAATACGCCTTCGTCTATTGTTCCTTGACGGAAGTGACTGAAAAATCCTGTGTTAGAGCTTGCCGGGCCGCGGCCGTCATCTCTGTAAAGGAAAGCAAAATTGTTTCCTGGAAACGGTGCTTCTTCTTCAATTACTCCATCAACAACGTCAGTGCTGACAATTTCAAATCTTACTGATCTACCATCAATTGCTTTTTGGAACCCATATACAGGAATTTCAGTATTTGTACTAAGCATTCTGTATTGATCTGTTGGAACACCATTTACAATATCTTTTTTGATAGGACGGCCAAATGTTCCATTTGCTGGTAGAGCAGCATTTAATACTTTGACAAATTGCTCGTACCAATCTGGGTTTGAAGGATCATTCCAAATAATTGTTTGGCCTGATAAATTTACATTGTTAGAATCGACAATATCTTCTGACGTAGAAACACTTTCTATTTTAAGAAGACCATTTGCTGCTTGGTTACGCTTTGGATTATAGGAAAGCAATCTTGCTAAACGTAATACACTTTCGCGGCGTTCTGCTAATTCTAAGTAGTTTTCACGGGCATTTAGATCAATACGGAAAGCAATATTTTGCCCTAAAAATGCTATCAAATCTATTAGTGCTAAGTATTCGCTAGATTCTACATAGTCGTTGAAATCCTCAGGATAGTTTTCTCTGAGGTAATTAATCATTGTTCTACGCAAGTTATCAAAGTCATAACTTTGAAAATCTGCGTTACGGAAGCTCTGATATACACGCTTCCAATCTTCTGCTAAAAGTAATCTGTTTTGTCTATCTGTAGATGACATTGTGCTTTCCTTGATCTATATTGATATTTATTAGATTTAGAAAAGTGCGTAGTTAATTATGCATTAAAAAATCCAGCACTTTCATCGAATTTCAATTGCATAGTTTCTGAGATATTATAAGGAAGATATGTTAATGTACATTCGATTTGTATGCCGCTTTCGTAACTATCTACAGTAATATTATTAACTTGAACCCTTGGATCGTAATTACATATTTTTGATACATTATTAACAATAGCATCTTGAATAGGTGGTGTTAAAGGTTCAAACAAAACGTCCCATATAATGGTTCCAAACTCAGGATCACTTAGCTTTTCACCTTGCCTTATATGGAAATGATTGATAATATCTTGTTTAATAAGTGCAATATCGTAGAGTACATAAGTGGAGTTATCAGGATTTACAGTGCTTAAACCTCTATAAGCTCTGCTGCCAGGTGATGTGTTTTGGGCCTTGTTATTTCCCTTAACAACTACTTGTTTATATAATCCTTTTTCTCTTGTACTCATAACTATATTTAACCTTATTAATCACCTACAAAAACATCAGGACTGCCTTGAGCAGTTACAGGACCGCAGTGAGAACCTCCTAATGGAGCACACAAAGAATCTGGTGCTGCTCCATCTGGTGTATGATTTACCACTGCAATATTGTTAATAAAAACTTTATTAGATCCTGCGTTTAATGCGCCTCCGCCATGCGAGTTGGGATCTCCATCCACTGATACTAACAAATTGTTAGCATATACATTAGACTGTCCTGCAACAACTGTTGTTGCGCCGCAACTTCTTGCATCTGTATCTCTGTGTATAGCAGCCATTATTTGCCCTTCTTAAATGTGTCTGGTATAACCGCAGGCTCAGCAACAAAGTTATTTGCTGTTTCTGCATCTAACTCGTTTTCATCCTCAGGATCTGCACTAGTTTTTTCTGGTACAAATTCTAAAGGATTTAAGTTTTCATGACCTGTCCATGGTTCATGTTGAGGTGTTCTAAACGGTGGATAAGCAGGAGTAGCAGTTGGTCCATTCATGTTGATTCCGTCAGGTGCTGTTTCTGTATGGGTTTTAGAATTTATGTGTGTGCCGGCAGCAGCAGTTATTCTGCCATCGTTTCCAGCTGTTAAGCAGATATTGTTACCTGCTTTCATTATAATGTCTCTGCCAGCAGTAATGTTTAGATCATTTTCTGTGTGTATGCTTACACTATCTGCTGCATATATGTCTATTTTTCCGTTAGACGTCATTTCAATCCAGCTAGTGCCCTTTGCGTTACTAATGTAAATTAGATCTTCGGTATTGTGCATCAAAATTTGATGTCCTGTCCTAGTTCTTAATCTAATTAATTCATTAGCAGGTAATGTAGGATCTCCCTTTTCACCTGCTTCTATAGAAGCATACTCTGGCGGTCCAGCTTCAGGACCACCGGCAGGTTTCTTTCTAACTAGATTAGGATCTCCGTCATCCATAACAAAAGAGCTTCCTCCTAATCTACTAAAAGGTACATTTATAGTAGCCTCATTTGTACCGTATTTTCCTTTTGGTGCGCCTGGTCTTCTATCTGATGGACCTGGCGTAGAAATTCCAAATACCATACTAGGCAATTCTCGTCTAGCACTTGATGTTGTTGTTCCTCTTATAGGATCTCCGTCTAAACCTGCGTTTTTTAACTGTGCAATGGCATCAGTATTACCCGGTTTAATGTACTGTGTAGGATCGCCGCCTTTGCCTGTTTCTAAACGCTTATTGTACTCGCCTACTGGTAGTGCTTTAGACTTATCTGTACTGTTATAAGTTGTTGCTGCATTTCCAGGAAGCATAAAATTCATATATTGATCTTGAACGCAACCGATCCAATAACCGTTAGAGTAATTTCCTTCAACAAAAATTACCATTACTAAACTTCCTACGTCAGGCGGGACCATCCACATACCATAAGATTTTTGAGTATCTGCATAAGTTGCATTTTTTGACAAATCTTTAAATGGTGTTACTCCATAAAACGGACTCATGTATTTTACAAATGCTGTTTGGCCTGATGTTTGTGAGTTGTTACCAGTTCCTGTTAGAGACAACAATTCTACTTCTAGCATACCCATATATGTAGAATCAGTATGTCCAATAACTTTTGCTAAAAACGGACCTGGGTCGCCTTTTTGAGCATAATCACTTGTTCTTTTTTCTTGGGCCATTTGTTTCTCTCTCTATGGTATGGACGGATCTGTTGAATCAATTTTATTTTCTTTTGCGCCTTCTTTAACAACAGCGTTATCGCCCTTAACTCCGGTCGCCTTGACATCTGTCTCTTGGTTGCGTCTTCTAGTGCAAACTAAGTTTTGTGTAAATTGTCCGCCATTAAAGTTGCTTGTAACTTGTAATACTTTGTATAAGCCATTAAATGCTTTTACAGGTGCTAATCCAAATCCAGGAAAATCCATCCAGCCATCAGGACCATAATCTGTAGGAGTTTTAAAAATCATTCGTAAATCAACTTCAGAATTCTGATAGTCCATTGTTCCGTCTTTTGTTATGTTTATAAAAGAACTAGGAGATGCAATATAGTTTCCCATGCCGCTATCACTCAAGTAATAAGGGTCTCCCCATATTTTTAAATCTATTTGGAGTAGATCAACAGGACTATTTACTAGTGCGTCATTAAACATTCTAGCAAGTTGTGTAGAATTGTTTTCACTTCCTGAACTTACTTTACCTGTAGTTGGTGCTTCAACTTCTTTTACTTTAGCTTGACCAGTTGCACTTACAGAACCGTCCCCTTGCGTTCCTTCAGATAATTTTGTAGGTGCTTCTCCGTCTGTAGCTGCTGTGCCGCCTTGCCCAGCTTGTTTAGATCCTGCATTATTTTGACCTCTGCTGGCTCCAATTGCTACAAAGAATGCATTATCAAAAGTTATGTCAAAATCTAATATATCTTTATTTTTTCCCGAGTAAATGTAATTGTATTCTTTTGCAGCCTGCATATTTAAATTCTTTTGGTTAGGCTGCGGTGAGCTTGGAGATGCAAAGATACTTGCATTAACCATATACGGAACAACTCTATAAACATAGACCTTAGGAGTAGTACCAGTAGCATCTACTGTTTTACCGTCCATCATATTAAAACACAAAGTTTCAATTTTAAACCATTCAACCATATTGTTTTGATCAGGCTGTTTTAGTCTTTCTTTTAACTGCTGTCCCCAATCGCTTGCAATAACAATTTCTTCAATAATTGTGTTAATTTTTGTGCCAACTTTAAATTGAAAAGTTTTAACACCTCTAGGTATTTGCAATTTTTGTCTATCTAACTGCGTTTTATCTTTTTCAGTTGTACTACCTAAGCCGCCAATTGGAGGATAATTGTTAGATTCATTTACATTAGGAACCAGTTTTGCTTTTCCTATACTGTTAATATTTTCGTCTTTCTCAACATATTCTCTAATAGTTTCTGCTACTTCTGATCGAGTAATAGTAATACCTAGCATACTTTTTAGTTGGTTGTCAAAGTCTGCAGGAACTTCTCCGTTTTGTATGCCTTTTATACTTTCGTATAATTCTTTTTTACGTTCTTCTTCAAAAGGTTCTTTACGGATTTCTCCTTCTTTTGTAGCACCTTCACTATCTTCTTTCTTTCCTAATATACTTTCTTCAAGCGAAGATCGTTTTGTAGGAAACATAACAACAAACTTGTCTGCTTTTGAAACTTGCTTTGCTTGCTCATTTTTTAGCATTCTAGTATTTAAAATTGTTGCTAAACTGTTGGCGCCTGACTGCAATGCTTCTTCAACTGTTCTACCAGTAATGGTCATATCAGTTTTGCCTTTTTGCACTTCGTCTGACATTCCTGTTTCTACCCAAGGAATAGCAGTACAAGAATATGTCGAACCTTCTTCTGCAACATTAAAAGTTACTTGTCCTAGTTTTATAGGAAAATGTCTTGTGCTTTTTCTTGATTTTACAACGTTGCCGCCATCGTCATAACCTATAAAATCTAAACTTAAACAGAAAGGAGCATCAATATAGTTTTTGTGTCCTGCTGCAAGTGCTGCTACTTGTAAATTTTCTAAAAATTGTCCCATGCTATATGGTTCAAAGACTTTAAATTCAAACTGAGCTGCAAAACTATTTTTAGTTTTTGGAGTTTGTGTAATCAAAGAAGTAATTTCAACATCGTCAATATAAAATTCCATCTTACCGCCTAATTCTGTTAAGGTAGGAATTTTATCAGAGGCGCCGCCACTGCGTAAAACAACAATTCTTGGACCAAATAGTCTATAAGTAAAATCAGGAAGATTAAGTTCAAAGTTTGTTAAACATGATAATGTAAAAATATAGTTGTAACTTGCGTATTGTTCTAAGTCGTTTGGCCATGGTGGGAATCCTGCAAACAAACCGTTCAACAATCCACTCAGTCCTCCGAACCCTGCGCCTGAAAATGCTCCGCCCAATGCACTTGCAAACTGTGTAACTTGTCCGGCTGCTTGCACTACAGGCGCAGCAACAGCACCTGCAACTTCTGCAACAGCACCTTCAACTGCACTAGCCACACCGTTTATAGAAATGTTACCAGATGTTTGCAAGGAAGCAGCAGTCCTTTGCGTTCCGGAGTTTGCTCCCGAATTAGGTTTTGTTGTTACAGGCTGGCCCGATGATGTTCTGACAGGATTGCCATTGCTATCTGTTACTGCTGCCATATTAAGTTCCTAGCAAACGTTCTAAACTATCGCCCTTAGGAAGATAAATTTGTGTTCCTGCTATTATATCATACACAGGATCTTTTATAGTGTTCATATTCCTTTGTGCAAATACCCACCATAATTTTCTATCGCCGTATAAATCATAAGCAAGAAGATCTGGACGGTAAGTGTATTGTGGTTCTATAGTATATAGTATGTCATCGCTTTCGGCTGGTACAGGACGAATTTTTAAAACATCTAAATATTCGCCATTTGTTTTTGTATTAAACCAAGGACTTGAATTATCATAGTTTGCCATTAGATAAATCCTTTACCGCCTAGAACATAATCACCCCTAACAAATCCATCCAAACTAAACTGTGTAACTTGTCGTCTGCTGTAGATAGGTTGTACTGTTACTGAAACTGTGCTACTGGTTGGAACCCAACTTCCGTTTGCTCCCATACCAATTTGGATATAATCAACATTTGGATCTAGTTGAACTGTAAAGTTGGTAATAATAACAGGCACATTTTTGAAAACATAGTCGCCGTAACCATTTAGTCTTACAACCGGTGGCGGAGCACCTTGGTTACTGGTATTTCCGTATGCCATTTTTGTAGCACTTCTTAAATAATGTACAACACCAATCCAATATTCTCCTTCTAGTGCATTTTCTATTAAAAAATCACCTGTGATTGTCATTTCGCTCACTTCACTGTTCTGGTAAGCAAAATATGAATAATTACTATGTATGGGAGAAATCGCGTTATAATTTGCCCTATGATTAATCAAAACCTGTGGTGTATAAGGAAATATCATACCGCCTGTTTCGGCTAACGGTTTTAATAAAGGACTACCTGCAAAAGTGGAAGGAACACTTAATCGAACTCGCCAATCAAGTTCATTGTTTGAGCCCCAGCTTCCGTCTGTGAAAGAAATCCCTGTGGGCATAGCACCAGGCAACAAATTTAGTGCTCTTAGTGCTTTTCCAAATCCTGTGTCAGAGACAAAATCTGTTACTGCTTGTTTAGCAGTACCTACAACAGCATTTTTTAATCCTTCGCCAACTTTTAATGCAGCAGATCCTACCATATTCTCAACAGAAGCAGATGCAACTGTGCCGCTAGACTGGCCAGGTGTCGGCACTCGCACGTTACCTGATGTAACTGGGTTACCGCTACTATCCCTAACTGGATTACCAAATCTGTCTGTAACTGCCATTTCTTTTTGTCTCCTTATACATTATTTAGTTGACAAAATTATGTGCGTATATTATAATAGTGTTAATTATTGGAGAACCTATGAGGAAAACTAACTACTTAAACAACAAAGACATTCTAGCAGAAATACACAAATCTAAGAGTAGCTTTTGCAGTTTTACTGAAGACAGCTATAATCAGTTTGATATTATTCTGCCAGATATAGAAAAAATCAATATTCGAACAATAGCAGAAGCAAAACGAAACAAAGCAAAAAGACTGAGTCAGGCAGATTATGAAACAAGAAAACTTGCTGGCGAAAAAGTAAAACAAGCAGATTGCGAAGTAGATTACAGAAAAATAGAAAAAACAGAACTAATTTTTCGTATCATGACATTTGATCACATTCCGGACGAGCCTGGACGCAAAAAGAATCCTAAAACAGTAGCAGATACAAAAGTTAAACTAAACTTTCCTCCATTCCAGCACTACAAGTTTAATGACAATGACGAACTAGTATGCGTAGGCAAAAGCCACTGGCATGGAGGAATGGAAAATGGACATTTTGTTCTTAAAAAAGGACAGGCCACTGAAAAACTTGCTCGCATGTGGATGAAATTATGTGATCGCTATGCTACCCGTGGCAATGTAAGAGGATATACCTACAATGACGAAATGCGAGGACAAGCAATCCTCCAATTGGCACAGATTGGTTTGCAATTTGACGAAAGCAAATCTAATAATCCGTTTGCATACTACACAGCAGCCGTTACTAACTCATTTGTACGTGTTATCAATATTGAAAAACGCAACCAAAACATACGAGATGACATACTGGAAATGAACGATATGAACCCTTCATATACAAGACAACACCAAGGCGAATGGGAAGCAGCAGTCAAAAGAGAAAAAGAGCTTGGAAATGGTTAAATTAACCCATTGACTTTAAACATGTTTTACCATATAATACATAGAACTATAAAAGAGGATTCAGTTTGTTTAAAAAGGCAGCAGTATTTACAGACATACACTTCGGACTTAAAGGCAACAGCAGAATTCACAACGACGATTGTGAAGAATTCGTAGATTGGTTTATTGAGCAAGCAAAAGAAAACCATTGCGAAACTGCAATCTTTTGCGGAGATTGGCACCATAATAGGAATAGTCTTAACCTTACTACTATGGATGCTACTATTCGTAGTCTTGAAAAGCTAGGCAAAGCGTTTGACAAGTTCTACATGTTTGTTGGCAATCACGACTTGTACTATAAAGACAAGCGTGATGTAAGTTCAACTATATTTGGTAAGCATATTCCAGGTGTTACACTTGTTGATGAAATATATCAAGAAGAAGATGTTGCACTTGTACCGTGGTTAGTAGGCGATGAGTGGAAGAAGATAGAAAATATTGAAGCCAAGTATTTGTTTGGTCATTTTGAACTTCCAAGTTTTTATATGAATGCAATGGTGCAAATGCCCGATCACGGTGATTTACGCCCGCAACACTTTAAACATCAAGATTATGTGTTTTCAGGGCATTTCCATAAACGCCAAGTACAAGGTAAAATTCATTACATCGGTAATGCGTTTCCACACAACTATGCAGATGCATGGGATGACGAACGTGGTATGATGATCCTTGACAAAGAAAATGGTGCAGAACCTGAGTACATCAACTGGTGGAACTGTCCTAAGTATCGTACAACAACACTAAGCAAATTGTTAGAACCTGATGCAGATATTATTAAACCTAAAATGTATTTGCGTGTTACTATTGACTTGCCTATTAGTTATGAAGAAGCACAGTTTATTAAAGAAACTTACATTTCGCAACACGGCTGTAGAGAAATTACTCTTATTCCACAAAAGCAAATAGAAGAAATTACAACCGAACTTGATATTGCACAATTTGAAAGTGTAGATCAAATTGTGTCAAACGAAATTAGCGCAATAGATTCTGATAACTTTAATAAGAAACTGTTGCTAGACATCTATAACGAGCTATAAATGATTAAGATTAAAGATTTAACTGTAAAAAACTTTATGAGTGTGGGCAACCAGACTCAGGCTGTTGATTTTAATAAACAACAGCTCACTCTTGTGCTTGGTGAAAACTTAGACCAAGGAGGTGACGACACCGGATCACGTAACGGTACAGGCAAAACAACAATTATTAATGCGTTGTCATATGCACTGTACGGCCAAGCACTGACCAACATCAAGCGGAATAATCTTATTAACAAGACTAATTCCAAAGGAATGTTGGTCACCCTACACTTTGAGAAGGATGGACAAGACTATAGGATTGAGCGAGGACGTTCTCCTAATGTTTTAAAGTTCTATATCAATGAACAAGAGCAAGAACTGCTAGACGAGTCGCAAGGCGACAGTCGTAAAACACAAGAATCTATTAATGACTTACTTGGTATGAGCCATGATATGTTCAAGCATGTTGTTGCACTAAACACATACACCGAGCCATTTTTGTCAATGCGACAAAACGATCAACGTGCTATTATTGAGCAGTTGTTAGGCATTACTATTTTGTCTGAAAAGGCAGAAACCTTAAAAGAGCAAATAAGATCAACTAGAGATAACATTACAGAAGAAACAGCAAAAATAACTGCTATTCAATCTGCTAATGAGAAAATTGAAAAAACTATTAACAGTCTAAAAGCCAATCAACGTGCATGGCTTTCTAAAAAAGCTCAAGATGTTGATAAACTACAACAATCAATAACTAATCTTGAACACTTAGACATTGATGCAGAATTAGATGCACACGAAAAATTGCAAAATTGGAATGAACTTAATAATGCAATTACGGCTCTTAATAAAGAAAAAAGCACATTAGAGAGTGCATTACTGCGTGCCACTAAATCTGTTGAAAAGGCTGAAAAAGACATCGCAAATCTTGACGATGCTACTTGTTATACATGCGGACAAGCACTACACGACGATAAAAAAGAAGAACTTGAGACACGCAAGGCTAAAGAGCTTACAGATGCTTTAGCATATCAAACAGAAGTTGCCGACAAGCTAGAATCAGCAATGAAAGAACTAAAAGAAATAGGAGATATTAACGGTCGTCCTAATACGTTTTATGAAACTGCTAAAGAAGCGTACGAGCATCGTCAAAATGTAGATAATCTAAAGCAAACATTAACTAACAAAAGACAAGAAACTGATCCTTACAGTTCGCAAATTGAAGAACTAACACAAGAGGCTTTACAAGAAATTGATTGGACTCCTGTTAATGATCTTACTAACTTAAAAGACCATCAAGAATTTTTGTTAAAACTGCTTACAAACAAAGATAGTTTTATTCGCAAGAAGATTATTGATCAAAATCTTGCATATTTGAACAATAGACTTACATATTACCTTGACAAATTAGGATTACCCCATCAAGTATTATTCCTAAATGATCTAAACGTTGAAATTACACAACTTGGACAGGACTTAGACTTTGATAACTTGAGTCGAGGAGAGCGTAACCGTTTAATACTTGGTATGAGCTTTGCATTCCGCGATGTTTGGGAGAGTTTGTATCAGAACATTAACTTGTTATTCATTGATGAGTTGATTGATAGTGGTATGGATACTGCTGGTGTTGAAAATTCACTAGGTGTTCTAAAGAAAATGGGCAGAGAACGTGATAAAAACGTTTTCCTTATTTCACACAAAGATGAATTAGTAGGTAGAGTAAATTATGTAATGAAAGTTGTTAAAGAAAACGGCTTTACAAGTTACGAAAATGACGTTGATATTATAGAATGATTGAAGACGACACACACGATCAGCTAACAAAGGCATATTTAGAATATTTTAAGGCAAACGAAGCGTTTGAAAAACGTCTTTCGCACAGAACTCATGCAGCAAGTCGTAGATGGCTGCGAAAAATAAGAGAACTTGCTAAAGAACGTATGGATGAAATACATTTATCATATAACGCCAAGAAAGAAGACGAGAAAAAAGGCACACAATAAGTAAGTTCATGCAATGGACTTACAAAGGAAAACCAGTTGAATCAATACCAGACGAATACGAAGGCTTTGTATATCTCATTACAAATACTACTAACGGGCAAAAGTACGTAGGCAAGAAACTAGCAAAATTTAAAACCACTAAGCCACCTCTCAAAGGCAAAAAGAACAAACGCAGAGGCTATAAGGAAAGCGATTGGAAAGACTATTGGGGTTCTTCAGATCGCTTAAACGCTGACGTCACTGCACTAGGCCCAGAAAACTTCACAAGAGAAATATTATACCTTTGCAAATCACGGGCAGAAATGTCCTACATAGAGGCAAGAGAGCAATTTGACCGCCGTGTATTAGAGACGGATGAGTATTATAACGGAATTATTAATGTTAGAGTAGGCGGGTCAGATAAACTAAGACAAGCATTATTGGAACATCATGTCAAGCAAAAAAAAGTATCAGGAAAGACTTGAGCAACTTGAACGCAATAGACAAGCACAGCGCGAGCAGTGGAAGACTAATGGTGATGCTCTTAGAGAAAAAACTAAAAACTACAAAGGTAAAGATACAAATCTAAACCTTACTGAAAAACAAATTGATTCTTGGGCAACTAAAAAAACTGGTATAACTCTTACACAAGGCAGTAACGCAGATAAAAAAGCAGGCAGAACTAAAGGAAGATTCCTTAAAGGCAAACTGTAAGGCAAAACAATCCAACACATAAGGTTGGCGGGCCAGTTTAGAAATACCGCTGTGGAAAAAGCTAGGGTGATACCTGCACACGTAACATACTGATCGACTCACCAGAGTGAGGAAGCCATCAAACAAATTGGGCTCACAGGTTGGTATAGATAGATTGTTGGCTGTCGAAAAACTGCACATTGTACATAAAAACCGTATGCACAGGAACGAAGCAACGGGTAAAAATATAGTGTATTAGCTATAATTTAGAATTATTGCTTATAAGCTATATTTTGATGTCGGCGTAGGTAAGGGAAAGGTCGGAGCCCATTGTACAGCAGATAAACACCTACTTCCAAGTCTCGGCTGTGACGAACTCACATGAAGCTAATTTTGAGACAGGCTGGAACCGTAACAGGTTCCGTCTGACTGAAACAATCTACATGAAACTTAGACATTAACACTTCGTGTTAATGTTTTTTCTTCATAATAACTTATATCATACAAACGAAGTGTATAGTTTGAGCGTTAGCGAAAACTAATTGTTACGAAGTAACAATTCTTAATGTAGATCAGGATCACGTCCAAATCCAGGTTTTACAGATGAACGAGTTTCTTCAATAATGCGATAACCAGTTATTCCTAACTGCATTATTACTTCTTGTGCTTGATCTAATGACGGTAAATCTTTATATACGACATTGCCATCTTGGTCTTCTATGTGATAATAAGTAATCATGGTAGAATATTTAAAGAACTAGTTATCGTATAAATACTACTAGATAATAAATTAGGTGAGTAAATGCAACTACTAGAAGTCATTACTGATAAACAACCAAAACAACAACTAAACGAAGGCATACCTGCGGCTGTATTGTGGGTAGGCAGTGCTATTGCAGCAGCCATAGGTGCTGAAATTGCTATTAGAAGTTATGAACAATGGTTATTGTATCTAGATAAAGTAAATTATAAACCTGATCCCAGAGCTATCCCTGATGGTATGAAAATTAGAGGTCTAGACGGTAAGTGGATGAAATGGAATGCTAGTAGAGGCGCTTGGTTGTTGCCTCCTGGATCTCCGCAACCTAAAATGTCAGATTTAAAAAAACTATGGGAAGAAGCTATTAATCAAAGTTTTACAAGTAAAGTACTAAGTCGTAAATTTGATTTTTCTGATGTTGATGAAGATGATATGCGTAGAGCAATATTTGCAGCCAAGAGAAATGATGTTAGCATGGGCAAATCAACACAGAAAGAGTTTGACAAAGTTCATGAACGTTGGGTACAAAAAGGTAGAGATGCAACTTTTAGAGGAAAAATTGCAAAAAGAGCAACAACATTTTTTAGGGTAGCCGGTTTAACAGGAAGTCTTTTATCTGTAACAGCATTTGCTTACTATTATATACAGGCTAGAGAAATTAAAGAAGCAATCGATGAAGATTATAGATCGGGTGCAATTAAAAACGAAAGAGAATATCAAGAAGCAATAACAAATGCTCGCGCATCTATTGTACCGGTTATAATGGCTAGTATTGTAGCACTAGGTGTTACACAAATGTTTTTCTTAATTATATCCTGGGCAACAGATAAATTAGCAGGCAAAGGTGCAGCCTACAAAGCTCTAAACAAATTAAGCAAAATTGCTCAACTAGGATTTGGCGCTGCAAGTGTGTATTTGGTTGCTTCTGAAAGAGGAAGACAAGCACTTGCAGAACTTATGGTAGATATAGTGTTTGCTGACAAAGTAGATGAACTAGGCGAAATTGTTTGGAGTTGGCTCGGCGGCAATTGGCAGATGTTCTGGAGCGAAAAAGGCCTGGCAAATCCTGATTTACAATCAGGTGTTGATGCTGCAAAAGATGAAGATCCTGAAAAAAATCCAAATATTAAAGTTCCTGCTCCAGCAACTGGCGGAAAAAGCAATCTAGAACAATTTTTTTAAACTAACGGCATTCCGGTTGTCTTGGTAGATTCTAT
>Ga0255772_10001592_pt1 | contig 22625 bp, 19 predicted proteins | sample 071ome_34_FD_179970 | JGI IMG/M metagenome (GOLD analysis project Ga0255772, IMG submission 179970) | Coastal salt marsh microbial communities from the Groves Creek Marsh, Skidaway Island, Georgia - 071411BT metaG (version 2) | ecosystem: Environmental > Aquatic > Marine > Intertidal zone >...
ATAATATAAGTTTGGCAATATTATAATATAATATAATATAATATATTATAATATTAACTATATTTTTATATACATATTTATTTAATTGTTGACAATTAATCTAATAATTATTTATACATAATAAAAATATATATATATATATATATATATATATATAAAATAATAAATAATAAAATAATGTCATTTAAATATAAACTTCTATTATTATATTTACTATTTGAACTATTTCATTATAATAAATATAAAAATTTACAAAAACAATATAATAATACAAATTATTCAGATATTATTTATAATAAAGAAAATAATTATTTACAAATTCTATATAAACAATTTACTAATAACAAATGTAAATTAATATTTGATTATAATTTTTATAATATAAAAAATTTATCATATTATAATATATATGATTCATTTACAACATCTTTCAATTTTGTTAATTTATCCAATAATGAAAAAAACATATTACATAATATTATTATGATAATATTACATTATAATAAATGTAATGATAATTATGATAATAATAATAATAATAATGATAATAATGATAATAATGATATTTTTACTATAAATAATTGTAAAAATACATCTATAATTATAAATAATAATAAATATAAAAATATATCTATATCTTATGGAAAACATTTAATGAAATGTTATTATAAACCATTGCCTATATATATATTATTTAAAGTATTACTATATATTATCTATCATTTGCCGTTATTATATAATTTTACAAAAAAAAATATACATATATTTGAAGATAATTATTTAACATATTATATAAAAATAAATAAAAATACAAATAAACCTCCGATTTTATTTATACATGGGGTAGGTATTGGTGGTTGTGGTATATATACACAATTCATAAATAATTTCAGTAAAACACATTCGATTATAATGATTAATATACCATATTTAAATTTATATGATAAATTTTCTATTACATATTATAATTTATTGAAATGTGTTGAAAATATATTTACTAATCATAATTTAGATAAAAATTATATATTATTATCACATTCATTAGGAACACAAATTTCAATGATATTTTGTAATAATTATTATAATATAATGATACCAAGTTATTGTATATTATTAGATCCAGCATGTTTCTTATATAATATTCCACATATTACTTATTTTCCAATATGTTATAATAATTATTTTGATAATATTAAAAATATTAGCAATATATATTATTATCTTATGTTATTAGCTAATTATTTTATAATAAAAGATATTAACACACAATTTTTTTGTAATAAATATTTAATATATGCGCCGTATTTATTATATATAAAAGAAAAACCGCATATAAAAACATTAACATTAATTGGATGTCAAGATTTTCTATATAAAGATTATAAAAATCTAATTAAATATATACAAACTAATTATACAAATATAAATATTTTGAATTATAACAGTAATCATGGTGAATTTTTATATAATTTTACTATACAAAAACAACTTATAAATGATATTACATATTTTATAAATAATTAAAATATTATTACAAAAATAATATAAATAATATCTAATAAATTTCCAATGTACTATTTTTATATTCATCAAATTCATTTTTGTAAGTATTAAAAATTCGTTTAATTTCATTTATATAAATATTATGATATTTATTAATTAATTCATCATTTATATCAGATTCTTTGATATTTTCTATAACTATTTTTTTACCTTTTACAATTAATACATTTATATCATTTATTGGTAAAAATGGCATATTATATTTTCCAAGTGGTAATATTGTTGGTATTTTTAATTTATTCAAAAATTTTATAAAAAAATTATTTGAATATTTATGTAAATAATTTTTAAAATAATATGATTCAGAAAATGAATATGACGGTATAATAGAATAATTATATTGTAAGCAATATTTTATAAATCCTTTTCTATTTTTTATATATATTTTTTGTTTTTTATATTCACATAAAGACGCTTCTTCAAATCCTCCTGGAAATAATAATAAATATTCACCATTTTCCATATGTTTTTTTAAATTTTTAGCATTTGTGCTTGTAAGATTTATATTTAAACTTTTTAAATAAAAATTAAATGGTTCTAATTTAGATAAAATATTATCTATTATTGTTGTGGGTGTTGAGTTATATAATTTAGTATAAAAAAACCATTTTGTAAAAATATCATTTGTGAACATTCCATGTGGATGATGTGCTATTAAAGTTTTTTTATTATTTCTATTTTTTTCATTTTCTATATTTTCATTTTTTTCATTTTCTATATTTTCATTTTTCTCATTTTCTATATTTTCATCAATAAATTTACATTTATTATGAATACAATTTAAATCAAGAAATTTATATATATATTTCATATATATTTTACTTAATTTAGACGAAAATATATTATAATATTTTGTTAATTTTAAACTATATAACATTAATAATATTAATATATTAGACTTATTTAAAAATATTGAAAATGGTAAATATACACTTAATAACCACATATATATAATTAATGGTCTATATAAATATGATATAAATAATGTCATAAATGAATATTTAGTTGTTTGTTCTTTGAATTCAACTATATCTTCTTTAATTTCTTCAAAATTATTTACAATATTGTTTTTTAAATTTGTTGCATTATTTTCAATTTTTTCAAAAATATCATCCATATTAGTTGATATATCCATGTTATCAATAATATCATCTATTTTAGTTGATATATCTTCAATGTTATCAGGTATTTTATCAATTGCTTTTTCTACAATGTTACTAGCAATAGAACCGGCTAAATCACCTATTGTATTTCCAGCAATATTTGATACTAATGCATCTACACTTTCATCTACTATTTTTTCAACAAAATTAGAAATATCTTCTTTTGTATAATCAGAATCTTTTTCCATTATAAATTAATTAAAATTTTATTATTATAATATAAAAAGAGAATTTATATTTATATTTATATATATATAAATTTAAATAATTTATTATAATAATATATTATAATAAATGATAATATAACTATAATAAATGTATTTTGTATAATTCATAGTAAAAAATAAAATTACAAAAATAAAATAACATTAAAAAATTTTTTTTACAACAACTTTATACATATATAAAAAGTTTTAGTACATATCTACACCCGGATACGTATAATAGAAATCATCATCGCTATACTCGTTATAATCTTCGCTATCAGTTTCTTCTCTATAACACTTTTCACATAGTCTCTCACCGGTTATTCTAGAGTAATTAAATAATGTACATTCATACATACTGAAAATATCTGCTCTAGATCTATATTGACAATTAGAACAGTCAAAATGTGTCTCCGTACATGATGCACATTCTAAATTCTTGGCATCTTTATCACTAATCGCCTCACCGCATCTGCAAAGAACGTCGACATTTATATATGAAGAAGTTTCTACGAAAGTGCATTTCATCTCTATATCTACACCAACATTCACAACAAACACTTCAAAAATCAACACCGTCGCTCCGTTTTGTTTAACATATTTATCAACATTGCCCGGATATAATCTACACTGTGTTTGTTTTAACAACTCCTTATCTTTTATTATATTAAATATTAAGTTCATCACCAATTCAACAAACGGATGTCTTACACCAGAGTAATCAAAAATTTTCCAAAAAACATTTTTAGGCACACTAACATGCTTCAAAAGGCTTTGCGCGATAACATTCCTTGGAACACCAAAGCGTACCATTCACGTCCATACACTTGTGCCAAAGTGGCAACGGTAACTACAGTAAACATGTAAATAAGCATTTTTTTTTTACCCCTTAAAAATTCATTACATTTAAATTTTATAAATGTATCAAAATATACAAAAATATAAATATTACAATAAATAGTTATATAAAACTTAATAATAAAACATTGTTGGCGTTTGCGTCAATCACTATAATTAACATTAAAAAACTATTGTTTTTTATATGTTAATGAATAATAGTATATGCTATTAAACTAGCAATGCTATATATTTTTGTATAATTAATTATAAAATTTTATAATTAATTATACAAAAATATATTTTTATATAAAATTTATATATATATATATATATATATATAATTTTTATTATTATAATATAAAAAGAGAATTTATATAAATGATAATATAAATATAATAAATGGATATTTTAATAATTCATGGATATACATATAATGCAACTAGTTTTATTAATGAATTAAAAAACAATATAAAAAAAAATTTTAGATCATATAAAAACTATAATAATGAATATAAAGAACACAATGAACATAACGAAAATAATAAATTAAATATATATACACTTCCATATTACAAATTACTAGATGATATATTAGTAAAAGATTATAATATAAATAGATACTCTAATATTGATAAACATTTAATATCATATTTATATTTTAATAAAACTAAACTAACACAAATTAAATCATATTATAAAAAATATTTTATTAACAATTTTAAAAATAACTTTATGTTAAATAATAATTTAACTATTTATACATATAGTTTTGGATTTTGTATATTAAATGATATAATTGATGATTTACCTAAAAATTATACTATTATCAATTTGAGTGATCCTTCATATTTTTTAAATAAATTTTCTATTATAAAATATAACTCATTAATTAAATATGATAAAAATAAAATATATACATATTATTCATTTTATGATATTGTAGGAAATAATCCTTATATTAATCATTCCAATTATATTATATGTATTGAAGATATTATTCCAATATTAAATTATATTAATTATTATATATCATCTTTTGTTTCTTTTATATCAGTTCATCTATATACTTATAAAATTGCAATGTATATTTTACATTATAATAATTTATATAGTAAATTTATTAACTTACTAAATAAGTTAATATATTGTATATTATATATATTTAAAATATTTTATAAATTTATACAAAATAATATAATATTGGATGATATTATTATTAATAAACATAATAGTTTAGAAAATGTTGTAATTATTGATAATATTTTTGATTATATGTGTGAATATAATAATACAAAATTTTATATTATTGACAATAAACTATGTAATTTATTTAATAAAGATATTAATAAAAATACTAATAAAAATAATAATATTATATTTTATAATCATTATAAATATGTGTATTATAAATATTCAAAATATAAAATTATTGATTATATATATAATATATATAAATTTATCATAATTACATATTATAATTTTATCAATAATATATATATATGTGTGTATTATAAATTATATAAATATAATATTATTAATTTATCTTCAAATTTTTTATTTAATTTAATTAAATTAAATAAATATTTAGTTATAAAACAAATTTATAAGAATTTAAATATTTATGATATACATTTAAACTTTTCATATTATATATTATTACTCATATATAATATACAAAATGATTTTGCCTATATTAACTATTTAGATACTGATACTTATAAAAATATAACTGATAAAATTAATAATAATATTTTTTTCAATTGTGATGATTATAAACTTAATACAATAAATAATTCAAATACAATAAAAGTATTATGTATTTTAACTATATATGATTTAGAATATTTAATAAATAAAATATTATATTATAATAATAATATATCAAATATTTCATTTGATATATATTTAATTAAAGATAATAATTGTAATAGAATACAACATAATACTTATAAAAATTATAAATATATTAAATTTATAAAATATATTGATAATATTGATAAAGTTAATAACATATATACAAATTTAGATAAATATAAATTTCATATATATTCATGTGAATATATTAATAATAATATATTTAATAATGATAAAAACACTATTTTATGTATTATAAATAATTCATTAAATATTTATAAAACAGCATTATATTATAATTATATTAATAAACATAATGTTATATCATTATATAAGTTACTATTAATCTTTAATAATTTATATAATGATAAATCATAAATTTTTTTTTTAATATAAAAATAATATATTTATTTTATAATAAATAACAATAAATTTATTATATATATTATTAAATATATTATTAAATATATTATTAAATATATTATTATCAATAATGTATTTATTTGATAAATTTATTGAAAAAGCATTATATGTTCAATATTATATTAAATTAAATCTTGTTAATATAATTTCAAAATTTATATTTAATAATACATTTATAGTTAAAATTGCTGTAAATATAATTTATTATATTGCTACAATTTCACCAAATTTAATAAAATATCTTTTATCATTATCAGATATATCAAATTTACTTATATTGCCATATACTAATAAATTACAAAATTTAAATAAAAATAATATATATAAAATAAATAAAAATTATAAAAATATAAATAATAAATGTATTATTCATTTACACGGTGGGGCTGGCATATTACAATTTCCTACAATATATACAAATACATTATTTAAAGATTATAAATCAAAATTTGATTTATATTATTTATCTTATAATTTAGTATATAATGTAAGTAATATAGTTACTATTATTACATCATGTTCAAGTAATACTTATAATTTTATTAATGAAAATAAATATGATGAATATATATTTGTCGCAGATAGTATGGGTGCACCAATATTATATTATACAATGGTATTTTTATATAATAAATCACCAACTATTAAAAATTTAATTGAAAATAATAAAGTTAAAATGCATTTTATATCTCCATTTGTCATATATAAAGATATAAAACCTAAAAAATATAATGATTATATATCATATAGACAATTAATAAAATTAGATAATTTATATAAAAATCTTATACCATACTTTAATTCAATAATATCTAAATCTTTAGAATTAGACGATGTAATAGAAGAAAAATACATAAAATTATTTAACATTAAAGTTTATTATTCAGATACAGAAATGCTTGGAACATATATTCAAAAATTTTGTGAAACATATAATTTAGAAAATTATATATTCACTAATTATCAACATTGTGAATTTTTTTATATACAAAAACTTAAATACAATATAGAAGAAAATGTTTTTGAATTGAAAAAATAATTTGTTTTTTAGTAAAATAATACTAATAATTCTATAAAATATTCAAAATTATTTAAATTCAATAAATTACCATTAATATCAAATATTTTAATATCAAAATTGTCTATATTTTCAGGTTTATTAAATTTATATCCTTTATAAAAATTTTCTTGCGATATTAAATGAAAATAATTATTTTTTGAATTAAAATCTATAATATCTAAATTTTTATAATTATTTAAATAAAGTAATGCCATATTATCTTTATTAAAATTTACTGCATATGAACCAAATATTTTACCATTGTGTTCTTTATATTCTTTATCAACATTAAAACCTAATATTGATGCTAATGATGATGAATTATATTCTTGGAATTTTATGGTTAAATTTTTAGAACAATCAAAAATATTAAATTTATTTATAGTTGGGTCAATAAAACAATTTTCATTACCTTTTGTTATTTTTCTTAATTTATATTGAAATTCCATTATATTAAATTTATTTTGGTAATTCAATATAATATATGAGTCATTAACTAATACTTTATTATTATATTCATTTATTAAATATGAATGTGATATGTTTATATTATGACTAATTATTTTCAAATATTTGACATTTTGTAAATTACAATTTATTTTATAATTATTTGATAATGGATATTTTATATTATTCCTGTTTTTAGAATTTATTATAATTAATTTACTATTATCAATTAAAGAATTTGTATATATATTATTACTATTTAAAATATCTAAATTTGTAATAAGATTAGTATCATATATATTAGAATTATTATTATTATTGTTATTATTATTATTATTGTTGTTGTTATTATTATTAGTGTTATTAAAATTACTTATATCATTATTATTGGTATTATTAGTATTATTGTTATTATTGGTATTATTAGTATTATTGTTATTATTGGTAGAAGATTTACTTGAACAATTATTTATAGTATTATCTAAATTATTTGTAAAATTATTGAATTCATCAATAATATTATATGACATATATATATTTATTTTATAAAATTTGTTTATTTTATATTTTATGTTTTTATATTTTTATATTTTTATATTTTTATATTATTTTGTGAAAAAATAATATATAAAAAAAAATTATAAAGTTATTGTATTTTTGTAATTTTGCTAATGTAAAGCGGAAAATGTATTATTTAATAGCATTAACAATATTAACAATATTATCAAATAAAGTACATTTGTCTCTATGATAATTTGTAAATTCCATATCTACTACAATTCGCTCATTACACTTTGTATTAAGATAAATTGTTAAAATATTTTTTTTACATAATTCACCGCTATCATTATTAACAATAGAGTATTGCGCAGTAGCAGAATTATCGTCAAAATATATATCAGAATCTACACAAAATTCTTCTGGTACATCTATATATTGTGCAATTTTAGAAAAAGCATTTATTAAGTGCATTTTAGTCATAACGCCTTAATTTATAAAGAAAGCAATGGTATATATAATATATATAATAATAAGCATTTTTTATGTATTTATATGGCCAAACATTTTATTCATTTCATTTAATTGTTTTGGGTCAATATGGCCAAACATTTTATTCATTTCATTTAATTGTTTTGGATCAATATGGTCAAACATTTTATTCATTTTATCTAATTGTTTTGGGTCAATATGGCCAAACATTTTATTCATTTCATTTAATTGTTTTGGATCAATATGGTCAAACATTTTATTCATTTTATCTAATTGTTTTGGATCAATATGACCAAACATTTTATTCATTTCATTTAATTGTGTTGGGTCAATATTGCCAAACATTTTATTCATTTCATTTAATTGTGCGGGATTTATATTGCCAAACATTTTATTCATTTCATTTAATTGTGTCAGATTTATATTACCAAACATTTTATTCATTTCATTTAATTGTGTTGGGTCAATATTACCAAACATTTTATTCATTTCATTTAATTGCGCTGGGTCAATATTACCAAACATTTTATTCATTTCATTTAATTGCTTAGTATCAATATTACCAAACATTTTATTCATTTCATTTAATTGTTTAGTATCAATATTACCAAACATTTTATTCATTTCATTTTTATTATTATTATTTCCTATATTATTAATTTTATTATTTTCATTATTGTTTTCATTATTATTTACTTCATTATTATTTTCATTATTTAATTTATCTTTTTCTTGATCATTTATTTTATTATAATTTTCATTATTTATTTTATCATAATTATAATGATAATAATAATTATATAATGCTTTCATTAATGAAAATATAATTGGATTTTTATCAATTATATATATATTAGAAACATTTTTTTTAATTTCTTCACATGCTTTAATTGCGTGATAATGAGGTATTCTTGGATTAATATGGTTTATTAAATGCGTTGAACATATATGTAAATATAGATTATCTATATAATAATTAGGTTGTCTATCTATTATTTTAAAAGCTTCACTTAAATAGTTCTTATTATTATTATTATTATTATTTATATTAATATGTGTATGTTGTAAAAAGCGTATTATATATATATGAATATTTAAACTTATTAATGGATATATATAATAAAATAAAATATTATATATATTTATATTTATTATTGTTTTTAGAAATAATATTATAAATATAAAATTACAAAAATATATTTTATTATCACATAATAATGTATTATATTTACACTTTATTTTATTATTAATGTATATAACTAATACAAATGAATTTAATATATATTTAATAATATTATTTAACATAATATTATTTGCAAACGCATTACGATTACATTCATCACAAATTTTAAATAAACTTACTAATAATGTACCACTTATAATACAATGTATAATATATAATATATTATATATATATGAATACATTTGTAAATAATCATATATATATGTTATAAATATATTATACATACAAAATATTGATATACTTCTTATTAAATAATATATTGACAATTTATCATTAATACCATATTTAATATATTTATGAGTTATATACAAAATTTGTTTTAAATCTTCTTTTGACGGTTTATTATAATTTATATTATCATAATTATTATTATAAATATTTAATTGTATAAATAAATAAAATAACTTATTTAGACAAAAACTTTTTAATTTATTAAATAAATTAGAAATATTGAATAAATTTGTTATAATATTCATTAAATTATTATTAATTTATAATGAATTTATAATTAAAGAACTGTTATAATTTATTATTATATATATAAGTATATATTATAATATTGTTTAAATAAAAATAAATAAATAAAAATTACATATAAAATATATTTATAATATTATTTTTATCTCTTAATCATTATATTTTGCTTTTGTTAAATTATATCTCTATTTCAATATTATATTCACAAAACATTTATTTATTACTATAAATATTGAAACTAAGAAAAATATTATATGATAATAAATCAATATAGCTATTTAAGACTAGTATAACGATATAATTTATTTTTTTAAGGCTACAAAAAAAATTGCTTATTTGCATGTTGGTTGTAGTCACCGTTGCCATTTTGGCACAAGAACCCACGGGATGATGCGCCCCTTTGTTGTCGCAACTGAGTGCTGCAATAAGCGCCTCCGGCAAGATCCGGCCCCGGATGCCATGGATACGCATCAACGTCCGGAAAAACGTCACCGTTTTGGCACGGGACCCACGATGGAGGGGGACTGCCTGTCCGTTTGGGCACAACCGGGCGTGGCATCACTGGGGGCTGATGATCAACAGCGGATGGACTGCTTGAAGACGGTCCGGTACTTGGAGCGGAGGCTCCGTATCCCACAAGGGGACTACGAGGGGCTGTCTCTTGAGCAGCTCCAGGGCTACCTGATGTGGCTGAACCTCTTGGTTTCGATCCGCTACCTTGAGACGGAGCTCCGTGTCCCACAAGGGGACTACGGGGGGCTGTCTCTTGAGCAGCTCCGGGCGGTCCTGAAGCGGCTGGACCTCTTGAAATCGGTCAGATACAATGAGGGGAAGCTCAGTATCTCACAAGGAGACTACGAGTGGATGTCTCTTGATCAGCTCCGGGCGGTCCTGAAGCGGCTGGAACTCTTGAAATCGGTCAGATACAATGAGGGGAAGCTCAGTATCCCACAAGGAGACTACGAGTGGATCTCTCTTGATCAGCTCCGGGCGGTCCTGAAGCGGCTGGAACGCCATGTAGACGTCTCGCGCGGAACTCAGTGACATACTGAGTGGGCTCCAAAAAGCTTACACCGCAAGAGCGCATACATGGCGTCCAGGTGCTGCGCCCCGATCACAAAACGAACACTACCACGTGTGAACGTGGTAACAAATTTTTTTTATAAAAATCTTGTATATTTTATAATGTTAAATAATTTATCATATATTATAATATATAAATTTAGTTTCTATAATATATAAATTTAGTTTTTATAATATATAAATTTATCTTTTTATTTATATACAATAAAAATAAAAATAAATTTAACAATTCTTATAATTTAAGAAGTAATTATTTGTTTTCCATTTTTTTTTAATTTCAAGTAATTCATAATCATTAATATTATTTTCATTTAAATCTAATTTATTTGATATACTATATAATATTTTAAAAATTTTATCAAATGTTAACATATTATTATAAATTATATTTGTTTTATTATAATAGTCTGGTATTTCATCATTTGCTAATTTTTTAAAATATTCATCAATTATATTAAAATTTAATAATATATTTAACAAATTTTTTGATAAATCATTAATTTTTTCATCATCATAATTAGCAAGTCGTGATTCAAAAAGTGATGTAAATTTTAATTTATGATTTAAATCATTTATTTTATTGCCTAAGAAATATATTATATTATTTTTTTCTTTAATTGTAAGATATTCATTATCATGATTATGATTTATATCACTTTTTGTATTTATTATATTTGATAGTGTTTCTTTATATACAAAATTATGTTTTTCTTCTATTTTTATATATGTATTATCATGATCATGATTAATATTACTTTTATTATTTAATGCTAAATTTATTTCATTTTTTGTATAATAATTAATCGTTGATTTAAACGCAAATTCTTTTAAATCAACTATTAATTTATTTATTTCATGTTTATTATAATAATTATTATTAACATTATCATAATTTTTCATAATTTCATATTCAATATTTGTTATGCTTTTATTGAATTTTATTATAAATTCATCAAATATAGAACTTTTTAAATAATTATTATCTTTTTCTTCATTTATAATTTTATTAATATTATCTAATTCATCAACAATAGAACATATTTTTTCACTTAAATTCTCAATTAATTCCCTATTATTAATTATGCACAATAATTTGTTTTCTATGCATTTAATTTTATCTATTATATTTTTATAAAATGTATTATATTCATCTTTTTTAATATATAAACAATCATGATCATGATTATTTATATTTTTCTCTAAATATATTATTGTGTCTTTAAATTCTTTAATTTTATTATTAATATCATTTTTACTTATATATATATCATTATGTTCGTGATTTATAAAAAAATTATATAATTCACGATATTTACAATTTATGTAATTTATTAATCTATCTTTATCTATATGTTCACTATATGTTTTGTCATAATCTTTATTATCATTTTCTTCATCATTTTCTTCATCATATTCACTTTTTCCCCCATTAAATATTATATTTTCATCATTACATATCCTATTATTAATATTATTAATTATAAAGTGTTCTATATTTTTTGATATATCAATATTTAAATCAGAATCTAATATAAATATTAAATTTTTTTTGTTTTTAATATTTATTTTTAATGTATATTTATCTATATATATAGTTATATTAATAAAATAATTTATATAATTTATTGTAGTTATTAAATCTTTAATATTAATTATTATATCATCAATTAATATATATGAACTTGTTTTATATATAATTTTAGAATTAATCATATCTATATATATTGTATTATTTACATTTATTAAATAATTAAAATAATGACTATCATGTGTATTAACAATAGTCAATTCTGTTTCATCATAATTTACAATATTATTTAATATTGTAAATAATGTTTCCCTATTTAATATATAGTTTTTATATAAATATTTAAATTGTTGTTGTCCAATATGTAATGATTTATGTATATAATTTAAATATTCATATTTTTGTATATAATTAATATATGATAGTCTTTTAAATTTTTTAATAAATAAACTATCTTTTATATTTGGTGATAATATAAATAATGATAATAGTTTTATTGAATATTTGCGAAGTTTAAAAAATAATAATTGATTATATATATTATTAGATATTATTTTATCTTTACTATATAATAAACTGGCTAAATTATTATATACATAATAATTTATATATATAATATTATATATATATAAATTATATAATGTTTTAAACATTATTTATTATATTTATAATATACTTATTTATTACATTAGAAATTAAAAAAATTAAAATAAAATAGATAAAATATGTAAAATTATATATAAAAATATTTAATAATAATTTTTTATATAATTAACTCATATAAGCATATTAGATATTTCTAACATATAAATATCTCTTATATTTTTTTTCTCATGTGGTGAAAAAGATTCATGTTTACCAATTATAATTTTTAAATTAAATTTATTATAAATAGTAGATAAAATATTTTCATCTATATATGTTGCTTCGTCATCTTTACTATAGATAATATTTATATTTTTAGTATTTTGTAAAATTATATATTTATTTATTATATTATTATAATACATATATTTCATAATATCAAATAGAAGTTTTGTATTTAATATCGTAAAATATGACATAATCATATAATAATATTTTTTTATATAAGTACTTGAATAATTATATGTTAATTTTTCTTTATTTATAATTAATTGATGTGGAATATATTTTACTATATATTTTATAAACGGAAATTTTATAAATATATTTGATAATGTGTTTTCAAAAAAATTATTTACTAATTTCGGATTTAATAATATTATATTATCAGTATTTTGTAAATTGCTTATATTATTATCATTAATTAATGTTGATAATATTAATGCTCCTAATGAATGTGTAATAATTGTCTTATAATTTCTTAGATTTAATACATTTATTAATCTTTCACTAATAGATTCTAATGTTTCATTATTTTTATAAGAAAAATCATATACACATACACTATTATTTTCAAACACTGATAAAAGATGCGTATATATATCTGATTTATATGTATTATATCCACGTATAAATAATATATTATTCATAATTACTAAATACAAACTTTTTTAATTTACATAAAGAAAAAATATTTCTATTTAAAAACAATTTATATTATATTATAATTTTATATAAATAAAAAAATATTTTCTAAGTATATAATAAAAACAATCATATATATAAAATTATTTATATTTTATAATGTCTGGAGATGATTTAGTGCTTACACATGAAGTTTTAGATGATTTAAATAATAACCATAATGATGATAAATATTTAAATCAATCTTATATTGATGATATAATTAACAAAATGGAAATCGCAAAAAATGATTTAAATCAAAAAGAACAAAATGAAAAAGACGCATCAAATGATTTAAACGAAATGAAACAAGTATTAGATGTAAAAAAAAAAGATTTACTACTAAAACAAGAAAATTTACTTAAAAATACAAATGACTTAAATAGTACTTTCCAAAATACAGATAATAAAATTACAAGTTTACAAGAACAATTAGGAACACAATTTGAAGAATTTTTCCATGATGGTGTAGATGAATCATTGTCTGATATACATGATATACAAAATTTTTTCTTTGAAAAAAAAGATGATCACAATATAATTAATAATGATGGCGATTATAATTATGATAATATTATGATTACCATAAAAGCACAAGGTGTAGTAAACGATGATGAAAATAGTGCTTTACAATATATCAAAGACCCAGAAAATACCAAGTTATTAACTTATTTAAAAGACAAATTTAGTTTAGGTGATGTTATTGACGATTTTGATCATCTAAATGGTTGTGTTTTATATGATACTAATGAATTAAAAATTAAAATTAATAAAGAACAATTATTTAATGATAAAAATGTTACAACTCAAGAATTATTAATAAATTTATTAAAGGATTTAATTTCTATATATAAAAATGATGATGATTACGAACCATTTTCTGATGATTATGCAAAGTTTTTCCATGATATTTATACTCAAAATCTTAATAATCTAGTATATTATAAAAAAGAAAAGATAAATTTAACTAATCTTTCAAATGAAATTGATAATCTTTCTAATATTACTATTACTGGACTTATTAATGAAGTTAATGGTCGCACAGAGTATTATAATACAACATATAAAGCATATACATCTGCACAAACATATTTTAATTCATTAAATGAATTATATATTGTTCTTATGAATAAATATAATTTACTAATGAATTCAGATTATAATGATGCTAATCAATATGACCCATATTATAATATGGAAGATAATTATTCAGGTGTATATAAAGATAATACACAAGAAAATCTATATTCGCAAAATTTTGATGGTTCTTCAAAAGTTGAACGTATTTTTATTGATTCTCGTAATAGAATTTCAACATCAGCATCATCCACTAATTTTACATATGAATTTAAAGATAAGCAACCATTGAAATATGTTAATAAACTCACATTATTAAGTCATAATATTGATTTCAATAGTCAATATTTAATTAATGATAATAATAATGTATTTAGAATATATTCAAGCAGTTTTAAACAAGGAGATATAGGTGTTCATACTGAATTATTTAATCTTAATCATAATAATGCTAATTTTGATAGCCATAATTTATGTTATAAAGAAGTTAAAATTCCAATTGCTAATTATTCATTACACTCACTTGCGAATTATTTACAAGGATATGTTAGAACAATGACAAACCGCTTTGAAGCAGTTAAATATAACAAGGAATTAAATCGTTTTGAATTTAATAATATCCCATGCTTAGATAATGAAAAAGGACAATTTTTATCACATATATCAGATGACGAATATAATGAAAAAGATGTTTTTATGGGTAAAATGAAATTATATATTATGGATTCAAATAATTCTGATAAATCTGATAAAAAACATGTTATTGAAGTAGATGGAAATAGTCTGAATAGAAAATTTGAAACTTATTATGATGAAAATCAAGTTATTACTCGTAAATCTTATATGAAAAATAATGATAATTTAAAACATGAATTATTATGGCATATATATAAATTAATTAGTGACCAATATATTATCAATTATACATATAAAAGTAAATTATATTTTACTGATGGGAGTGATGATTATGAAATTGCTGAACAAGACTTAGAAATACTAAATGGTAATAATTTATTAAGTGATGACGATTTTTCAAAATCACGTAATGTGTTAATTCAAGATGGAAATAGTAAAAAATATTTTTATGTATTATTATTTAATTATATAAAATATTTAATTAATGAGCAAAATTTTACTGGTGGAGAAACAACCTCACTAAATAAAGCGAATCAATTTATTACACCAATAAAAGATGATAGTAACACTGTAACATCTTATGAGATTAACTTAACACGTCTTTATATTTTATTAAAAATAAATGAATATAATTTTACAACATATATAAACAAAACTATATTAGACCAAAACACAAATAATAAATTTTACTATTTCTTTAAATTTAGTAATAATGTAGATGAAAATCATGTAAATACATTAGATAGCAAAACAATACTTAATATTTTAGGAAATTCACTTGGAAATGTTATTGGATTTAATTCAGATAAATTATATACTGGTATGAAAAATACATTTTCATTTAAAAGTAATAAATCTTTATCATTAGAAAAGAACCCATATATATACTTATCTATTAATAACTATAATAATTATGATATATTTGATTATGATAAATCTATTAAAGTAAATGATATGTCTGATAGAAATAAAGCTGTATCATTTATTATTAATGATGCTTCGTCTGACAAAGATACAAATATACCATCTATTAAATTTGAAGAAGGTATACATATTGATAAATTTAATATTCGTTTATTAGATTTTTATGGTTCAATTGTTAATTTTGGTAATAAAGATTTCTTTGTTGAACTTGAAATTGAAAGAGGTATAATTAATAATTATTAAATATACGCATAAAACGTGTTATACTTGTATATTGTATATGTATAAATAATTTCAAAAAATAATATAATAAAAAAAAATATTTAAATATTTTTCATAGTAAAAAAAAATGCTTATTTTTAGTATTTTTATATACACCTTTATATATAAAAATTAAGTTGATTATTATGTATATTGATACTATTACCGATGATGACGTATATGAATTATTATGGTTATTATTATTGATAATATAATAATAATTATTTAAATATTTTATTACAATAATATAAGTGATTCAGAAATAATTTTTTTATACTTTCTTATGCTTTTTCAGCTAATTGTTTTTGTAAATCTTGAATTTCTAAATCCATAATAAAAATATATATATAAAAAAAAATATAATATATATATAATAAGTTTAATTTATGTTTATATAGAAAAATAAAAGTCGGCATTTAAATTTCATAAAGGTGTAAAATATAATGTTAAATAAATATGAATATATATTAGAAGTCAAAAAAGACTTATATTTTCTATATAGTATAGCAGCTATTGGGACTTGCTTACTAATATTTAATTTATTATATAATTATGAAGTCATAGATATAAAACAAGAATTTATTGATGATGTAAATGTCATTGCTATATTTTTATTATTTATCGTATTTTTCTATTGGATTATTAAAATTAATATGGAATGGTATAATAAATGTATGCTTATTATTAGAGTAATAATGTTTGCTTATATATATTTATATACATATACTGATATATTTAATCAAAACTTTAATATGAATGCTATTCTATTTAGACCATTACATTTTCATTTTGTAAATAATAATAATGATAACAATAATGAAAATATAATAAATGATAATATATTTAATATAGATAATTTAGCACCAGAATATGCTGAATATGCTAATTTAGTTAATACACAATTAAATGACCAATTAGTTATGTCATGTAAATTAGGATTATTAGATAATGTTAAAACTATAATTAAATATGGCGCTAATATACATTATAATAACGAATTACCATTAATAACAGCATATCAATATAATCATATTGATATTATCAAATATATATTATCATTTGATGACAAAGTTAATATATATGCACAAAATAATTCAATATTTAAATATGCATGTAAAACAAATAATTTACCATTAGTCCTTGATTTATTAGACTTAGATAAACTAAAAGATGGCAAATTTATCATAGAATTAGAAAATGCAACTATCAATAAATGCTATATTAAAGATACAATTAATCAATTATATGCTGATAAAAAATATGACGAATTCTTAGAAAAATCTAAATTAAAAAAACAAGATACTGATAATAATGCATATAATGAAGATTGCTATATGTGTCTGGATGAAAAAGATAAAATTAAATATAGTATATATTTACCATGTAAACATAAAATATGTTATGAATGTTTTATGTCTTACTATTATTTTCATATATCAAATAATCAATGTGGATATTGTAAAGAAGAATTTGAAATAAATGATTGTTGTTATAAAAAAGAAGTTTAGTATTATTTTTTGATTTTATCTTATAACTTAATTATGTATATATGGAATTTTTATAGAAAATTCGGATTTTCAGAATTTCTGAAAATCCGAATCGCATATTATACAATTTTTTGCTTAAATTCTCTATAAATCACCAATCTATAATTAATAGCAATCTTAATCAAATATCAATTTTTTATAATAAATATATGAAAATATATTATTATATTATTTATTGCTATTATATAGAGAATTTAAGCAAGATTTCCTATATAAAGATTCGATGTTAAATACATTCAGAATGAACTCTTCCAAAAAAATGCCATTTTATTATCTATATAAATATATCTTATATTATTATAATATAATAGCTTTTTATTATTTATATTTATCATGACATCACAAATTAATATTAAATTTTGCGATATGTGCGATAATATGCTTTATATTAAAGTGAATGAACAAAAGCACCCTCATTTTTACTGTAAATGTTGTAATTATGTCAGAAATATTGATGAAGAAAATGAAATTATTACTATTTTAGATAAAGACGAAAATATTGATGCATTAGAATATTCAGCTTATTTAAACCCTAATTTACAATATGACCCAACATTACCTCATATTAATATTCCTTGCCCTAATAGCGATTGCAATAAACCTAAAGATAAAGATAATGATGTAATATTTATTAGATATAATCATAATAATATGAAGCATATTTATATATGCACTTATTGCAAAAATAATTGGCTAATTAATTAAACCGTGTAAAAATATAATATATCAATAAAGTCTATAATTTTTTTTATAATTAATTTACTATCAAAAAAAATTATATATATCATTTTATGAATTGCAATATTGAAGATACTACAACAACATCTAATACTACATTATGGCGGTTTATTATAAGAATCTAAATTCAAATATTTATACTCTACTAATAGTTGTAATAATAGTTCATTCGGATTTTCAATATCTAAAGTCGCGATACACCATTCACATACTGTATTATTACTACCATCATGTTGTCCTCCAAAAAGATTAACTTCTACTTCTGAATTATTTTCTGCTTGGAAAAAGCATAGTTGTCTATATTCGTTTTTAAGTGTTGAGTTGTGGGGTCTTCGAAACGCGAAAATAAGTCCTTGCTCAAGTCCACTACGCACAAAACCATTTCTGCCAGATAATAAGTTTGCTTTATCATCCAAAAACTCCTGAGCAACTCTATTTGATTCTTCTCGACTAAATTCTAAGGTCATTTGATTGGTCAATAAGGGATCGGTATTGCCAAAAAATGGCAAAGGTATTTAGTAATTACATAATATTAAGCATTTTTTTTTTAAACTTCTTCAAATGTATTTAATTTAGGAAATTGACTTAATATTTGAATTCTTGCACCGTATCCTGATACTTTATATGTTTTACCAACTTTTATACTAACATAATCATTTGCGCTATTAAAATCCCATGTCAATAAATTATCTTTTATCTCAAATATATTATTATTTGAATCTACTATACGATATATACTTTCTTTTCCGTACATTGGAGTCATTTTATCTTTTATAGTAATTGTTGTTGTAAATTTTGTTAAATAATAAGATAATATCATAGATAATACACCTGACATTAATACTAATATTAGCATAATTAAAAATATTTGACTATAATTTTTTTGTTTGCTAAATACATTGTTACTTATTATTATATAAAATAATAATATATAAAGTATTATTATAAAAATATTTACTACTAATACTATTGTATAATTACGATTTTGAATGTCTTCAAATTTATCCATAGTTATTACACTGTGTAAATTATTTTATTATAATAAAATATATTTTATTATAATATAAAAACATATTTTTTTTACAAACATTTATATATATTATGTATAACTTCTTTTGTTTGTTTTATACCAATGCATTCATCTGTTATTGATATACCATATTTTAATTCATTCTTATCTTTATATGAACCATCACTATTCTCTAATTTTTGATTTCCATCATTTATATAAGATTCCACCATTATGCCTATAACTTTTTCCTTATACTCTGAATTAACTTTCATCATTTGAGCTATATAATTAATTACATCTATTTGCTTCTTCCAACTTTTACCACTATTTTCATGACTACAATCTATAATAGTTCTTTGATTTAATTTAGAAACAAAGTTAAAATCATAGTTTGGCCCATCACTATTACCTCGTAATATCAAATGACTATGCATATTGCCTGTTGTTTTAACAATTGATGGAGAACCATTCATATTAATCCCTAAAAATGATTGAGGACTTTTAGCAAATTTAATCGCATTATATGCAGTTGTTATTGAACCTGATGTAGCATTTTTAAATCCAATCGGGCAACTTAATCCTGAAGCCATTTGTCTATGTATCTGTGATTCTGTAGTTCTTGCTCCTATCGCACCCCATGAAACTAAATCTGCCAAATATTGTGCTGAAATTGTTTCAAGAAATTCACATGCAACTGGAATCTTATTTTTTGTTAATTGTAAATATAGTTGTCTTGTTAATGTTAATCCAGTGTTTATATCATATGTTCCATTGAGATTTGGGTCATTGATTAATCCTTTCCATCCATTTGATGTTCTTGGTTTTTCTGGATATGTTCTCATTATAAAAAATAGTTTATCATTATATTTTTTTTGAAAGTTTTGAATATGTTTTGAATAAAATAATGCACTATCATAATCATGAATAGAACATGGGCCAATTATTACTAATTTTCTTTTATCTATTCCATCTATTATATTTTTTATAGTTAAACGCGATTGTGCTATAAAATTTATATCATTATTTGATAAAGGATAATGATGTAATAGATAATTAGGAGCAAATAGCGGCTGATAATCTATAATATTTGTATCATTAATTTCATTTTTTTCTTCTATTGCTTGTCGTTTATATGGTCTCATTTTTGTGTAATATATAATAAATTATCTATATAAAATATATATGCGAATATTGTTTATATCAATATCAATTTCGGATTTTCAGAAATTCAGAAAATCCGAATATCTATTTAAACAATAATTATTTAATATTATATAACTATTCTCTTTTTACATATAATAAGTTAATAATATATATAAATATTATCATGGAACAAGATTTCTCTCGTCAGTTATTAGAATTAAAAATGCAAAATCAACCACAAGTTCAACCACAAGTTCAACAACAACAATTAAACCCACAAAATAACTTACAAGATGCTATGAATAAGATGATTAATCAACATCAAAAAGAACAATCACCATCTGATATCGAAAACCAAATTTTAAATAATGGATTAGATGATAACGAAGATTGTGTTAGCCAATCTGCAAATGCCATTTTAAAAGAATATAGAACTATTGTTAAAAACTATATAAAAAAAAAAGGAGAATTAAAAGCTTTACAAATTGCTATAAAAAATCGCCGAAATGCTATTGGCGATTTAGAAGGCAAAATTAAAGCATTTATGATTGATAATGATATTGAAATTTTAAATACACCTTTCGGATTTTTATCTACTGAAACTAAAAAATATAAAAGATATGTTAATAATAAAAGTGATATATTAAAGAAAGCAGAACAACAACTAACACCTGAAGACTTTCAAAAACTTAAACAATTATATACAGAACAAATTTATGTAGATTCTCAGAAATTAACAATTATACAAAAATAAAGATACAATCAATTATTACACCTTTTCCATTTTTAAATGCCGACTTAACATAAAAAAAAATAGAAAAAGTATAATAACAATCATCCTCAATGTGATAATGTTTTTCGA
>Ga0255772_10001593_pt1 | contig 22597 bp, 18 predicted proteins | sample 071ome_34_FD_179970 | JGI IMG/M metagenome (GOLD analysis project Ga0255772, IMG submission 179970) | Coastal salt marsh microbial communities from the Groves Creek Marsh, Skidaway Island, Georgia - 071411BT metaG (version 2) | ecosystem: Environmental > Aquatic > Marine > Intertidal zone >...
ATCTAAAGATGATGCTGAAGGACTAAAGAAATCACTTGAAGAAGCTGGAGCCGAGGTTGAACTTAAGTAAATTAAAATAACCTCATTATTAGGCTTTTAGATAAATTCTAAAGGCCTATGCTTGTTTTAACTAAACTCTAAACTAATGACTAATAATAAACTGAGAACAAATTTTTCAAATTCAAAAAATGCAAATATTGAAACCGATTTTTTAGATATTCAAGTAAAATCATTTCAAGATTTTTTTCAACTCGAGACTAAGTCAGACGAAAGGATAGAAGAAGGTTTATTTAATACATTTAAAGAAAACTTTCCCATTACTGACGCAAGAAATCAGTTTGTATTAGAGTTTCTTGACTATTTTATAGATCCTCCAAGATACTCTATGCATGAATGCATTCAAAGAGGTCTTAGTTATTCTGTTCCACTTAAAGCTAGGTTAAAACTTTACTGTACTGATGCTGAACATGAAGATTTTGAAACTATCGTTCAAGATGTTTTTCTTGGTTCTATTCCATATATGACACCAAGTGGAACATTTATTATTAATGGTGCAGAAAGGGTAGTTGTATCTCAACTTCATAGATCTCCAGGAGTATTTTTTGGACAATCTTTTCATGCTAATGGAACCAAATTGTATTCTGCCAGAGTTATTCCTTTTAAAGGTTCATGGATTGAATTTGCTACAGATATCAATAATGTAATGTACGCATACATAGACAGGAAAAAAAAGTTACCTGTTACAACCTTATTTAGAGCTATTGGTTATCAAGGAGATAAAGAAATCCTTGAAATATTTGATCTTGCAGAAGAAATAAAAGTTTCTAAATCTGGTTTAAAGAAGGCTTTGAATAGAAAACTAGCTGCAAGAGTACTTAGAACATGGCATGAAGACTTTGTAGATGAAGATACTGGTGAAGTAATATCAATTGAGAGAAACGAAATTATTTTAGATAGAGATACTGTTATTGAGCAAGAGCATGTTGAGCAAATTTTAGACGCTGATGTAAAAACTATCCTTATCCATAAAGAGGATTCTCAAAACTCTGATTATGCTATAATTTACAATACTCTTCAAAAAGATCAAACAAATACTGAAAAAGAGGCTGTTGAATATATTTATAGACAACTAAGAAATGCTGAACCACCAGATGAAGAGACAGCTAGAGGAATTATTGATAAGCTATTCTTTTCTGATCAAAGATATAATCTCGGAGAAGTTGGTAGATATAGAATGAATAAAAAGCTCAATATAGATGTGGATATGGAAGAAAGAACATTGACACGTCATGATATTACTACAATTATTAAATATCTTATTGAGCTAATCAACTCAAAAGCTGAAATTGATGATATTGATCACTTATCTAATAGAAGAGTTAGAACTGTTGGTGAACAACTATCATCTCAATTTGGGGTTGGTTTAGCTAGGATGGCGAGAACTATTAGAGAGAGAATGAATGTCAGAGATAATGAGGTTTTTACTCCAATTGATTTGATTAATGCCAAGACATTATCCTCAGTAATTAATACATTTTTTGGTACTAATCAATTATCTCAATTTATGGATCAAACTAATCCTCTTGCTGAGTTGACTCATAAGAGACGTCTTTCTGCACTTGGTCCAGGTGGTCTTTCTAGAGAAAGAGCAGGATTTGAGGTTAGAGATGTTCATTACACTCATTATGGAAGATTGTGTCCTATAGAAACACCTGAGGGTCCAAATATTGGTCTTATTTCATCTCTATCAGTTTATGCAAGAGTAAATAATCTTGGGTTTATAGAAACACCTTACAGAGAGGTTAATGATGGTAAAATTGATTTAAATAAAGTGAAATATCTTTCTGCAGAGGAAGAAGAGGGGAAACTTATTGCACAATCAAACATTGATTATGACAAATCTGGTAAAATTACCTCAGATAGAGTAATTGCTAGAGATCAAGCAGATTTTCCAGTAGTAACTCCAGATCAGATTAATTACACTGATGTTGCGCCAAATCAAATTGCTTCAATATCTGCATCTTTAATCCCTTTTCTTGAGCATGATGATGCAAACCGAGCTTTGATGGGCTCCAATATGATGCGTCAAGCTGTTCCACTTTTAAGGCCAGAGTCTCCTATAGTAGGAACAGGTTTGGAGAAATCTGTTGCATCTGATTCAAGAGTACTTCTAAATGCTGAAAGAGATGGTGTTGTTGATTATGTAGATTCAAAAAAAATAGTCATTAAATACAATTTAACTAAAGAAGAAAAATTAATAAGCTTTGATGAAGATATTAAAGTATATGATCTTATAAAGTTTCAAAAAACTAACCAAGGAACATGTATAAACTTAAAACCTATTGTTATTAAAGGTGATCAAGTTTCAAAAGGTCAGGTTTTATGTGAAGGATATGCTACTCAAGATGGAGAATTAGCTTTAGGTAGAAATCTTAAGGTTGCATTTATGCCTTGGAAAGGATACAACTTTGAGGATGCAATCGTAATTTCTGAAAAAGTAGTTAGAGATGATGTATTTACTTCAATCCATATTGACGAATATGCTTTAGATGTAAGAGATACAAAGCTAGGAACTGAAGAACTTACAGATGATATTCCAAATGTTAGTGAAGAAGCAACTAAGGAATTAGATGAAAATGGTATGATTAGAATCGGTGCTTATGTTAAACCTGGAGATATCTTAATTGGAAAAATTACTCCAAAAGGTGAATCTGATCCAACACCAGAAGAAAAACTTCTTAGAGCAATTTTTGGTGACAAGGCGGGAGATGTTAAAGATGCATCTCTAAAAGCACCGCCATCACTAAATGGAATTGTAATTGATAAAAAATTATTTATTAGATCATTTAAAGACAAAAGGAGACGATCTCAAGATAAAGTTGATCTTGAGTTATTAGAAACTAAATATGAAAAAATTTTAGACGATCATAGACTAAAACTAGTAGAAAAACTTTCATTAATAGTGAATGGAAAGACTTGTCAAGGCGTATATAATGATTTAGGTGAAGAAGTTCTTTCTAAAGGAAAGAAATACACCACTAAAATGTTATCAAATATTGAAGATTATACTCATTTAACCAAAGGAGCATGGACTACTTCTGATGATACTAACAACCTTATTTCATCTCTTCTTCATAATTATAGAATTAAGGAAAATGATATTCAAGGTAATTTAAGAAGAGAAAAGTTTACTATCAGTGTAGGTGATGAACTTCCTTCAGGAATTAAAAAGCTAGCCAAAGTTTATATTGCTAAGAAAAGGAAATTAAAAGTAGGAGATAAAATGGCAGGTAGGCATGGTAACAAAGGAATTGTTGCAAGAATTGTTAGACAAGAGGATATGCCATTTTTAGAAGATGGAACGCCTGTTGATATTGTTCTAAATCCATTAGGTGTGCCATCTAGAATGAATATTGGTCAAATTTATGAAACTGTATTAGGATGGGCTGGAAAAAACCTTGGTAGAAAATTTTCTACACCAATTTTTGATGGAGCTACATTAGATGAAATTAATGAGCTTACTGATAAGGCTGGTGTTCCAAGATTTGGGCATACATACCTTTATGATGGAGGTACTGGTGAAAAATTTGATCAACCTGCAACTGTTGGTGTAATATACATGTTAAAACTTGGTCATATGGTTGATGATAAAATGCACTCTAGATCAATTGGACCATATAGTTTAATAACTCAACAACCATTAGGAGGTAAAGCCCAATTTGGAGGTCAAAGATTTGGTGAGATGGAGGTATGGGCTCTTGAGGCTTACGGTGCTTCTAGTGCTCTACAAGAAATACTTACTGTAAAATCTGATGACGTTATAGGAAGAGCAAAAACATATGAATCTATTGTTAAAGGTGAGAATCTCCCTGAAGCTGGTCTTCCAGAATCATTTAACGTATTAATGCATGAATTAAAAGGTCTTGGACTGGATATTAGATTAGAAGAAAAATAAATAAAGGTTATAAAATGTCAAAAAACAACGAATTAATTACTCAAAAAAGATTTAATACCATATCTATTGGTCTAGCGTCCCCTGAAGTTATATTAGGTAACTCTAGAGGTGAGGTTCTCAAACCAGAAACTATTAATTATAGAACACATAAACCTGAGAGAGATGGTTTATTCTGTGAAAGAATTTTTGGACCTGTTAAAGATTATGAATGTGCCTGTGGAAAATATAAAAGGATCAGATATAAAGGTATTGTTTGTGATAGATGTGGTGTTGAAGTGACTGAAAAAAAAGTAAGAAGAGATAGAGTTGGACATATCAATTTGGTTGTTCCCGTAGCTCATATATGGTACTTTAAGTCTCTGCCTAATAAGATTGGTTATCTTCTTGGTCTTCCTTCAAAAAAACTTGATATGATAATTTACTACGAAAGATATGTAGTAATTCAAGAAGGTGAGGCCAAAAATGCAGAAGGTGACCCTGTAAATAAGATGGACTTTTTAACCGAGGAGGAGTATCTAGCAATAATGGATACACTCCCTGCAGATAATCAGTTTCTTGAAGACTCAGATGAAAGAAAGTTTATTGCAAAAATGGGTGCAGAGTGTTTAATTGAGTTACTTTCAAGAATTGATTTAGAGGAGCTGTCATATGAGTTGAGGCACAAGGCTAATAATGAGACTTCTAAACAAAGAAAAACTGAAGCTTTAAAAAGATTACAAGTAGTTGAATCTTTTAAGGATGGGAATGAAAGAAAAGAAAATTTACCTGAGTGGATGGTTGTTAAGGTTATACCTGTAATTCCCCCAGAGTTGAGACCTTTGGTTCCTCTTGATGGTGGAAGATTTGCTACTTCAGACTTAAATGATTTGTACAGAAGAGTAATTATTAGAAATAACAGATTAAAAAGATTAGTCGAAATTAAAGCTCCGGAAGTTATTCTAAGAAATGAAAAAAGAATGCTTCAAGAATCAGTTGATTCATTATTTGATAATACTAGAAAGTCATCTGCTGTTAAAACAGAATCAAATAGACCATTAAAGTCTCTTTCAGATTCTTTGAAAGGAAAACAAGGAAGATTTAGACAAAACTTATTGGGTAAAAGAGTAGACTATTCTGCAAGATCAGTTATTGTTGTTGGACCTGAATTAAAACTTTATGAATGTGGTCTTCCTAAAGATATGGCTGCAGAGCTTTATAAGCCTTTCATAATAAGAAAACTTATTGAAAGGGGTATCGTTAAAACAGTTAAGTCTGCGAAAAAAATAATAGATAGAAGGGAACCTGTGGTTTGGGATATTCTTGAGAATGTTCTTAAGGGTCACCCTGTTTTACTTAATAGAGCACCAACTTTACATAGACTTGGTATACAAGCATTCCAGCCAAAATTAATTGAAGGAAAAGCTATCCAGCTTCATCCTTTAACATGTACTGCTTTTAATGCTGACTTCGATGGTGATCAAATGGCAGTTCACCTTCCTCTTGGGCCCGAGGCTATTCTAGAGGCACAATTATTAATGCTAGGATCACACAATATTCTAAACCCAGCTAATGGCTCTCCTATTACTGTTCCTTCACAGGATATGGTTTTAGGTCTCTATTATATGACAAAGTCAAGAAAGTCATCTGAGGCTTTTAAACTAAAAGGTGAAGGTTCCATATTTTATTCAGCTGAAGAAGTTAGCATGGCATACAATGAGAAAAAAGTTGACTTGAATGCAATTATTAAATGTAGAGTTAAAACATCTGATTTAGAGAATTCTTATGAGATAATAGAAACCACACCGGGGAGAATATTTTTTAATGAAGTAGTACCAGAAAAAGCTGGATTTTTTAATGAAGTTCTTACTAAAAAGAACTTAAGAGAAATTATTGGAAAAATTCTCCATACTACTAGTGTGCCTGAGACTGCAGATTTTCTTGATAAAATTAAAGATCTTGGATATACATTTGCTTTCAAAGGTGGACTTTCTTTTAGTTTAGGTGATATAATAATTCCTGAACAAAAGCAAAACCTTATAGATGATGCAAATAAACAGGTACAAGGTATTATAAGTAATTATAATATGGGTCTAATTACTAATAACGAAAGATATAATCAAGTAATTGATGTTTGGACTTCAGCAAACGCAACTTTAACAGAACTTGCTATGAAGCAGATAAGTGAGGATCAACAAGGATTTAATTCTGTATACATGATGCTTGACTCCGGTGCTAGAGGTTCTAAAGAACAAATTAGACAACTTACAGGAATGAGAGGATTAATGGCAAAGCCTAAAAAATCTAATGTAGGTGGAGGTGAAATTATAGAAAACCCTATATTATCTAACTTTAAAGAAGGACTTTCTATCTTAGAATATTTCATTTCTACTCATGGAGCAAGAAAAGGTCTTGCCGATACAGCACTTAAAACTGCTGATGCTGGTTATCTAACAAGGAGGCTAGTTGATGTCTCACAAGACGTAATTGTATATGAATTTAATTGTGGTACACTTAGAGGTATTGAAGTGACTGCATTAAAGAAAAATGAGGAAGTTGTTGAAACATTAGGTGAGAGAATACTTGGAAGAATTGCTCTTAATGATGTTGTAGATCCATCTTCAAATGATATTATTTTAGAAGGAGGAAAGTTAATTGATGAAAAGGCTGTAGCTAAAATTGAAAATACATTAATCACTTCTGTTGAAGTAAGATCTCCATTAACTTGTGAAACCAAGAAGGGGATTTGTGTAAGCTGCTATGGTAGAAACCTTGCTACTGGTAAGTCTGTTCAAATTGGTGAAGCAGTTGGAGTTGTTGCAGCTCAATCTATTGGTGAGCCTGGAACACAATTAACTTTAAGAACTTTCCATGTTGGGGGAGTTGCTGGTAATATCTCTGAAGAGAGTTCATTAATATCTAAGTTTGATGGAACTGCTCAAATTGAAGATTTAAAATTGGTGAAGTCTAAAGATAGCTCTGGTAAAGCTTCTAATATTGTTATTTCTCGAACAACTGAGATCAAAATTCTTGACTCAAAAACTAACAATGTCTTAAGTACAAACAATATTCCCTATGGTTCCTTTTTAAATATTAAGAACGGTCAAAAAATTTCTAAAGGTGATGTTATATGTCAATGGGATCCATTTAATGGTGTAATTGTATCGGAATTTTCCGGTAAGATTGTCTATGAAAATATTGAAGTTGGTAAAACATATCAAGTTGAAATAGATGAACAAACTGGATTCAAAGAAAAGGTTATAACTGATTCCAGAGATAAAAAACTTATCCCAACACTTTTGATTCAAGACAAAAAAGGTGTTACACTAAGATCATATAATCTACCAGTTGGAGCTCACATTATGGTTAATGAAAATGATTCTATTGATAAAGGAAAAATTCTAGTTAAAATACCAAGAAAATCAGCTAAATCTGGTGATATTACTGGTGGTCTTCCGAGAGTGACAGAGCTATTTGAAGCAAGAAATCCTTCAAATCCAGCCGTAGTTTCTGAAATTGATGGTGTTGTTTCATTTGGTAAAATTAAAAGAGGTAACAGGGAAATAATTGTTGAATCGAAATTTGGTGATATTAAAAAGTATTTGGTTAAGCTTTCTAATCAGATTCTTGTTCAAGAAAATGACTTTATAAAAGCTGGTATGCCTCTTTCAGATGGTTCAATTACACCTAATGATATACTTAATATTAAAGGCCCATCTGCTGTTCAGCAATACCTTGTAAATGAAGTTCAAGAAGTATATAGACTTCAGGGTGTTAAAATTAATGATAAACATTTTGAGGTGGTTGTTAGACAAATGATGAGAAAAGTTAAGATTATTGATCCAGGTGATACATTATTTCTTGAAGATCAATTAACTTATAAGGATGAATTTATATCTCAAAATGACAAGTTATATGGAATGAAAGTTATTGAGGATGCTGGAGAAAGTGAAAACCTAAAGGTTGGACAACTTGTATCTGCTAGAAAACTTCGTGATGAAAACTCAATACTTAAAAGAGATGATAAAAATCTTGTTAAAGCTAGAGATGCAAAACCTGCTACCGCTTCAACTCAACTTCAGGGTATAACTAGAGCATCGCTTCAGACCAAATCATTTATATCTGCAGCATCTTTCCAAGAAACAACTAAAGTCTTAAATGAAGCTGCTGTTAATGCTAAAAATGATACACTTGAAGGTCTTAAAGAAAATGTTATAGTAGGTCATAAAATTCCAGCTGGTACTGGAATGAGAAAATACGAAGATATTATTGTAGGGCCTAAAGATGAGTATAATAGTCTACTTATTAATAAAGAAGAAGAGTTAAATTATTAATTTGACTTTATGTCAAAAGAAAATGTAATTCTTGTTGATGAAAAAGATAATCAAGTTGGATTAATGCCAAAGCTTGATGCACATCAAAAAGGACTACTTCATAGAGCCTTCTCTGTATTCATTTTTAATTCAGACTACAAGCTTCTGCTTCAAAAGAGAGCATCCTCTAAGTATCATTCAGGTGGACTTTGGACAAACACATGTTGTAGCCATCCAAGAGATGGAGAAGACACAATTGAGGCTGCGAATCGTAGACTTTATGAAGAAATGGGAATAAAAACAAGTCTTAGAAAAGTTTTTGATTTTATTTACAGAGCAGAATTAGATAATAACTTAATTGAGAATGAATTTGATCATGTTTTCTATGGAGTTTATAATCATGATCCAATTTTAAATACTTATGAAGCAGATGACTTCAAATGGATTGATATGGAAACACTTAAAAATGATATTGATAATAATCCAGATCAATACACTGTATGGTTTAAAATAGCTTTTGACTATTTTTATAATTATTTAAAGAAATGAAAGTTACAGTAAGTAGAAAAGCTCATTTTAATGCAGCTCATAAATTATATAGACCTGATTGGACAGATAAAAAAAATGATGAAGTTTTTGGAAAATGTGCTAATAAAAACTTTCATGGTCATAATTATGAGTTAATTGTGAGTCTGACAGGGGAAATTGATAATGAAACTGGCTATGTTTATGATCTTGGAAAGCTAAAAGGTATTATAAAATCAGAGGTTGAAGATTATTTAGATCATAAAAATCTAAACCTAGATATTGATGATTTTAGAAATTTAAATCCATCTGCTGAAAACATAGCTGTTTTGATCTATAATAGATTAATCAAATATTTTGATGACTCTTATAAGTTAAAAATTACTTTATATGAGACTCCAAGAAATTTTGTAGAGTATAGTGGTTAATCTAGTGTTAATGTTTGTAGAATCTTACCGTATTTAGAATTTTTTATTTTTTCAGGTAAAGTATCATACAGCTTTAAAAGTAATTCCCGATTAGCATCAGGTATCTGACTTACAGCTATATAAGGTGATATTTCGTACTCAGAATTTGTAATAGAAAAATTTAAAGAGTATAAATATTTTCTTTTAATTAAGTTCTCTAATTGTTGGTTAACTGAATCAATAATTTTTTCATTATTATCAATTTGAGCTTGATAAAATATTTCTAATAAATCTAAATTTTGAAGATTATACTTTCTTATAATAGATAAATATTCACCTAATAACTCACTGTTTTTAGAGCCTGATATTTCATAACTGGAATCAAATGTTTGAAGCCTAGTATTTATATTAATTTTGCCACTATTTCCAAAAAAAGTTATAATATCATTAAGTGAATCACCATCATACTTATCTAGATATAAATAATATAAATCAGGTTCGTTTATTTCAGTGTCTAAAGTAAACTCACTATTACCATTAATATTAATTGAATCTAGACTTATAATAGTTGAATCTTGTTGTTGCTGAAGATAAACTGTTCCTTTTTTAAGTCCATCAATATTTCCTGTTACAATCATTTTATTTGTATTTGATTCACAGCTTGATAAAATGATTAGAAGAACTAAAAAGTATATTTTTTTCATATTAAATATTAATCCAATAGGTTAGTTTTAAGTTTATTGACCTCAGTTGAGGTGTTATTGAATTCTTTGTAAAATAATTGTCATTATATACCAAATATAAGTCAGATAATGGTGCAAATCTCCATTGAAGCCTTGAATTTATTCCTAAGTTCTCAGATTGTGAGGAAAACTGAATATAAGTTGTCCAAAAAGTCTTTTTAGTAAAAGTAAATTCAAATTTAGGCGTTATAAGCCATATATCTCTACTAGGATAAGGGTCTGGTAGCTTAATAGAATCATAATTTAATCTAAGTGATACATTAAAAATGGGTTGTTTTCTAAAACTTAAGTTATTCTGTATTGAAAACCCTGTTCCATTATAAAATGAGCCATAAGCAATAACAGACCTAGTATTAAATAAATTTCTGCTAGGAGAACTATAAGAAATTACATACTGTGTATAGTCATAATATTTATTTGCAGGAAGAGGAGTGCTATTTTCGGTTCTTGTGGGATCAAAAGGGTAATACAAAAAATCTTTCGTTTTTCTTTGTTGAAATGATAGTTCGCTTTGATTTAAATATTTAATATCGATAGAAGTGAAGTGAATATTACCCTCATAATTCTGATCTAGAGTTGTTCTAAAAACCCATGCTGCATAATGACCAAATTCTATATTTAATATTTTTGGATTTTTAGGATAAATCCTAAATCTATAATTAGGCTCAAACTTATACATTCCATATCTTCTGTAATATCCAAGATCAGATCTAAAATCATCTCCAACATATGCAGAATAAAACATGAAGAAATGCTTTCTTGAATTTTTCGATATCATTAAACCGGTCGCTAAATCTTTTTCATTTTTTTCTTTATCTGAAGTAAATGATTTATGTAAAAAGGCTTTACCAGACCAGTTTCCATTATTTGATGCTAAGTTATATTCAGCCCCTAAAACTCTATTAAATCTATTTGAATCATCTACAAAGTCATATTTTTTTGTGTTTTCCCTATTTAAAAAGAATAAAGAAAAATTTGAACTTGAAAACACTTTTTTTCTAAATGTCAATAGGCTATTATTGTTTTGAGCAATTTCATTCTCTAGATCTTCATCAGTTAATACATTTAAAAACCCTATTCTAGTATCATCATTAATTTTACCACTAAGTCTTACACCAGCTAAAATTTTATTTTCAATAGTATTACCATTTTTATCTTGAGCTACTCCGATTCTCCTAGAGAAAAACGGTTGTGCGTCTCGTCCAGTACCAAAATCAGTAAACAAATCTGAATTTTGAGTAAAAAATTGTCTTTTCTCTGGTAATTTAATTTCCCACTTAGTTGTATTTACTATTTGATCATCTACTTCCACTTGAGAAAAATCAGGATTGATTGTTAAATCAAGATTCAATGAGTTTACTATAGGAATTTTAAAGTCAACTCCATAATCAAAGTAGTCTAAAGAAGAGCTATTTTGAAAATCCTTTCCACTTAGGGTATTTAAATAAGGTATAACAGTGAATGGCTTTTTAGAATTTCCTAATGGTTTTTCAAAATACAAATCCCCCATAAATGCTAAATTTCCAATACTTTGATTTTGGGGAATATTTATCCAAGTAGAATGTTCAAGTGATTGAGTATCACTTCTATATATATTGAATCTCCATTTTTTTGCACCATTAATAAAATATAGTTGATCAAATGGAATTTTAATTTCAGTTAAAAAATAATCATCATATAACTTAGACTCAACATACCAAATTGCATCCCACGAAGAATTTCTATCTGTTCTGTAGTCTCTGTTCCCTCCTGACACTAATACATCTCCTTTTAATCCAAGATGATTAGTTTGAAATTGAAAAGCGTTTGTGGCATCATTAAAAGTATCAAAGATTAATTGAATATAATCTGCACTAGCTGTATTAAAATCTCTTTTGAGTGAATAAACAGTGAATTTTTTTTCTTTGGTAAATGATTTTACTAAAAAATATAAATTATCATCATCATAAACGGCTTTGAATTCAGTTTGTTTTACTGCTTGGACTGAATCAGTTGGCCTCCATTGCCAAAAATTAGTACCAATATTAGCTTTATGCCAAACATCTTCAGATTCAATTCCATCTATTTCAATATTTGAATTTACATACTTAACAGTATACTCCTGAGCAAAAAGACTATTACTCATGCAAAATAATATTGATAGAAGAATTTTTCTCAATTAGTTTTTTCTGACTTTTAAGTAATAATTTAAACCCTAATAAAATAAAAGTAATTAGAGTATTATATTTGACCTAATTTTTTAATCATAGTTTATGAGATTACTTGTTTTTTTTATTGCTAGCTTATTATCACTAACAAATTGGGGATCCACTGGTCACAGGGCTTTAGCTGAGGTTGCGTCATTTTATTTAACTGAAAATGCAAAGAATAAAATAAATGAAATCCTAGATGGTGAAACAATTGTCACCGTATCTATGTATGCAGATGATATTAGATCAGATAATAGATACGATAAATATTACGATTGGCACTTTATCAACATGGAATTAGATGAAGACTATGAAGATGCTGTTCCCTCAGAAAAAGGAGATGTTTTCATTGCAATAAATAAATGCCTTGATATTCTTGAGAGTGATTCATTAACAGATTCAGATAAATCATTTTACTTGAAACTACTTATCCATTTTATAGGAGACCTTCATCAACCAATGCACATTGGTAGATATGAAGATAGAGGTGGAAACAGAGTTTATGTAAAATGGTTTGGAAGAAATTCAAATTTACATAGAGTATGGGATTCTGAGATGATAAATGGTTATAATATGAGCTATAGTGAACTTGCTAAAAACTTACCTACTCCTGAAAACCTTGAAATAGAATTTGAACGCGATGATTTAATAGATTGGGTCAATGAAACCCATTCTTATACAAGAAAGATTTACAATGATGTTTCAATTGATGATAACTTAGGATATGAATATCAGTATCAAAATTTTCAAATTGTTAGAGAACTAATCTTAAAAGGAGGTATGAGATTAGCTTCAGTTCTTAACTACCTATTTGATTAAATCTATACTTCTACTAATAAATTCAGTTAGATCCTTACCTTTAAGATTATTTTGAGAAAGTTTTGCTAAATCAATTGATTGTTTTATCAAACTGTTTCTCTTTTTTTCAGTTCTTGTATTTAAAATTTTACTAACTAATTCATGATTTGTATTAACAATCAATGAATACATGTCTGGAAAATTACCCATTGCTCCCCCACCTGTTTGTTGCATTTCCTTCATTCTCCTCATAAATTCAGGTTGAGCAAGCATAAAAGGCATACTATTACTATCTAAGGCCTCTAACTGTACAGTATATTTTTCATTTTCAACTGCAGTCTCAATCATTGGTTTTAATTTCTCTTTTTCTTCATCAGTCAACTTTGAAATCACTTCCTCATCCTTCTTTATCAAGTTCTCTAAAGTATCAGAATCAACTCTAGAGAATTTAATTCTTTCTTTCTTTGATTCAAGTTTCTGCATTAAATGAGGAATTATGGGAGAATCTAAAAGAAGAACTTCAAAACCTTTCTCTTTTGCAGACTCAATGTAAGTATACTGATCATCTTTGTTTTGAGCGTAAAGAATAATTAAATTTCCATCTTTATCTGTTTGAAGCTTTTTAATTTTTTTCTCTAATTCATCGTAAGTAAAGTATTTATCATCTACTGTTGGATAAAGGTTAAATGATTCGGCTTTATCATAAAACTTATCTTCAGTTAGCATACCATATTCAATCACAACTTTTATATCATTCCATTTACTTTCTAAATTATCTCTTTCATTTTTAAATATTGAGTTTAATTTATCTGCAACTTTTCTAGTGATATAATTAGTAATCTTTTTTACAGATGCATCAGACTGAAGATAGCTCCTTGATACATTAAGTGGTATATCAGGAGAATCTATTACACCCTTCAGAAGTCCTAAAAATTCGGGAACAATACCTTCAACATTATCAGTGACAAATACTTGATTTTGGTAAAGTTGAATTCTGTCTTTTTGTAGATTAAGATCATTTGATATTTTAGGAAAATATAAAATACCTGTAAGGTTAAAAGGATAGTCTACATTTAAATGAATATGAAATAATGGCTCCTCAAATTGATAAGGGTAAAGCTCTCTATAAAATTGTTTATAGTCTTGATCTTTGAGATCTGCAGGAGGCTTAGTCCATGCAGGATTAGGATTATTTATTATATTATCTACAGTTACTTTTTCTTCTTTTTCACCTTCTTTTCCAGGAATAGATTCTTCCTTTGTACCAAATTTAATTGGGTGTGGCATAAACTTATTATACTTATTAAGTAACTCTGAAATCTTACTTTCCTCAAGATAATCCTTAGAATCATTAGAAATATGTAAAATTATTTCTGTACCTCTTTCTTTTTTCTCAGATTTCTCAAGGCTATATTCTGGTGACCCATCACATATCCAGTGAGCAGCAGGCTCATCCTTATAGGATTTTGTAATAATTTCAACTTTATCTGAGACCATGAAAGAGGAGTAAAAACCAAGTCCAAAATGTCCGATTATACCCGTGTCTTTTGAAGTTTCTTTATATTTTTCGAGAAATTCTTCAGCTCCGGAAAAAGCTACATCATTTATGTATTTTTTAACTTCATCTAATGTCATTCCTACACCGTTGTCAATAATATGAAGTTTTTTTGTTTTTTTGTCAATTTTTACTTCAACACCAAGATTACCAATTTCGCCTTTTACTTCTCCAATACTTGATAAATGTTGAATTTTAGTTAATGCATCTGTTGCATTTGAAATAAGTTCTCTTAAAAATATTTCTTGATCACTATATAGAAACTTTTTTATAAGTGGAAATATATTTTCAACTGAAACATTAATTTTTCCTTTTGCCATTTTTTTTTATTTAATAATTATCAAAAAAAATACCAATGTTTTTTTTATGACATTTTGGCATTATTTTCTGATTAGATAAAGTCCAATGAAATTAAGAAGACCGTTAAAAGGTAAAAGCTCATATCCAATAGAATATCCTCCTAGCATTTCCTTAGGAAGATTTCCAATTGTTATAACTAGAATTATATTGATAATTACAACAAAAAACACCTTTGTATCATCTATTTTATATTTAGTAAATATCCCAAAAGCAAATAGACCTAGAAGAGGTCCATAAGTATATTGAGCAACTGTTAATAAAGAATCAATTACATTTTTATCTAATACATATCTGTAAATAATAACAACTAAAATTAAAAGTATGCTCATAAATACATGAATCATTTTTCTGGTTTTTACAGATGATTTTTTAGAACTATCAATTTTTAATATATCAACACAAAAGGAAGTGGTTAATGAGGTTAAAGCACTATCTGCACTGCTATATGCTGCAGCTATAAGCCCTAAAATAAATACAATACCTAAAAATTCACCTAGTCCTGATCTTAATGCAATTTCAGGAAATAATAAATCTGTCCTTGGAGAGCTATCAAGTAGGGGAATACTAACTCCGTTTTTATTAGCATAAATAAATAATAATGCACCTAAAACAATGAATAAAAATGTAACCCCGGTAAGAATAAAGCTAAAAACAATCATATTTTTTTTTGCATCATTAATATTTCTACAAGTCAAATTTTTTTGCATCATATCCTGATCTAATCCAGTCATACATATAGTAATGAAAGCTCCGCCAATTATTGACTTTAGGAAATAACTACGATCCATAAAGCTATCAGTAGCAAAGATTTTACTGTATTTATTAAACTCTTCGGATGATAAAAAATCATTAAAGGTCCAACCTAGATTATCATTTATATAATATATTGATAGTATTACAGCCAGGATCATCAATGCGGTTTGAATTGTATCAGTCCAAACTATTGTCTTAATACCTGCTCTTCTTGTGTATAGCCAAATTAGTAGAATAGATATGATAACAGTAATTTCAAATGGAATTCCAAGATCGTTAAAAACAAATTCTTGAAGAACAATTGCAACTAGAAATAATCTAAAAGATGCACCTAATATTCTTGAAATTAGAAATGATATTGACCCTACATAATGAGAATTTTTACCAAATCTTGTTAGTAAATATTCATATATAGATGTTAGTCCAATTTTGTAATATAATGGCAATAAAAGGTTAGCTACAATTAGGTATCCAATTAAATAACCAATAACTACTTGAAAATAAGTAAATTGAGAATCACCAACCCATCCTGGAACTGATATAAATGTTACTCCAGAAAGAGAGGCTCCCACCATGCCAAATGCAACCACAGCCCAGTTAGAGCTTCTTTTTGCATTGAAAAAAACTTCATTGTTGTCTTCTTTTCCTGTAAAGTAAGAAATAGCAGTTAAGACCACAAAGTAAGATATAATTGCTATTAAAATTATTTGTGGAGATAACATTTTGTAAATATACAAAAGAACTTACATGAATATTTCTAAATTTGTTTAATGGAATTTCCTTCTAAACTTCTTGAAGATTTAGTGTATAATATATCCCAATTATCTGGAATTGGAAAAAGGTCAGCATTACGTATTGCTCTTGAAATTTTAAGAAAACCAAAAGAATATTCAAGAGATCTATCAGAAAGTATCTATGATTTTAAAACTCAAATAAAATTTTGCACTCAGTGTAATAACATATCTGACAAAGATGTTTGTGATATCTGCCTAAATAGTTCTAGAGACCAATCATTAGTTTGCATAGTTGAAGATATTAGAGACGTAATTGCAATAGAAAATACTAATCTTTATAAGGGAGTTTACCATGTACTTGGTGGTGTTATTTCACCTATTGAAGGAATAGGTCCTGAAGATCTTAACATTTCAACTCTAGAAAAAAAGATATCTGAAAGAAATATAATTGAGGTCATTTTTGCACTAAGTGCTACTATTGAGGCAGATACTACATGTTTTTATATTTTTAAAACTTTGAAAAACCTTGATGTAAAAGTATCTGTTCTTGCAAGAGGAATACCTGTTGGTGACCAACTTGAATATACTGATGAAGTTACATTGGCAAGAAGTATTCAGAACAGACGTCCCTATGAAAGTAACCTTTCAAATCATTAACCATTAATATTGTAAATTTGCAAATATTTAAGTAATGGGAAAATATCTATTAAAGCTCCCAAAAATGGGAGAGAGTATTGCTGAGGCTACTATAACTAAATGGTTAAAAGAGGTAGGAGATATAGTTGAAGTTGACGAATCAATTGTTGAGATTGCTACAGATAAAGTAGATTCAGATGTTCCATCTGAATTTAAAGGAAAGCTAATCAAGAAAAATTTTGAGGTTAATGATATTGTAAAGGTAGGAGATACAATTGCAGAGATACAGACTGACTCAATTGATACTGATGATGAAATATTAGATAACTCCTCAAATAAAAAAGAAGATGCAATAATTGAAAATCTCAATGATGAAGTAGTAAATTTAATTGATGAAGTTGAAATACCCTCAATTGAATTACTTGATGATTCTAATAAGATTGAATCTGATAAAAAAATAATCAAAAGTGATAGATTCTATTCCCCGTTAGTAAAAAGCATTGCTAAAAAGGAAAATATAAGTATAGAAGAATTAGATCAGATATCTGGATCAGGAAAAGATGGTAGAGTTACTAAAGAGGATATTTTAAATTATCTAGAAGGTGGGCAAGAATCTAAAGTTACTAATGATAATTATATTCAAACTCAATCTAAAGTTGGAGACCAGATTTTAGAACTAGACAGGATGGGTAAAATTATTTTCGATCATATGTCAAATTCGAAAAAAATTTCTGCTCATGTTCAGTCATTTGTTGAGGTTGATGTATCAAACGTATGGGACTGGAGAGAAAAACATAAAACATCATTTCAAGAAAATGAAGGACAAAAGCTTACATTCACTCCTATATTTATTAGCGCAGTAGTAAAGTCTTTAAAAGATTTTCCTATTTTAAACAGTTCAGTTGTTGATAATAAAATTGTTATTAAAAAATCAATAAATATCGGAATGGCAACAGCTGTAAATAATGGTAATTTAATTGTTCCAGTTATTAAAAATGCAGATCATCTTAATCTAAAAGGACTTGCAATAGCTGTTAATGAGCTTTCGAAAAAGGCAAGGTCAAACTCTCTGAAACCTGAAGAAATTGCAGATGGCACATATACTGTTACAAATGTTGGTAATTTTGGATCAATTATGGGTACTCCGATTATTAATCAGCCGCAAGTTGGAATTATTGCTATAGGTGTGATAAGAAAGCTTCCATCTGTAATTGAAACTGATAAAGGAGATTTTATAGGAATTAGAAAAAAACTTATACTCTCACATACTTATGACCATAGAATTATTAATGGATCTATAGGAGGAAGTTTTGTTAAAAGAGTTGCTGAATATCTTGAAGAATGGGATATGAATCAAACAATCTAATATGAAAATAATCCTAAATAGACCAATTTGTTTTTTTGATCTTGAAACAACTGGTGCTAAAGTTGGTAAAGATAGAATTGTTGAAATAGCAGTTCTTAAAGTAGATGTTGATAAATTTGAGTCACAGAAAGTTTGGAGAATAAATCCCGAAATGGAAATCTCTGACCAAGCTACTCGTGTTCATGGTATAACAAACGAAATGGTTAAGGAAGAACCAAACTTTAAGTATTACTCAAAGGAAATTTATGATTTTATTAAGGGCTGTGACTTAGCTGGATTTAATTCAATTAAATTTGATGTCCCAATACTTGTAGAGGAGTTAATTAGGGCAGAAATTGAATTTGATTTTACAAAAATTAAATTAATTGACAGTCAAGTAATATATCATAAGAAGGAGCCAAGAGATTTAACTGCAGCTTTAAAATTTTACTGTCAAAAAGATCTAGAAAATGCTCATTCAGCAATGGATGATACAATAGCAACATATGAAGTTTTTAAAGCTCAACTAGAAAAATATGAAGATCTTATTCCAAATGTTGATTTTCTGAGCGAGTTCACCAAGAGAAATGATAATCTAGATTTTGCTGGAAAAATTAGGATAGATTCTGATAACGATGCAGTATTTGCTTTTGGAAAGTATACAGGTCAAAAAGTTGTTGAGGTATTTAAAACTGACAAAGGTTATTACTCATGGATAATGAAAGGTGATTTTCCAGAGTATACAAAGAAAATTTTTACACAATTAAAACTTAGTTTATTAAATTCATAATAAAGTGAAAATAATTTGCATAGGAAGAAATTATTCCGATCATATAAAGGAATTATCTAACGAAAGACCAGAAGAACCTGTTGTTTTTATTAAACCAGATTCCTCAATAATAGCTAAAAATCAAAACTTTATATTACCTGCTTTCTCAGATGAAATTCATCATGAAGTTGAATTAGTTGTAAAGATTAATAAAGTTGGTAAATATATAGATAAATCATTCGCAAATAAGTACTATAATCAAATTGGTTTAGGAATAGATTTTACTGCTAGAGATATACAGAATAAACTAAAAGAAAAAGGTCATCCTTGGGAAAAATCTAAGGCTTTTGATAACTCTTGTATGGTTGGGGATTTTATTAATATTGAAGAAATTGAAGATATTTCAAATATAAATTTTGAGCTCAAAAAAAATAGCAGCATTGTTCAATCAGGTAATTCTTCCAATATGCTTTGGAAAATAGATGAGATTATTTCATACGTCTCTCAATATTTTACGCTAAAGATTGGTGATTTGATTTTTACTGGAACTCCATCAGGAGTTTCCAAAGTAATTAGTGGGGATTTTTTAGAAGGTTTTATAAATTCTAAAAAAATGTTTTCACTAAAAATTAAGTGACAATGGTTAATGAAATTTTTAATTTTTTAGATAAAACAAATAAAACAATTTCATTTGCAGAAAGTTGTACAGGTGGAGCCTTGTCCTCTTCTTTAACAATGATTCCAGGTGCTTCTAAAGTTTTTCTTGGTTCAATAGTTAGTTATAGTTCTTATTCGAAACAAAAATTATTAAATATTGACGAAAATGATCTTGATAAATACTCTTCTGTAAGTGAAAGAGTTGCAATAATTATGGCTGAGAATGTAAAAAAACAATTTAAATCTGACTATTCTATTTCTGTTACAGGTAATGCAGGACCATCAACTGATGGAGAAAAATCAAAAGTTGGTGATTGCTTCATAGCTATTTCATCTGAAAATGAAATTTTCTGTGAAAAATTTAATATAAAACAATCAAGAGAAGATTTTATTAAGTCAGTCAAAAATATCTCATTTCAACTGTTCCACGACAAAATTATTATATAATAATTATTTTTTTATTAAAGTTAAATATATTAGTTTTGCACGTCATAAAATTTAGTACGTCATGTCTAAAACTTGCGAAATTACTGGAAAGAAAGTAATGTTTGGAAATAATGTTTCAAAATCTCTTAATAGAACTAGAAGAAGGTTTGATGTTAATCTAATTAAGAAACGTTTCTTTATTCCAGATGAGAATAAGTGGATAACACTTAAAATCTCTGCATCTGCTTTAAAGACTATTAATAAAAAGGGTATTTCGGAAGTCTTGAAAGAGGCAAGAAAACAAGGAAAAATTAAGTAATCATGGCAAAAAAAGGTAATAGAGTTCAGGTAATTTTAGAGTGTACAGAACATAAAGACTCTGGTATGCCCGGCACCTCTAGATATGTTACTACTAAAAACAAAAAGAATTCTCCTGATAGACTTGAAATTAAAAAATTCAATCCTATTTTGAAGAAGATGACTGTTCACAAAGAAATTAAATAAAATGGCAAAAAAAGCTGTTGCTAGTTTACAAACTGGCTCGAAAAAACTTACTAAAGCAATTAGAATGATCAAAAAAGATGGTTCTAATTCTTATTCCTTTGATGAAAAAATATTACCTCAAGATCTAGTTAATGATTGGCTTGCTGGAAAACCAATTGAAAAAGAACAACCTATACCTGTGAAGCCAGCTTCAGAAGAACCAAAGGCTGAAGAGCCAGCTTCAGAAGAACCAAAGGCTGAAGAGCCAGCTTCAGAAGAACCAAAGGCTGAAGAGCCAGCTTCAGAAGAACCAAAGGCTGAAGAGCCAGCTTCAGAAGAACCAACTAGATAAGACAAATCTAAATTATTTAGAATCTTTTTAGAATACTAATTTATAGAAACGCCAATCACGTGTTCTATAACCAGCATTTTTTGTCATTATATATAAAGAACCTGTATTTGCTTGACTACTGCAATAAATTGTTTGACTTACACACCTGTCAGAATTTTTTATTTGCCATTGTTCTAAATTTTCATCAATCAAATACCATTTTCCTCCTTCATACGACCAATCAAAATTTACCTTTACATTTTCACTATCATCAACAGTTATTTCAAAATAGCCTTTTGAATCGGAAGAAAAACTTACTTTTCCTGTTACATTAGTGGTTAGAAAATCTGTAGAATTTACATCAAGCAAACTGCTTGGTGATTCTGGTCTAGTATCCCAATAAGAGTATTCTGCCTGTTCATTAGATAATTTTTGAACTAATTGGTAATTGCCAATAATTTTATTTCCTGAATCAGCAGGCCTTATTATATCTTTACTGCAACTAAATAGAATTAAAGCTGATATTAATGAAAGCTTTTTAATGCTGCTAATTTAATGCACCAATACCAATATTCCAAAGCTCCTTATTATATTCAGGAATATTGACTTGATTTATTTGATCTATTTCTTTTTTCAGTTCAACCCATTTTTCATCATGAGACTTAAGTGACTTAAGAATTCCTTCACTTACATTTGGTATATCTCCTTTGATTTCATCGAGAATAAAAAGATAATCAGCTAAAAATTTATTTGGGAAATTCTCAACATCATCATATGCTTTAGACATTCTCTGCATCATTTTTTTATCCCAGCTATCCATCAATTCAAGTAATTTTTTACCATTTTCCTTAACTTCTGGATTTTCATCTAATTCTTTCACTATAACACTTAGCTTATCTAAAAGTTCTTTATTGCTATTTATATATTTAGCCATTTCATTAAAGTTACTTTCCATGTGAGTAGCATATTTATCAAGATCTAAATAGTCCTGATCAGAAACACTAAAATTGGGATTCTTTAAAATTTCAAACTCAGAATTATATGATGTTTCCCCAACTACTAATGTTAACTTATATTTTCCTGGAATAGCCTTATGTCCTCTAAAGCTACCTTCAATATATGCATATGGGACTCCACTTAAAGAAGAATGTCTAGAATCCCAGACAAATCTATTCAATCCAGATTTATTTGATAATACAGGTTCTCTTGAAGGTCCTCCGTTATATGAAATAAAACTATTGTCAGGTTCACTAGTAATTTCCCTTACAAGTTTATTGTTCTGATCATGAATTTTAATTGAAACTTTTTTACCACTATCTTCTTTTCCAATGTTATAATATATAACAACACCGTTAGCTGGATTAACTCCAGTAAATGATGAAGTGCCATCTGAATAATTTGAATTTAGTTGACTATACCAGTTTCCAATTGTTGAATTCTCAGGATCATATAATTTTGTATTATTATCACCATCCAGCTGCCTTATAAGTCCCATATCATCAAGTATCCAAAAAGACCTTCCATGTGTTGCTACGATTAAATCATCATGCTTAATCATTAGATCAGTAACACCAAGTACTGGCATGTTAAGATTAAATAATTCCCATTTTTTACCATCATTAAATGATATATAAACCCCTAA
>Ga0255772_10001599_pt1 | contig 22576 bp, 6 predicted proteins | sample 071ome_34_FD_179970 | JGI IMG/M metagenome (GOLD analysis project Ga0255772, IMG submission 179970) | Coastal salt marsh microbial communities from the Groves Creek Marsh, Skidaway Island, Georgia - 071411BT metaG (version 2) | ecosystem: Environmental > Aquatic > Marine > Intertidal zone > Salt...
ATACACTCTACCAGCAGGTTCTGAAATACCAATAACAGTATCTCCACCGCCTTCTCTACCATATGCTTCAATTAAAAGATAACCAGTGCTGCCAGCAGTTCCACCACCAGATCCAGCACTACCACCACTACCTACACTATAAGCAAAAGCAGTTTGGATACTAGATCCACCACTAGATTTTCTATAAGAGAAGTCTAGTCTAGCACCTTGACCACCACCGCCACCTGTTTCATTAATAACTTCATACTCATAGTTGACAGTAAATTTAGCATAACCACCGCCACTAGAACCACTAGATTCAGAAACGCTTGACATGTAAGTTGAGTTATATGCTGATCTACCAGCACCACCGCCAGATCCAGAACCAGTGTTAACGTGACCAGCACCAGCAACGCCGCCAGATCCACCTGATCCACCAGCAGAGGGACCGAAACCACCTCCGCCTCCTCCACCTCCACCAGAGGTACAACCAGCAGTTCCACCATCTGCTCCTGTTCCACCACCAATAGAGGTAGCATAATATGTTCCTTGCGATGGTCCTAATCCAGATCCACCAGTCCAACATGGGTCGGTAGTAGATCCACCATTGTTACCACCACCAGCGCCACCGCCGCCTCCGCCGCCACCAGCGCCCATAATGTAACCAGGACCAGTAGAAACAGCGGTAGCACCGCCACCACCGCCACCAGATGAACCATGACCCCAAGCACCACGACCACCTTGACCACCGTTAGCAGCACCAGTAGCACCAGGAGTAGTGCTTTCTGCTGTTGATCCACTGTGAACGTCAGCACCTTTTTGTCCTGCGTTACCAATTTGGAAAGTAAAATTAGCCGAACCAGCAAATGTACCGTATAGTCTTCTACCATTAGATCCTGTACCACCACCAGTAGAACAACCGCCAGTACCATTTGATCCGCCACCATCACCACCTTTACCACCAGAAATATCAATGGTTACGCTAGTAATATTTGCCCCGCCTGGGAGTCCAGAGACAGATGACGAATTAAAACTACCATCAGAAGTAAATTCTTGCTCAGCAGTAGAATCTGTGGCTGTACTAGTGTCATATCCACCAGCACCACCAGATCCATATCCGCCAGGTGGTCCACCACCAGCAGCGGCAGATTCACTCTTGGTTCCATCACTTGTGCCATCGGCACCAGTTGTAGTAGTAAAGTCAAATCTATCGTCAGATAGTAAATTTGATGGTATTGTAAATGTTCCTCCACCACCAGCAGCACCACCCGAACTACCAGAACCACCGCCAGTTCCTGGGTTTGCTTCAATTTGCACAGATCCGTATTCTGGAACTGTAAATGATAGAGTAGAAGAACCACCAGTACCACCAGCACCTGAAGAACCACCACCTCCACCACCACCAGCAATCAGTGTGCCAGTATAAGCATCAGTATTTGCTGGACTTTGACTAGAAGGAATAGTTCCACTTCCAGCAGTAGGAAATTCCTCACTCCAAAGTATAGTACCAAATCCAGGATCGGTAGCAATTAGTTCTTTTCCACCAATGACAGTAGTATCATCAACTACCCATACTTTTGGAGTTGGCGTAGAGGTAATAGTTTGAAAATATCCTGCTGCTTTAGCAACTGTACCAGAAGTTGTACTACCACTCTTATTGGTGTCTACCTGCACATTATTGGTAGAAAAACCAGCTTCATTTACAGTATAAAATCCGTCTAAACTTGTTCCTGTTCCAGATACCTTGATTGAATCGCCTATAGCAAAATCATGATTAGACACTGTAACAATATTCATTGTTACACCATTAGCAGATGCAGTGTTAATAGAAAACGCAGGTGGTTCAGTAATTCTATAGTTATAACATCCATCCCAAGTTCCATCGCCAAGACCATCACGCAATCCAACAGCAGCAATACCAAATGTATCGTTACCATTTGGATGGTCAGCATCAGTAACAGTTGGTTTATATTCCAGTGGTGGATTTGCTGTCTGTCTTAATAGAATCTGACAGTTTGGTCCTCTAGCAGACTCAGGAATTGTAATTTCTTGGTTCTTCCAATATGTGTAAGTATCATCATAAATTCCACTACCCGTATATCCATTTTCATTATTAAATACTTCTCTACTAGGCAAGAGAACTTGTTCAGGTCCTCCATTAAATGAAATATAGATAGAGTCGCCAGCATCATTAGGTCTTTCACCACCATTGTTATCGTTACCAGCAATAGCAAGAACAAAAAATGTAGCATATCCTGTTGTATCCATCGTGATGGTAGCACGACGATCTGTTTGCAATGAACTAAAAGGAGAAGTTCCTCTAGTTCCAAACCCTAAGTATTGACTGTTAGATCCAGGAGGAGCAAATCCACCAACTTCAGTAACACCTGTACCATAATTAACTAACGCTGTGCCTGATAGAGATAAAGTTGCTGTCTCAATATTGACAAAAGTATCTTCTCTAGCATTAGTCTGTACTCTCTCACCAATTCCAGAAACGTTACCATAAGTAGAAATTCTACCACTAGAAAGTCTTCTGCCAATCAAACCATGAGAGTGACCTAATGCTTGTCCATCTCCAGCAGTACCACCAGGAACAAAGTTTAAAATAGAACCCTTTACTCTTGCATAAGAAGTTGTAAAAACATCAACACCACCAACAGTTGCTTCAGCAAAATCATTTACATCGCTGTGTAGAACATAGTGATTGTGCTCAGGTGGTCTTGAGTAAATGTAGTCCTCAATTGGTCCAACTGTGTATTTCTTTTCACCTGTTAAGAATGCTTCAACCTGAGTGTTTACATCAGTGTATCCTGAGGTAAGGACATCACTAATTTCATAAAATTCTAGTGGATCTTCTAAAACATCAGTAGAAACATACCATCTACCACCAGTATCACCAAGATTCATGGTGATTCTATCCTCCACCAATGGTGTTCCAGATCCTTCTACACCCTCACCATATCCAATTAGTTTTCTATCTCTATAATCAGGAACTCTAAACTCACCAATGATAAAAGGATAGTCCGTTCTTACATAAGACTTTCTGATTCTAAACTCTGGTTGATTTGCTAGACTAGAAATAGTAACATTTAAATCAGTATCACTAATTCCAGAAGAATCACCAGTAATAACAAAATTATCTGTATATACAGGATCTCTACCAAAATCAGGTACAACAGCACCATTGCCATTACCAGCAATAAAATCAAGGTGAGATACTAAAGTTTGAGTGTTGCTCAAGTTAGCAACAAAATGAATTCTGTAATGATGTCTTTCAGTGGATGGTGGTTGCGGACCAGAGTAACCATCATTAACCCAATCAGGACTACTACCAATAGAAGATTGTTCTACTGAGTTTTGTGTTACAGTTGCTTGTGTTGGAAGAACCTCGTTTACTGATAAAGTTGTTTTTGTCCCAGGAATATTCTGGACTTGCCAAATTTTAAAGTCATCTGTTGATAGATCTTCGATATAAATTTCATATGTATCAACAGAAACACCTGCAGGAAGACCATTAAGAGATCCCCAATTCAATGCTGGTCTATCATTCTCAGCACCAGCATATGAATCGTAACCAGTAGGATATCCTTGACCTGTTAAAGGATCAAATGTTCCAGAGTCAATTTCAGGAACCGTACCATAATATGCTACTGGAATAATAGGGTAAGGATCAGAAGTAATTACAGTTGAAATAGACGATGGAACCCAAGTAACCGTTGCTCCTGGAGTTCCAGTGCCAGTATCATCTGGATCATAATTAATTAAAATTCTATAGACAAAAGTATCAGTTCTACTTGCTAATGATTGATCAGAAGGAGAATAAACCATTTCATATGACTCACCTTCCTCAATAGAACCTCCACCAGTTGGATAGTCACCAAGAGATACCCAACTAATAGTTGCTCCATTTGGAATCATTCTATCATATTGTGTATTTCCCTGACTATCAGTATATGGTTTTGCATATATTTCAGCATAAAAATTGCCACCATTAAGAAATGTTCTGAATACTGAACCAGGAATTGCTGGATCGGAAGAATCAGTTACAATTGAATTTGCTGATGTAAGTTCATCATTTTTTAGATAATCATTACCGATAACTTCGAATAGTAATGGATAGTCTTTGATTGAATATTTCTTCCCATCGCAATAAAGATATCCTTTGTGCGAATACTCAGGAGATTGTGTTGGACGAGAATTGGTAGAATCAGTATCGTTATCAACTAAAACAGGAAGAATCGCACCCATACTGACATAAGATCCGCCCATGTCAGAGTAAAAATTTGGTGTGGTCGAACGATAAGAAACTGGCATCAGACTTTAATTAGATACTCGGTAACAACATAAGGCTGTATGTATTTATCCGCCTTTTTGGAGTTGTTAATGTCGATTGTAATTTGAGAGACTAGACCAGAATCTGCTCTGGCACCAGTTGGTCTAGTTTTTAATTGATACGTATGGGGGGTATCTGCTTCGAATAATAAACGGTGTCTATGTGTCCCTTCATTACCAGTAGAACCAGAGAGTGTAGTTATGTTCGTAACTGCTCCAGACCCAGTTTGATAATAAGTATCATCAACAGATGTCCATGGCAAGTTGATAACGCCATCAGTAGCATAGTTTGTTAAATCACCACTGTCAATAACATCTGCATCGCCAGGACCATTTGTACCACCAGGACATAGACCAAAAATAGGGTATGTACATACACATCTTACAGTATATGTTGGGTCATATGCAATATTACCGAAGGTGACTGAATCATCTTCTCCAGATGGATCATTACATCCATTATTTTGTAAAACAAAACCATTGCCGCCTCCCCAATCTTTATTATCAACCTCAGGACAAGCGCCATCATCTGGCCATAAGCAGTATCCTTGCGTAGTAAATCCAGAACAAGCATACCAGCAAGCACCATACTGATCATAGTATGATGTTTCAAAAGGTCTTCTTCCTGGGGGCGGTTTAACAACAGCAGTTGTCATCTGCCAATAACAAAGTTCTTGTTTAGTATTCTCCCACCATTGACACACGTTTAGAGAAGAATATGATCTAACTGAGTTAATCTGTCTAGAAGCAAAAAAGTTTCCATTTCTATTTTTCTGTCTAGCACGAAGAGTATTTGTTCTGTGCATATGTGGTTGGAAAGCATTTTGAGCAACATCTTGCTCAAATGTATAGTTTCCAGTATCAATAGAGAATGATGGTTCTCCTCTTAAATCAAGTGTTTGTGGGGGGATGTAAAACTCGCCAGTATATGTCAATTCATATGGACTACTAATGTTTTGAAGAACATCTAAACCAACACCAGATTTAATAACTGTGTTACCATTTCCATCAACGACTGTTAGATCATTATATTGACCAATGTTAGCAGATGATGTAGATCTAATGTGTTTGTTTCTTAAATCTGGTAACTGAAACTGGTTGAGAGCAAGTGCTTGATCTGGTTTTTTGAACCTACACTCATCACCAGTACCTAAAACTTCAGCAAGAACTGGATATTGATCAGCAAACAATACAGAACCATCACACCTAAGATAACCCGCAGGTAACAATGCTAAATTCGACGCTTGCTTTGGATCGTCTCCCTGAAATTCAACAGGAAAAGATATAATAGTCCCCACTAGAGAACCGTGTCTTGCTTTTTCTTTATTATAGAAAACTGCCATCTTAGTACGCTCTGATGATGTAAATCATAGTTAATGATGGTGTGTTGATGTCCATTGTAATTGACAATGCCGAATCAACTGATAAAGGTGCGGTTGTGCTAGTGGAAATATTATTAACCAAAATTGTGTTTGGAATAGAAAGACTTCCTCTATTCATAGTCAATTCCATAGCATCATGAGTATGAGAATTTAAAGAATCAGATGCCCATTCTTCTCCACCATGGTTTACCGTAGTTGTATATGTGTTACTTACAGCAGTATTTATCGGTTGAGGTTCAGATGCTGGATCATAAACAGGATCTAGAATATTTGCTTCGGGCATATTAACGCCCCTATAAACTGTTGGAATATCAACAGAAGCGTGGAAATTTCTTCTACCTTCATATCTACCAGCAGGAGGGAAAGCACCAACATGTGCCTCAGTTTGAATTGCCTCTACAGCACGATTATCGTCCGTGTAAGCATTAGTAATAGCACCCAACTGTGGGATATTTCTATCGCTACTAGGAACTTGTGGAACTAGTGTTAACCCAGGACCACCGCCAGTAAGACTGGTACTAATAAGTCTTCGTTGATCACCTAATGGCAGAGAAATTCCTCCATCATTAGCATCATACCATGTAACTTCTTGTATTCCTGGTAAAAAACTATGTGCGGGACTATCTTCACCACGTCTACCAATAGCAGCAACTGATGTTGTACCCGAACCATCACCAGATTCGTTACCAAATCCAGGTTGAAATTCCATAAGAGGAACACCTGTTGGAGAAGCACTCCAAAACTGATCAAATTCTGCAGTTGTTGATGGTCTATGAGTATGCTGCGGCATATGATCAATACCAAGTTTTCTTGGTACAACATATACAGTATCAAAATAGATTGGTTCATCCATTGTAATACCAGTAATTCTACCAGCAAGACTATCTGATGGTTCTAATGTAAATGTAATGTCAACATCAGAAGACTGCAGGATATCAGGTAGATCACCCTCACTACCATTTTTACTAATAATTGAACCTAATTCAAGAAGATCATCTGGGTGTAATCTACTATCATTTCCACCATCATATTCACCAGATCTATTTGCTTCGATATCAATCAAAGCAACCTGATTTAAATTTGGTAAACCAAAAACATCTACATGTCTATTTGGATCATGATGTAATCTACCTGCTGGAGGATTATATGGAAAATCATTTACAATACCAAAATTAGTTCCAATCTCTTGATCTGCTGTTTCAGGAAAAGGACCATATGTATTACCCAAAATTTTTGCCAAAATTGGATAATCAGCAGCATTTAATTGTGCATTTGCTTGATTACAAATTAACCACCCAGGTGGAACTTGATCTAGATTTTCACCATTCCTAGATCCACCTCCCCAGGGCATAATAGTGCCAACTGGGGAGATTCTTTGTGTTTTTATGCGATTGTAATTTGCCATCTATTAGACCTCCTTGAGCCACCATCCTGTTACACCAGAGGAAACAATTGTTCCTTGTGAATCAGTACCACCCAAGTAGATTAGGGTGAAAGCAGCGTTTGGAGTTTGTACAACTAACTCACCTCCATTGTATGGAGTTGAACCACCAAGACCAATAGTAGTTCCTGTAGCATCACCCTGAACTCTTACATTCGCAGCAGCTCTGATAACAAGTGAAGTATCATATCCTAGGTTTCCACCAACCTCAACGAACTCAATTCTGTCTCCAGTTTGAGCATCGGTTGGTAGGTTTAGAACCAGATCATCTTGATCAGTTACATTAACAAAGTATACAACATTTGATCTTAGATTTCTTTGATCAGCATCAGATCCACTAGAAACATATCTTCCATGTCTACCACCAGACTTGGTATAGTAGTTAGTGATTCCAAATGCATCAATTGATTCATCGTGATTGATAACAAACTCGTTAGCACCATTATTACCAAGATTATCAATTCTGAGTCTTGGTGATTTAGCAGGAATCTCAGCAGCACTGGTTCGAATATATAGGGAGTTTCCAATCTCAGCATCACCAAAGATATCGACAGAGAATGAAACATTACAACCAGTAGCATCCTGAACAACGTTTTCTGGACAAGATACAGGATAGATCTTAATATCACCTCTACCAATAATGCCAGCATCAAATTCGATAGAACCAGAGTGATCTGCGTGACCGTCATCATTCTTGACTCTCAAGATTGTGGTCTTATTAACAGAGTCAATCATTCTGATGTCACCACCGAGCATGGTGAAGTCGTCATTCAGAGTAAGAGAACCGTTTCTATGTGATAAGTTACCATCCAAGATGGACTCATTCATAATAGGTTGATGATACTTACCTGATAGACCACCATTCACATAGAATTGCTCACTTGTATCATTGACAGTATCATAGAATCTAATCCAGTTTCTATAGTCAAACTTAGTTTGACAGATATAACCTTTGTCAATAATGATTGAAGCAATATTAGTAGATGATCCACCTTCAGTTCTAGTGCGCTCCTGAATATCCATCAACTGTGCCGTATCTGGATGCTTGAGGATTCTAACAACAGATGTTGATGTTGCTAGATATGTGTTTAGAGAATTAGCAGTTGTTCCTTCTTGTCCAGGTAAACATCTGAGGGTGTTAGTACCGCTATCAACTGACTGAACTTCCATGACCTCAAAATCATTAGCATTGAGACCATTACCATCAAGTGTTGTTGTAGGACCGACAAGAACTAAATCGCCAATTTGGAACCTACCTGTTCCAGTTCCAATAGTTGCTACTGTTAGGTAAACAGAACCAGTGATGTCTCCTGTAGTAGCATTAGCAGTCAATGTGGTAGTAGGTCCACCAGCGTTGATTGTTTGTGGATCTACCCAGTAAGAGTAGATTCTAATGTTACTTTCATTTCCATCATATCTAGATACTGTGCTAGTAACAGACTCTACACTAGGCAATACTCTAGTAACATCGAGTCTTCTAAACTGATTGCCCAACTCTAGATTTGCTAAGCAAGTATCAAAGTATAGAGTGTTTTGCTCTACGCCGTTAGTAATTACAAATTCTTCATTCTTGACTACAGCAAACTCATAGTTTGTAATCTGAGAAGCAGTAACAATTCGTGGAGAAATTCTTACTCTATCAGAATCAATCTCAACAACCTTAGTTCCAGGTTGAATAGTTACATTTCCAGAGGTAGCAGTTGGTTTTAAGATGTCGCCAACAGAAATTAAAGCAATTTCAGTAGCAGTGAGATTTGTAACATACTCTACAAATAAGTCATCGCCAGGAATCAAATTACCAACGATAGTTCCCTTGTTAGTTGTATCACATCCACCATTAATTCCAACACTTTGATTGATTGTTAGATCACCACCAATGTAAGTATCGCCTGTTACAGAGTTAACAACAAATACGTCACCGTCAGTATCATCACAGTCTTGACCATTATTGATTCTGAACTTCTGAATTTGCTCATTCAAAGAAGTTTTAACCTTGACAATTTCACCAATGGTTCCAGTTGTATCGTCACGATCAACAATGATGTAATCAACATTAGGAGTAATCGTACCACCAAATTCAGCAAGATAGAAGTTATCATTTTCACCTGTAGCATCTACAGGTTGCTCCAACCAAGTAGCATCAAACTGTACATTTACCTTATAAATTGGTGTAGTATCAGGGTGATTTGTCTTTGTTAGTCCAGTAGATCCAGATGCTAGAGCACCAAATGGTTGTCTCTTAACCTTGAGGTAATATGGAGCAACATTTGCTCTTGATACCTCAACAATCTGTACAATTTCAGGGTGAGCAGTTTCTGCATTCCAAGGACCAGAAGTTGGAGAATCAATTAATATATAATCGCCAGTTGTAAAGTATGGATCACCATTTTGAACAGGTTCGTTCTTAATTGGTAGATAGTATTCATCACCAGTTAAAGCATCGAGTTCCTGTGGTTCAACCGTAGGTGTTCCACCAATGTTTGTGATTTCCTGCTGATAAGCAGATCCACCCCAAAGACCAGAACCAGCAGTATCAACTTGGTTGTATCCACTTTCGGTAGATGCTAGAACCTGAACATTGAGAATATCAATGTTCTTAGTGAATGTGCCATCTGGTTCAATACCATCATCGTGGGCATTATCATCAGTGCCCATTCTTCTTCTCTGACCTTCAAATGCGAAGGAAGCAAGACCACCACAAAGTAAAATATCACCATCAACCTTCATCGAAGCGATGACATGTAGTGAGTTGTTGATTGTGGTTGTACCACCTTGACCTGCGATGTTAACTTCAGAAGCATTGAGACCGAAGTTAATAGTCGAAGGACCACCAGAGTTGGAGAAGAAATTAATAAAGGACGCTTGTGATCTCATGTCCGCTGTACCACCAGGGCGGCGGAATCCGAGCCACATATCACCATCAACACGAAGATTCTGGGAAGAAACTCTTACATATGATTGGTCTTGGTTAGTATTACCAAAAGCACCACCAATAACTACCTTGCTAATACCACTACCAGTAGTAGCAACAGATCCGTTAGCAGCAACAGTAGCACTATCAGGAGTGTTACCGATGTAAATGTTGGAGTGGTCTGAAGCATTGCCAACATAGAAGAACTGATCTCCAGAAACTGAGTTGCCGATTGTAAATGTATTTGTGCTTGAATTATTGCCAATTGCAATAGTTTGAGCATTAGTAGTTACATCAGCAAATCTTACCGTCTCAGCACCGTTAACTAGGTTAACAGTATTTGCACTATTTGCAAAATTGAGAGTTCCAACAAATCCAGCATCTGTAATTAGATTGAATGTACCAGTTGTAGTATCGGTTCTTACTTCAGTTAGAGTTCCATCTCCATGGATTTCAATGTCACGCTCAAAGCGTACATCCTCAGTAAATCTAGCATTGCCCTTAACAACTAGTGCTCTATCTAGTTCTGCATCAGTGACATTAATTCCAACCTTACCAGCATTGTTTCCTCTACCAGATTCGGTGATTGCAATCTCTTCAGTAGAAACACGAAGTGTTGCATATTCATCAATATCAGAACTATCGCCACCAACAACAAATGCATCAGAGATTCTGTTCTTTTCACGATCAGCAAAGTCATCATGTGACAACCAATCGGTAGTCTTACGACCACTAATATATGCGTTACCAACAACATCAAGGTTAGCACGAGGATCAGTGTTCTGAACCTCAACGAATGCATCCTTATATGCATCGTGTGTTGCTCTGTTAATTGTGTTGATACCAAGTTTGAAGTCTCCCCATGTCTCAGTTTCAGTTCTGAGTGCTTCAGCACCTAGAACACCAAACTCTTTCCAGTTAGATACAGAGAAAGAAACAATAGCATTTGGAGATGGATTGGTTTGAGCATTAATAATGCCGCTTGTCCATGTTTCATCAAATGCACCAATTGGCGATCCAGTTCTTGGGGTAATTTGGAAATATACCTCATTATCTGCTGGATCAAATGGATATGCTTGGGTATTGAGAACTGGCCATGTGCCATTGAGAACACCACTGTAGTTAATGTTCTGCAATCTGATTTCAGAACCAGACTTGATATTGAGAGAACCAACAGAAACTGGATTGCTGTTGCTATCAATAAAGGTAAACTTACCAACATTTACGCTTTGGTCAACAATTACCTGCAAAGAAGAAATTACATTATTTGGAATTGTTGTGTAGATATTAGCAAAGATCCAACCAAGTGAACCATTCTTATTAACTGCACTACCTTTCAGTGCCATGTCTCCTGTAGAAGGAAGAACATTGCTATAGGTAATATACTGATCTGATGCAATTCTAGAACCACCAGCAGAAATTAGTGAATCTTGGTTTGGCCAAATATTGGACGCAATTCCACCAGGAGCATGAGTTTGGATCATATAGTTTTGACCCTCACCTCTTGGATTGAATCCAAAGATAGCAGCGTCAACTCTATTCTTACCTAGACGGATGTCACCAGAAGTATTGGGGAAGAATGCTTCTCTGTCTAGGAGAACATCTTGTGGAGCTCCACTGATAGGATCGGTGGCACTAACTAGAGAATATACAACTAAAGGTGCTCCAAGGTTTCTTAACTGATTGTCTGGAACATTGACAAGAATTGGAGAGTTAATATTATTAACTAGTTCGCCATCAGGACCACCAACAATAGTAATATTCTGGTTGAATGTTACAGGTGTGTCGAAGGTGGTAACGAGTTGTCCGATTACGTCATCCTCATCTCCATCATCAGCAAGAACTGCTCTATCAATGAAGTCTTCCTCACCAGTAATAGCGTTAATTCTTCTGTTACCGATGTAAAGATCACCATTAGAGTTAATACCAGTGTAGAATACAATACCAGCATCTTGCTTCTTCGCCTGTGCATAGAAGTCTTCAATAAACTCAAGAACAATCTCTTGACGAGCAGGAAGACCTGTTGAATAGTTACCAGGACCGAAACCAAGATATTCGAATGTATGGTTACCAGCACGAGCAATAGATGGTCTACGGAGTTCAACATAATAACGCTGATCTGAAAGAACCTCGCTATCACCAGCAATAGGAATGCGACGATCTTCAGAACCAGAAGTTGCGTTACCTAATTGTGCCTTAATCTCGTTAAATCCAGTATATGTGTTCTCAACAAACGCTGGTTGCGTGGTCAAGTCATACACAAGTTCTCTGGTTACAGAGTGCTTAGTATCGTTGACAGTAACACTACCATGAATGTAGTTGTCAGCAGCAGAGAATGACTGAGGTGGATCAATCAACTGTGAATAGTAGTTCTTCTCTTCATTGGTTGTACCAGACTTCTGGAACCAAAGAGGATCGTTTCTGTAGTTTAGAGGATAAAGTTTACCTACAGGTTGAGAGAACTTAAACTTGCGGAAGTTAGTCGAAACACCCGCACCCTGTGGATATGGAGAAATATTACCGCGTAAGCAAGTCAGATAATAGATACCATCTTGCTGACCAGGAATTCTCTTCTGAAGTTCTGCACTATCAAAGATATAGAATGTATCTTCAATAACTCCTGCATCTTCTACACTGTAGACATAATATTCAATACCAGCATCGTCTTGAATACGATCACCAGGAGTGATGGTGTAAACATTGGAACCGTTTTGCTTGTAATAATATTCTGGGAAATTTTTTCGGATATGTGTCTTCAGAGGTAGCGATTTGCCCATATCCTGGTCTTCCAGCATATCAGCAAAGATAGCACCCTGAGTGAATCGTGTTCCTTGGAACTCACTGTACTCTAGAGAAGCGGTTCCCTTAGCACCACTAATACCCTTGATAATTAGGTAGTGGTCACCACCAACACTATAGTATGCATGGATGTAAGCAGTACCCGAAGAATTGCCAGCAAAAGAAACAGCATTATTAGAAATACTTTGAGTCTTGTTAGCAACAAATGAACCACCCTGAGGTGCAGAAATCTTAACAGTTGTTAGGATCTCATTTCTCAAACCAGGGAAATTCTTGGTGTCAATACTGTGATCAAATACAGTAATTTCCAGATAATTGATTGCTGGATCTAAAACATCTTCAACATAACGACCAGATTGAATAGTGGCAGCAACACCAGAAGTAAATCTTGCAATTGCACGATAATCAGTATCCTGATTCTCACCAGTTAGAGGTCTTCTGTATGGATCATACGCATTAACATCATTTAGAGTGTCATCAGCAGAGAACTGCGTCTTAGTATATCCAATGAATTCTCCAGGTTGTTGTGGGTTCTCAAAACGAGCACCATATACATTACCAGCAACAGGTTTGAGGAGTAGTTTCTGTGGTACTAACTTACGAGTATCGTCAGTTCTCGTCTTGATAACAAATCCATTGATAGGATCTCTTGCATTTTCAATGTACTTAGGAATGACATAGCGAAGTTTGTATGTTCTCTCATCAGCACCTCTGGTGTCACTAATACGCTCATACCATGTATCAGTTGTGGTAGGTTTGCTAGAATAATCTGACTCATGAATTCTATAGAAAATTTCCTGATAAATGATGCTGTTGTCACTTTCTCCAGTGATTCTATCAGTACACTGTAAATACCACTTACCATTGTCTGTATCAGCACCATTAAATCCAGGGTCAAAGCGCATTGGACTGCGCTTCTTGTTAGCGAACACTCTAAATGGTCCGTTAGCATTATTGAAAGTGATTGGATTTACATCGTTTAAAGCATCAGCAAGAGTCTTGTGAATTGTGAAGACTTTGCTGGTTTGATAACGAGCATAGAACTCAACACTTGGGTTGATCTTACCCTGATTAACACCACTAGTAATAGCAACACTAGGATCTGCTGCATAAGTTGTAGCAAGATCAGGAAGATCACTACCCTCAATCTCTCTGAAAAATACCTTCTGAGGAGTAGTTGAGGTAGATGGTTTATCAAAGATGTTAGCAATATCTGTCTCGATACCACCAACAACAGTGTTGACTAGTCCACAAGAGTATGTGTGGAGATCATACTTGTCATCGAGTACAAACTGATAAAGATCGATCTCAATATCTGGATCGATAGACTCCGTTTCAGAAGCATAGATGTAGATACCAGCTGCAGCATTCTCTTTAGAAGTTGCAAGCATCAACTTAGTTTGATCGCTACCGTTGAAGTATAGAGTTCCGCTATAATCAACTGGTTGTGTTGCTCTACCAGGAGCAATTACATAGTAAGTTGTGTTGGTATCGAATCCGTTAGGTAGTCTAACAACACGCTTGTCAACCTCAACATACTGCCCAGTTGCTGGATCAAAACGAGGACGAGGAACAAGTCTAACAGGAGTTCCAGTCTCAAAGTCATGAGCATTGGTTGAACCATAACCAGTTGTATCAATAGTAAATACAGTTGCTCTGGAAGCAAGTAAAGCGGTGTTGAATGTTGGTTCTACACGATCGACAGTAGGTACTGTTACACCATTGACAACTTTGGTTAGACCAGTGTTGATGATAGTGGTGATGTTTTCAGTCAACTGCAAGATAGCAGCGGCAGTCGAAGCACACTCACGCTGAGAAGGTGAAGTTGTAGTGTCCTGAATGACGTCTGGATCAGAAGCTTCTGGTCCAACAACTACAGTGTTAGGAGTGGTATTTGCCCATGCTCCATTTACATATGTGAAGTATAGATTGGTTGTTGTGCTAGTTTGTTGAGCATTTTGATTGACACCAGTGTCAAGTTTAGATCCATTGACACCAAGTTCAATGCGGTCTGTTCCAATCAGACTCTTAACATAAGTTCCCTCAGGAATGTTAGTTGTGATTGGAGTTGCACCAGCATTTAGAAGTCCATTGGTATATGAATTAGTTGGATATTCCTCAACCTTCATGCCAATTAGAATACCGCTGTTGTCACCAACATCAACAATTGCAGATGCTGGAACATCTCTAGTTCCAGTTCCTGCTGCATCAGAGATTGTTACTAGAGAAGAAGAGTTGGAAGTGGAACAATTATACGCAAGGAAGTCAAAGTTACGCATTGCCGCGATTGCCATTTGACCAACATAATTCCATGCATCAATTGTCTCAGACTTCTCACCATCGATATAATCTAGTTGGTTACCAACAAAGTATGCTTCGCCCGCCTGTACACTGTTAATGTTTCCACCATACTTGAGGTCATTTGCGATAGCATCAACAATATAAGCAACATCTCTAAAGCACTTGGATGCCTCTGCGTTGACGATAAAATCTCCACGGTTAAGAACAGGCAAACCAGCAAGAGAACCGCTAGAAATGGCATCTGTGATGATGTCAAAGAGGTTCTCAATTGACAGACGAACATTAGCGCAATCCCAGTTACCAGTGCTAAGAGTTGGCAGTTCGTCAAGATTTCCAACATAGAGAGCATCAACAACGATGCTGGTTAGAGTGTCGATAGACTGAAGAACATCCGCGCAATTACCTAAAACATAAGTTGATGGTTGCGTTGGAGCAGTTCTTGTAATACCGTTTAAGTTACCAACTCCACCATCATTACCGATTGCTTGAATGATAATACCAAAGAGTGTGTCAGTAGCAGCAACAGCAGATCCACACTGAGGTAATGGAGCAAAATCATCATCCCAGTCATCAGTTTGAGTAAAGTCAAAGATCTGAGTCTCTGTGTTGTTGGCAGAAACAGTTACTGTTTCGTTGTTGATAACTTGAATAGCAATGTTCTTTGCCTCAAGGAATACCTTGGCAGCTTCATCACGCTCAGCATCAATAAATGTCTCTACAACCTCACCATTGAAAGTGTTGGTTACATAAACATTAGCAGCATCATATGTCTTATGGTTTCCACCAAACTTAACATCATAAGCAATTTGATCTAGTACGTCATAAACATCATCTAGACAATCTTGCTTGGTGTTACCAGTCTGAGGAGTATATGCTGGATAAGCAGCAAGCATACGCTCATATGCCTCAGCAGCAATAAACTTCTTATTGTCTGTGATGGAGATAGCAGCGTTAGAATGGATGTCAGAGAATACTGCAGGATCACCAACAGCATCTAAAGTGATCGTTAGATCACGATCATAGTATTGGTTGTTGACAGCACGGTTCATTAGATCCTGTGCTCTTCTAAATGCAGTGATCGAAGGACCAACTTCATTGTCAACACCGTTGCTGATTAGAGCACCGCTACTAAAGTATTCTTTAGTTGCTGCGATAGTATACTCGTTACCACCAAACCAGAGATCCTGTGCTACAGCGTCAACAATGTGACCGATGTCTCTACGGCACTTAGTCTCGCCAGTGAGGAATGAACCAGAGTTTTCAGCAGGAAGAGTGTTGAGGTTACCAGCAGTGATTGCATCAGTAACGATTGAAGAAAGGTTAGAGATAGCAGTGCGAACATTAGCACAAGAATTAGGATCTTGATTATCGTCAGTTGCTGGGTCAGGAGTTACAGTTAGATCTCTATCATAAAGTTGATTAACAACTGCTTGCTGCATAAACGCTGAAGCTTCAGAGAATGCAGTTACACTCTCAGATTCTTCACCTACAAGACCATTGCTGATAGGTGTATTGCCGTCAAAATATTGCTGAATGAATGTTCTGGTGTGCTTGTTACCACCAACAAAGAGGTCAACAGATACAGCATCGATAAAGTAACCAATATCACGACCACACTTCTCCATACCAGCAGGTGCCGAACCCTTATTGAGTTCTATTGGTAGAGATGATAGGTTACCAGCGTTAATAATTGTTGTAACAACACCAGTTAGAGTATTGATAGCAGACTGAACATCGGCGCAAGATGTGGGATCTTGATTATCAGGAGCAGTGTTAGGATCAGCAGTGATAGTTAGATCTTTCTCATAAAGTCCGTTGGTGACAGCAAGTTTCATCATGTCTCTTGCTTTTTCAAAAGCAGTTACGCTCTCTGCGGTCTCACCTACAAGACCGTTGCTGATTGGGTTACCTGCCTGATCGAAGTATTCAGCAGCAAATCTATATGAATACTCGTTACCACGAATGAAGAGGTCAAGAGCAACAGCATCAACAAAGTATCCAATGTCTCTACGGCACTTGAGTTCTCCTGTCTCACTTGTATAAGGAGTTTCTGCAGGTAGACCAGTAAGGTTTCCAGCATTGATCTGATCAGTCACAACGTCAGTCAAAGTTGTGAGAGCAGACTGAACATCAGCACAAGATGCTGGGTCAATATTAGATCCAGTAACAGGATCAGCGGTGATTGATAGATCTTGTACAGACAACTGGTTAGCAATTGCTTTCTTCATGAGGTCTCTTGCTTCCTCAAAAGCACGAACGCTTTCTGCCTCTTCACCTACCAAACCGTTGTTGATTGGAGCACCATTGACAAAGTATTCAGAAACAAACTTACGAGCATACTTGTTACCACCCATGAAGATGTCAAGGGAGATAGCATCAACAAAGTATCCGATGTCACGCTTACACTTGGTCTCAGTACCAGCAACACCAGGATATGCACCGACCATGTTAGTCCATGCAGTGTCAACAATCTCAGTTCTATTCTGCTGGATTAGTCTATAGGAATCAGCAAATCTAGATGTAGAAGTTGTCTGTGCATCACCAGGGAAGTAGAAATCAGGATGGTCAATTGCGATTTGTGCTAATGCAGTATCAACAATTTGATCTTCGTTCTGCTTGATTAGACGATATGAATCATAAAAACGAGAATCAGCAGTGGTCTGAGCATCACCTGGGAAGTAAAAATCAGGATGATCAAAAGCAATCTTAGCAAGTGCTCTATCACCTATCTCCTTGCTGTTGCGACGAATCATTCTGAACGCATCAGCAAAACGAGACTCTGAATTGCTCTGAGTATCGCCAGGAATATAGAAGTCTGGATGGTAGACAGCGACTTCTGCTAGTGCTCCGTCAAGAATAAACTCACGGTTAGCAATAATAAGATTGCGAGCGTCCTTGTAACGACCAGCAGGATCTTGTTTGTTAGCAGCATCAACTGTAACGCCTTCGCTATCCAATCCAAGTGCAGCAGAACCAGTGCTGCCAGCAATAACACCATATGGAGTTAGGATACTGTTTGGATCAGGATCATAAATGGTTGATTTTACTGCTAGGAGGTTAGCAATTGCTTTCTTACAGAGGTCTCTTGCTCTGTTGAACGCAAACACAGACTGACTTTCTTCACCAACTAAACCATTTGTAATTGGAGATCCAGCACCATCAAAGTATTCTCTAGTTGCAGCAATGATGTTGGAGTTACCGCCATCTCTAAGATCTTCAGAAATAGCATCAACAATGAAACCAATGTCACGCTTGCACTTGCCATCAGCAACACCTTGAATATTGCTAATACCATAAGTTTCGACCATCTGATCGAATGCAGTATCAACAATTTCTTGACGGTTTGCTTGGATTAGATTCTTAGCGTCAAGGTAGCGTCCAGCAGCAGGGTTGAGTGATGGGTTTACATATGAAATGTTCTGAAGTCTTGGATATTTCTCTAGGATGTAACCAAAGACTTCCTCCTGGATCATGCGACGGTTGCTTTCAATTAGATTAGCAGCGTCTACATTTACACTGTTGATTGTGAAGTTGCTTGGGTTGAGAATAGAACCCTTAGCAATATACTTGACAAAACCAGTTGGTTCTAGTGTTGCTTGGAAAGTATCGTAGTTGTTCTTCTTGTCTAGTTTAACATAGAGTTTGTCACCAGACTTACCACCAACTCTATATCCACCAATTGTTGCGGCAGGACGATTTAATGGATTGTCTAGATCTGTACCGCCAAGGAACAATTTAGTGCGGTTAGCAGAATCTTGAATCGAACCCTGAACATCAATGGTGTAGTAGAGAACTTTCTCTCTATTTGTCTCACTCTCAGTAACTTGCTGAGGTGGAATGATGTCAGTAATATAACCTGCCTTATCTTGGTTGAAGGAGAATCCTTTGAAACCAATAGCATGTAGTGAGGTATTACCGAAGTTTGAGTTGGAGTTGGTGATCGACATGTCACCACCTGACTCCATCAAGAAGTGATCAGCGAAACCAACCGCGAAGATCGAAACGTTCTGGATGAATGCATCTTCAGAAGCGCGGACGTGGAAGTTTCTCCAGTCATCCTTCCAGTAGGAATCTCCCTTAGCGTGATAAGGAACCGTAGCAAATGCGTCAACTAGTGATGCTTGGTTCCAAGTGTTTGCGTATTCGTCGTAGCGGATGAATGCTCTGTCGTCTCTTTGGAGCGAAACACCCGTGTACTGCGCGATAACCATGGATTTGAATCCAGTGGCTTTCAGACCGTTTGCCCAGATTCCGCAAATACCCCAAACCGAGCGGATTGAACAGTTGAAAACATATGGAGATGCGGACTCAACAGAGTCAACTTCCGCGAGAACTTGCGCGTTCTGACCTAGTGCGGGAGTAGTATCTACACTTACTTGAATGCCTGAAGATAGACCCTGACCGATACCAGAGACAACAAAAGGAACACGATAAGTGAACTTGCGAGGATCATCTGAAATGTCATAAATTCCCCAGAAACCTTCAATTTCATCATCAATCTCTGTATTAGAGATAGCAACGAACTGACCAGCGAAGTAACCATGGTCAACCTTCGTTGTTACTTCAATCTCAGTTGTAGATGCTGGGATGGACGGATTAGTTGTAGCGTCAGTAAACTTAAGAGACTCGATAATACGAGAGTCAGATAGAGGACCAACGATTCTATTTTCCTGAACATTATAGTCAAATTCAGGAATACCTTCTGGAGAGATATCATCAATAGTTGGTTGATAAGAAGAGAATGCTTTAGCAATCTTTCTATAGAAGAGTTGCAACTCTTCCTTATCAGCATATTCAAATACAGTTAATTTGTGGTGCGAGAAATTAGGAGCAGCCTTTCTCGTAAAATCATTAGGATCATAGTATACTTCACCAGTGCCAGAAGAAGTATTGAAGAGAGGAGATTCTGCAGTGGTTTGACCATCCTTAATAGTGAACTGCCAGAAGTAACAACCACCTGTTACATTGAAGATAGCAGAGCGAGGAACAGTTACCGATGCGGGATCGGGAACAAAGAGAGGTCTGATTGTGGTTCTACGAAGGTCATAACCAACTAGAGAAGAACCTCTAGGGATGATAGCACCACCCTCGGTATTGTTAAACTTGTATAGAACGTTGTCTGGATTTGAAATATCCAGAATAGGATCATCACCCCAAGCATTAAGTGCTTGACTGAAATCAAACTGATCAATACCAGCAGTATCTACAAGACCAGGACGGTTATCGATGTAGTGAATGCCAGGCATCAGCATAATACTGAACTGGTCAAATCTATCGTTAGATGGACCAGGAGTATATGAATACCTTGCAACCTCTAGGAAAGCACGCTGGATGCTCTTGAATGGTGTTACAGGTGAGTTACCTCTATTAGATAACGAATCTGTAGCGTTAAAGTCATCAGGAGAAACATAAAGATACTTACCAGTCTTAGAGCTGATAAGGTTATCCAGACGTGTTAATGGCATGATTAATCTGACCCTGCGGTGTAAATTTTATCCTCGATTTATTTATACAGTAGGTTGATACTTGTCTCTGAGAATAAGTATTTTGGCAATTTCTCTGAGGCAAATGTAAATGTAACCAAACTGCTCATTCCAAGTGCAATCACCCTTTATGTTTGTCATCTTTTACAGAAATCAGAATTTAAAAGCACTCTGTAGTTATGAGAACTAGGAGAATGACCTGTATGATAATACATACCATCAAAAAATACTAGTCTATTTTTCTTTGGAGAAATAACTTCCTGTACTGTGTACTCATCAGACTTCTCAGTTTCGTTATAGATTACTGTATCACCATCAGAATCGTTGCAATACAATATACAAGCATAATGTTCATATTCAAAGTCTTTATGAGGAGTATGAATTGTGTTATCAGGAGATCTTAATGTTAGATCTAATCTGGCTCTAGTAAGACACCCATGTACACTAAATTTATCCTCTATTTTTAAAATAGCAGGCAAAAACAATTCATTCTTAGTAGAGTTAAATGTAATGTCCCAGGATTTATCATGTATCATGTGATAAAATCCATGCAACCAAGGAGCATCAACTTCATCATTAGAAATATTCCTTCTATATTTCCAATTTACATTGCCAATGCCGTCACAAATATAATTAATATAAGATTCGTCTAAAAAATTGTCAATAACTTCAATCATGGGTGACCAATTCCAGAAAACACACTAATACAATATCTACCATAGTCAGGAGTTTTTAGATTTACTTTATTAACACCATGTTTTTCTGATGACAGAAAAATAATTCCAGAGTTATTTTGACACTCTATATTGTGATAAGTTCTAGTAAAACTAAAATCTCCTCCACTAAATGACTTTGGTTCTTTCCATAACCACAATAACATAGTAAAGACTGCTTCGTCAATATGTGGAGCATAATATGATCCATCATCATAGTAACTAATCAGGGTAGAATCCCAATTAGTTGTGTTATACATTTCTTTTATCCAGTTATCTTTCCAGAAATCTTGCATGTTCGAATTAAATGCAATATTTCTAACTTGTTTACAAATAGTAGAGTAGTTTATATTAGCGTATATGTCGTAGATAAACTTACCCTTGTTATTTTTTAAAATATGTCCATCTGTTTCTGCAGGAGCAGTATTAGATCCATCTACTAGGATAGGATGGATAAAATCTAACTCTTTCCAAATTAAAGGTAAGGTTTCTTCATCAAATACATCATAAAGAAGAATATGAGGGGTTGGAATGTCTATAAATTTTGCTTTCATAATCTAATATACATTTTTAAAAACTACATTATATGCAAAAGTTTGCCTAACCATATCAGATTTGTGGGGTGAAACTCCATGCATCATATGAGATGGAAATACTATTGTATCTCCTGCTTTTACCTCAGGAATCCAAATACTGCCCCTATCAAGTTTTTCTAAAATTGGATACCAATGTCTATTGAATGAAGTATAACTTGGATCTGAAAAATAAAACTCCCCAAAATCTGGACCATCATTTAAAAATATAACAACACAAAGATCTGCTGTTGGATGATTATGCAATTCTTGAAAATCATTTTTGCTATATTTGTTCAACCACGGATCTAAAACGTCCACATCAAATCCCATTCCAGTTTCAAAAGCAAAATATTCCACTGGTTGGATTAGCAATTCTTTAAAATCACTAGCAAGATATGCTTCTCTTCCAAGAGAACACATATTTCCCCAACTATAAGTGGGGGTTTCTATTGGTTCAGTTGAACTAAGTTTCTTTTTTAACTCTTTAAGTTTTTTGTATGGATATCTTGAATAGAAATAATTTCCTTTGAGATCTATCACAAACTCCTCCACCTGGGCTCGAACCAGGGACATAGTGATTAACAGTCACTCGCTCTACCGACTGAGCTATAGAGGAATGTATTCGCTATTCGCAAATAGCGAATGGAGAATAGGAGA
>Ga0255772_10001602_pt1 | contig 22555 bp, 20 predicted proteins | sample 071ome_34_FD_179970 | JGI IMG/M metagenome (GOLD analysis project Ga0255772, IMG submission 179970) | Coastal salt marsh microbial communities from the Groves Creek Marsh, Skidaway Island, Georgia - 071411BT metaG (version 2) | ecosystem: Environmental > Aquatic > Marine > Intertidal zone >...
AAGATGCAGGACCAAGAGACCGTAGAGATGGAAGAGTCCTGGGAGCGTGAGCGTCGTGGTGAGTCCGCACCTGATGTTCCCCAGTCTATGAAGGATGAACTGAGCAGTCTCTCTTCTAGTTCTTCTGATGATGAGGATGATGATGCTATGTCTTACTTCGCACGTCTTGCCGAAGAGTGAAGTCTGATTACACAATAGACCGTGTAAGCAAATCCGAATCCGCAGAGTTACTTCTGCGGTTTCATTATCTTAAAGATATTTCGAAAGGTTTCAAATCTGGTTATAATTACGGTCTTTTTAAGAAAAATGATTTTTCACCTCTAAATATTGGAGGCATTCAGGGAGTTTGTATCTTTACTGGACTCCCTGTTCCAGAAATTGCTAAAGGTGCGTTTGGGTTAGAACGTCATGAACAACAAGGACTCTTCGAGCTCTCAAGGCTCTGTATCCACCCCGATACTCAGCAGGGAGAGTATAATATCACTTCTTGGTTCGTTTCAAAGGCGATTAAGAGACTTAGAAAAGACACAGAAGTCAAAGCAATCATCTCATACGCTGATAGCGACTATCATAACGGCACAATTTATCGGGCTTGCAATTTTAGGTATTGCGGTCTATCAGAACCAAAGAAAGATTTCTACTTTGCAGACGGAACAAAGCATTCCCGAGGTTCTGTTAAAGGGTGTGTTGGAGAATGGAAAGATCGCTCCCGTAAACACAGGTATGTGATGGTGTTTGATAAGAATCTCGACCTATTGTGGTGAGGTATTTCTAGTATTCTCTGTTGAAGCAAGTCTTCTATTGATGTATTGAGAAGACTTTTCATACTGCATAATTCTTCTCATATCATTCAGATAGAGTTGAAGATACTCTGGTTTCAAGATATAAATCAGTCTCTTATCATCATTTAATCTTGTTTCGTATTCGTAGTTTGTAATTCCAGTTACTGGATTTAAATCTAATGCAGTATTATCTGGATTTGGAATTGTAAAGTTTGAGTCAACAATCTTACCTTTGGGAAGAATAAGTCTTCCAGATGCATCTTTTACTTCAGTTGTCTCATAGAAACGAATTGCATTCAAATCATTTCCATACTTATTATCAGCATAACGATAAAGGTCATAATCTGAAAGTGGCCATTGGTCATGCAGATTGATAATACCAGCAGACATCATTACAACCCAATCTAAATCAGTAGACCCATACAAATCCTCTGCGATTGTATCGGGTCTTTCTCCATGTCCGATCTCATACTTATTAAAGAGAGTAAAGACATTTTGTAAGTCATCACGAAGTTTTACTCGTCTGAATAAATTTTTAATACGCACATACTCTGTAGAAGAAGTGCGAGTAGAAAGTGGTGACTGATAGTATAAGTCTGGTAGTTCTCTGAAGTATGACATTAGTAACCAACTCCGATTTTAGCATTCTTCTCATCATAATCTTCGAAGTAAACTGGATTGAGTTCTTTGAATGTCAAATCCATTCTCATGTGTGTTGGTGTGCCATCATGGAATGTTGAATATGTATTAGACCCAGTGTAGACAACATTGACGCTAGTGAGTGCCATTGGTAAGAAAGTATTCAAGAATGGATGTTTTCTTCCTCCTTTCATATAAGTGAGTTGGAAAACATCAGGTGCAGAAATGAATATCTCACCACCTGAAGCATTTTTTCTGGCACTCATTGACATCTTCAAAGATCTAATAATTCTTTTTACTTGGTCTGCTTCTTTTAGATTTCGTGGGAAGAACTCAAATGAAAATGGGAAAGACCTAATATTAACACCTTCAAATAGCAACTCAAGATTTGGATTGAATACCTGACCAGTTGCTCTAGAAACAAGTTGAGACCCACTAACATTTCCGCCAAGAGTACCAACTGCTGTTCCAGAAAGAGCAGTTACTAAGGCATTTTGTAGTTGAGGGTCTGTAGAAAGAAGTTTTAAAGCATCAGAACCTTGTGCAAAAGCTCTAAGAGCACCTTCAAGTCCATTATTAATTACATCTGCAGTTGTAGAAAGACCAAATGCTTCAATAGCATTTAATCCTGAATCCCCCCATGAAACTGATGTATTGTCAGATAGTTGTTGTGGAATTGGTAGATATATTGTTTGCTTTGGTTTTTTTAAAGATGCTCTATTAACTTTAGAACCAGTTTCTAGTGAGAATTTTGTGTTTATTGTTTTTACAGTTTTTGTTTCTTTTTTCCCATCCTTTGTAATTTCATTAAGTGGACCATCTGCTACTGAATCTGATAAATTGAGACCAGGAGGCTGATATGTGGCAATATCAATTCTCAAATAGTCGGTATTGTCTTTCAACATTGCATAAGGATATCTGAGGGTAGTATCATTCTTTTCAGCACCACCCTTTCCCCTAGTGGGAGGATCTTTTTTACCATTAGTTTTCCTATTTGCTGCAGCTCTTGCACGATTTGCAGCAATCATTTCAGTTTTACCTGATGGTGGTATTGCCATTTACCCTTTTTTATCTATTTAGACGGATGTTAGCAAAATTTAAGGCACTAAGATCTCTCACTTCTGCTGGATAAACCTCATAAAGACCACCAGCAACTTCACTCCAAGTATATTGCCTCACTTCACGCCAGTGAAAGTTTTCTCCACGAAATCCCCAAGGAAAGATATCAGTTACAGCAACAAAAGGATTTTGGTCATAACGGATTAGAGGTGTTTTGGCATTATAAACAAAGATGTATAACTTACCAACCTGAGGTACTTTAGGACCTTCTTGCAAGACATTCAACAATTCAACCATAACATCATCAGGATCTTCAATACCAATCAAATCGTCCATTATTCCACGAATTCGATTGCGATTAGTATCAGTATCTGTTGGTCTTTTTGATGCTCTCTGTTCGGCAAGTTTTCTTCTTTGTGATTGAAGAAGAGTTTCTTTTTTTGCCATTACTTAATGCCTAGTTCTTTTTCTGTAAAGACCTTAAATTCAAACCCTCTATCTAAACACCACTCTTTTGCTGCTTCCCACTTTGCCTGATTTCTAGCATACTCATAAACCTCACGCAGATAACCTTTACTTTGACGTTTCGGTTTTTCTGGTGGTAAAGTTTGTCTTTGAGGTTTGATTTCAATAATGTATTTCTTTACCTTACCATTTGCTTCTTGGACTTTAATATAGAAGTCTGGGAAATATCGATGTGGTTTTTTATCTATTGGAGACATATACCACACAAACATTTCTTCACTGCCCCATTCCAAGATACTTGGGGTCATATCACAATATCTCATAAATTTTCTCTCCCAGAGAGAACGGTAAATGATATTCTGAGAATTGCCAATGTATTTTTTTGGATATGAAGGTTGATATTTTCCTTTATATGACATCTAAATACTTAATAATGTAAGACTCGTATAAGGTATTTAGAGTGGTAAGACCCCGTAGAATATCTGATTTCAAACCAACATTAACAAATTTAGCGCAAACATCTCACTACCAGGTGATATTTGCTGGACTGCCACTTCCATTGAGACAGCACCTAAATGTGCGTGGAGTTGGATATCGATTCATCACAGAAACTTCAGGTCTTCTTTGCTATTCTGCGGTATTGCCTGGAAGCAGATTGGCTACTGCTGATATTGTTGGAAACTTTATGGGTGTGTCTGAAAAAATGGCACACACTAGACTATTCACACAGATTCAGTTAGAATTTTATGTTGATAATGAATACAAGACACTAAAATTCTTAGACCACTGGATGGAATTCATTGGTAATGGTTCTGGGCAGAGTCAAGGCAATGCTGGATATTATTACAGAATGGAGTATCCAGACTCTTATAAGTCAAATCAAACAAAGATTATTAAGTTTGATAGAGACTATAAAGAGGAAATAGAATATACTTTTTATGGAATGTTTCCGATTGATTTGTCTTCAACACCTGTTAAGTATGAAAACTCTGATGTATTGAAAGCAACTGCGACCTTTAGTTTTGATAGATACATTGCTGGTAAGTTTGATAGTTACTCACTTCGTAGAGGTGTTGATAATAATAAAGAACCTGGACAACCATTATCTGGATCCTTTAACGATCCTGGAAGTGATTTAAATAGAGCGACTAGAGCTGCGTTGGGCGAAGGTGAGTTTGATCCAAATAGAGTTTTTGATATTAACGGAAGAGATGTTACTCTTCCTGATGTAATTACCTTAAATGATTTTGGTGGAGCATAATAAATAATCATATCTGAAATCTTTGGGTCGTTATGCCTTTACCAAAAATCTCTACACCAACATATGAGTTGGAATTACCTTCGACTGGAAAGAAAGTTAAGTATAGACCCTTTCTAGTCAAAGAAGAAAAAATTCTCATCATTGCAATGGAAAGTGAAGATGAGAAGCAGATTACCAATGCAATTAAAGATGTTATCTCTAGTTGTATCATCACTCGTGGTATTAAGGTAGAGCAACTATCTACATTCGATATTGAATATCTCTTCCTCAATATCAGAGGCAAGTCTGTTGGTGAAGATGTAGAAGTGATGGTAACCTGTCCTGATGATGGAGTTACGCAGATTCCTACTACTATCAGTCTAGATGATATTAAGGTACAAAAAGGAGAGAATCATACTAGAGACATTAAACTTGATGATGAGTTGATTCTTCGTATGAAGTATCCATCTCTTAACGAATTTATTAAGAATAACTTTAGCTCTGAAGAGATTAGTGTTGACAATACTTTTGATTTGATTTCGTCTTGTGTTGAGCAGGTTTATTCTGAAGAGGAATCATGGGCTGCTGCAGACTGCACTAAAAAGGAATTGAGAGAATTTTTGGAGCAGTTGAGTTCTAAACAATTTAAAGAGATTGAAACCTTCTTTGAAACTATGCCTAAACTTTCTCATACAGTTACTGTTAAAAATCCAAAGACTGGTGTTGAAAGTGATATTGTTCTGGAGGGATTGACTGCTTTTTTCGGGTGAGTATGGCTCATGAAGACCTTGAGTCATACTATAAAGTCAATTTTGCCTTGATGCAGCATCATAAATATTCATTGACAGAACTTGAAAATATGATTCCTTGGGAAAGAGAAGTTTATCTTACTCTTCTCCAACAATACATTGAAGAAGAGAATCTAAAACAAAGACAAGCAGAATTAAATGGCTGAGCCAATTAGAGGCAGGATATCACCATATACATTTTTAGGTCGCACTCCGCAGGAAAGAGTGCAACAGGCAGATAATGCTGATACTACTGTTGCACTTAGACAAAATCAACTTGCACTTTCGAATGTAAATAATTCTTTAACAAGAATTGCACAGCAAGTTAGTATACTTTCAGTATCTCTCCAAGGTATTGGCAATCAAATTAGAGAATCTTCTGCTATTGAAAATCTAAAAGAACAGCAGAAAGCAAACCAGGAAAGGATATTAGCAGAAAGGCAGATAAGAGAAGGGAAGGAAAGTCAAGTAGAATCTAAGATACAAGCAGCACTAGTTGCACCAATTCAGAAAGTAGGTGCAAAGGCACAAGGTGCTCTCTTTAATCTTGGACGATTCTTTAATATCTTACTTGGAGGTTTCTTACTTAATCGTGTATTAAAATCTGTATCTGAATTATCGGAGAAGGGTCAACTAAGTCTTAAAAATCTTGGTGATAAGATAGTTAAAGATCTTGCTATTGTTGGTGGTATATTCTTAGGAATAAATGGTGGATTTACCAGTATATTAACCACTCTTCTCAGAGTCACAGGTCTGATTACAAGACTTGCTACTAGAAACATTATTATGAGACCTATCAGGTTGATGTTGGACGTAGTGAAAGGAGTGTTTGTTAATATCAAAGATATCTTAGGCAAGATAACAATTCCGGGTCTAACTGCTGCAGCAGCATCAAAAGCAGGTCAAGCGGCAACAGCAATACCGGGAGCATTACCAGCGACTGCAGGTGCAGCAGCAATGATGCAGCAAGGACAACAAAAACCAGCAGCTACTCCGACAAGGGGAGGAAGATCGCCAGGTGTTCCCGCACCAAAACTTGCTGCACCACTTGCAGCAATTATTAACTTCTTTACTGGTGGCAGTATTGGAGAATCATTAACTGCTGGTGGATTAGCACTACTTCCAAGATTACTTGGGTTGACAGGTCCATATGGTCTTGCTGCTAGTATTGGATTACCATTCCTGGCAAATATGGCATATCAGCAGATACAACCAACTGCTGAGCAATTTGTGCCGCAACTTGGAATAACAAAAGACCAGTTATTCCAAAAATTATCCCAAAGTGCTAAAAATAATGTGCCAAAGGTTAATGTTGTTAATGTTGATGGTGGCACAGAAGGTGTTCAACAAAATGTCCCAGCAACTCTTGGTGAGGCAACATATTTACCTCCAATAGCAAGTTCAAATCCAGATAATTTCTACTTAATGTATTCTCAAATACAATATAATGTGGTAGGATAATATGGCAAATTCCACACTAGCATTAGGGTCATCACTAAACTTAAAGAGTATCAATAGGTCTGTTAATTCTCTTGGTGAGAGTGTAAGGAAGGCACAGTCATCTTCTGCAACAATAACAAAATCTCTAAGGGAAAGTAATAGGGATAAAAGAAAGTCATTATCATTGGGGTCAAATCTCTTTAGGAAGAGAAGAGAGGCAACTTTGAGAAGAGAAAGAGAAGATATTCTTGAGGCAGGGAAAGTTACTGGTATTGTCAGAAGAACTGGCAAAGTTGCAATGAATAGTACTAAAGGATTCTTAGGAAGAATTCTTGATTATGTCGGCACGGTTCTTGTTGGGTGGTCAATAGTAAATCTACCAAAAATTATAAAACTTGCTACGGATGTATCTAAGAGAATGCAGAAGTATTTTGGAATACTTCAGGATTTTGTTGGTGGTGTTTCTAACTTCTTTCTTGGACTGCCAGGAAAATTTGGTGAAATATTTAATAGTATAAAGTTCTTTGATTTTGGAAGCACAAAAGAATTATTTGATAAGACTTTAGATAAGTTGCAAGATTCTTTTAAAAGAATTTATAATAGTGCCATTAGATTTTATAATGTTTTAGCTAGTATACGAACTGCTGATGATTTGTTAGATTATCTTGGAATGAGTATTAAAGACTTCAAGATACCTGGACTGGATAAATTAAAAGAAATGCTTGGTGTTGAAACGGAGAAAACAGAAGCAGAAACATCTACAACTACGACAACTAATCAAACTGGAAGTGCAGGGGGAGGCACAAGGTCTAGTAATCCACTATTACAACTGATAAGTGGTGCAGAAGGTGGATATGATTCAATGTATCCAAGTGAAAAATATCCACAAATGCTTAATATGACTATGACTGAGTTGGTAGCATTTCAAAAGTTAAAATTAAGGGATGGTAGAGCATCTGCTGCAGTTGGTGCATATCAATTCTTGTATCCAGAGCAGTATGTTACTCTTGCTGGACTTACTATGAATAGTAAGTTTACTCCAGAAAATCAGGATAAACTAGCATTGGCATTTTTGAAGGCTCGCGGTATCACTGTAGAAGCATTTAAAAGAGATAGAATTGGCACTGCCCTTAAGTTGGCGCAAGGATTTGCTGGAGTTCCAGTTTTAGCACCGACACAGGGTAAATATAGATTTGTTAGAAGAGGGGAAAGTTTTTACTCTGGTGATGGTATAAATGCAGCAACAGTAAGTGCGGAAAGAGTTGAGAAATCTATTGATAAGCTTGTAGGACCTTCACCTTCAAAATCGCAACAAACACCACCATCAGCACAAAAAGTATCATTCAATCCAGCAACTAAACTCAATGCTGCTAGAGCAACTATGCTTGCTTCTAATCCTATGCAAGAAGAAATGCCAACTAACCTTTTAGTTATAAACAGAACGACCAGAGTAACACAACCAGTAGCAAGAGCATCACAACAAGAAAAAGAATATAACTTCCCAACTGCTATGGTAAATAGTACATTAGGACAAAGACAACTTACATATCTAACATAAATGTCAGCAAGAGACTCTGCCGAATATCAAGAGATTATTATAGAATCTAATGATGGGTCTAAATCAGTAGACCTAAGACTGGGTGTTGTTGCGTTCAGATACTATGAGGATTTGTTTTCGCCAACAATCACTGCAAAGATGATTGTAGTCAACACTGGTGGCACAGTTCCTGGCTCTGATGATAAGTATGAGTCAATCTATAGTGGTCTTCCACTCAGAGGTGGAGAAAGAGTATCTATTAAGGTGAAACCAAATGGTGATAATCCTGCACTAGATTTTTCTTTACCAGAAACTTATCTGTATGTTTCAAGTATAAACAATATTATTCGTGAAGGTCAGAGGGAATTGTTTGCTCTCGACCTGGTTTCTAGAGAAGCAATCACTAATGAGACTACAAGAGTTCATAAAAAGTATGAGAGAAATAAGAGAATTAGTGATCATGTTACAGATCTTGCTAAAGAGTTTCTTAAAGTTGATATTGATGACATAGATACGACACAAAATCAATATGGATTCTATGGTAATCTGAAGAGACCTTTTAATCTTTTAGTTTGGTTGGCATCAAAATCTGTGCCAGAGAGTGGTATAGCAGGATTCTTTTTCTATCAAACAAAGAGTGGATTTAAGTTTAAGTCAGTTGATAACTTAATAACCACTGCCCCAAAAGGTACATACACTTACTATGAGGCACCAAAAAGTCCAACAGATAATGATGATTTTAAAATACTTAACTATAGTATTGAAAGAAACAATGACCTTCTTAAAAAATTAAGACTGGGTACATATTCTAGTTTCTTTGCAGAATTCAATCCAGCAACTGGTGTATTCACTCTTCCACAAAATGGAAAGTTTAATCTAAATGATTATACTAACAAAACAAAAAATCTTGGTGCAGACCCAGAGATACCAAAAGTGGTAAATGAATCTGGAATTACTCTTGCTGATATGCCAAGTAGAATTATTGCATCTGTTGCTAGTGTAGGAACCGTTGATTCTGGAGCAACATCAATATATCCAAACGGATCTGGACTTTTATATCAACGTCAGGCACTGATGAGATATAACTTATTGTTTATGCAACAGTTGTCAATGACAATACCTGTTAACACAAACCTTGAAGTTGGTGATGTCATTAAGTGTAACTTCCCAAGAGTTTCTGCAACGAAAGAGTATGACCGTGAGCAAAGTGGTCTATATATGATAAAGGAAATATGCCATAGTTTTGATGGGGAGCAATCCCTTACGTCTATGAAATTGATAAGAGATACCTACGGAGAATTTGGAAACGCCTAAGATATGGAAGATTTTTTAATAAAAAATAATTTTATTGGTAGAGATGGATTTGTCTGGTGGATAGGACACATTGGACCAGAGAAGTCTTGGGAAGAGCAAGTAGATGGAAAAGGGTGGGGATACAGATACAAAGTTCGCATTATGGGGTATCACCCATATAGCACTGCACAATTAAGTGATGATGATCTTCCTTGGGCATATGTTATGTTGCCACCGGGAGTTGCAACTGGCTCAAATAATACTGCAAAAACTGTAAGATTCTCTCAGGGTGATGTTGTAGTTGGTTTCTTCCTTGATGGAGATGATGGGCAAATACCTGTCATCATGGGAGCATTTGGAAATAGTAAGTATAGAGCAACTGAAGGAGAAGCAATACCATTTGGTGTATTCGGGGGATCTGAAAAAGTTGTTGACCCACCAAAATATGCTATCAATCCCTCCAATACCAATGATGCATCTCCAAGCAGTCCAGCAAGGAATACATCATCAACCCACGCCAAAAAAGCAGACCCAGAGAAAGCTGCGACATATACCGAAACTGATGGGTATGTTGTAGACCGTCCCTGTGAAGATGACCCTAAGGACCAGTCTGGGGTAGGAAAGGCAATTAATAAAATTAAAACAATTATAGAGCAGTTTACTGATTGGATTCAGAGACAGAAGGCAAAGTTTGATGAAAAGATAGAATTTTACAGAGATTGGATTAACAAAGAGATTGATAGAAGAGCAGACCAACTTGTAGAAATTCTTGGTGGTGTTGTATCTGGCATGGTAAATGGTGCTATGGAGAAGTTGATACCAATCCTGAGTAAAGGATTAGATATGCTTTTTAACTCCGTGTTTGCTAAAAAATTAGCAGCAACTGGCAATTTTCTTATTGCATATGAAGCAGGTACTGCAGCACAAACTGCTATGGTTGGACCAGTCAAGGCACTTCAAGATATTCTGAGTTGTATTGTAAATCAAGTTATTGCAAAATTGCTCTCTCCAGTCAAAGATATACTTAAGTCTGTTGCTGATAATGTCTTAAATTTTGTTGATTGTGTTGCTGACCAAACTGTCGGTGCAATGATAAATGGTATCATATCCTTCGTCACTGAAGGAATTCTTCCAGTACTCAATGGCGTCTCAAAGATTCTTCAATTCTTTGAGGACTTTAGTTTTGAAAACTTACTCAGAAATGGAATTGATGCTTTACTTGGACTCGTCGGTCTTCGTAGTTGCTCTAAACGAGTCAAGAAAGATAAGTATGGTCCTTGTAAGTATAGACTTGGAGTTGGTCCAGTCAAGCAAGACTTGCCAGATATTAAAGGAATATTAGATAATGCTAATGCAGCAAAGGCATTATCTGCAGCAGCAAATGTATCTGGTTTCCCACTAGATGGAGTTCAAGATATTGTTGGTGGATTTGGAGTATTCAGTGATACTATCAAGGATCCAGCATCAGAGTTTCTTGGTGATGTAGATTCTTGCTTTGCAGGTATTCCAACTATCTGTGGTCCACCGAAAATTAATATCTTCGGTGGTGGAGGAGAAGGTGCTACAGCAACAGCACTTATGGGTCTCATAACTGGTGAAGATGATAATAAATCTGGCAGTATCATTGATATTCAAGTTACTAATCCAGGAAATGGATATACATTCCCACCATTTGTTGAGGTTGTAGATGCTTGTGGTAGAGGATATGGATGTGTAGCAAGAGCAACTGTAAAAAATGGTCAAATAGATACCGTTTATGTGGTCTCTGAAGGTGAAGGATATCCAGTTGGTGAGGAAATTCCTTATATTGTTGATAGTGTTTCTGTTATAGATCCTGGTAATGGATATGAAGAAGATGATATCGTAACAGATGACCTTGGTAATGAGTATAAGGCTGATATCTATCTTGGGTCTATCATTAAAGTCACTCCAATAAATAGCAGAGATATTGATGATATTCCTACAATTCGTATTAAAACTGCTACTGGTTCTGGAGCCATATTGGCAGCAAATCTTGGAATAAGAAAGGAATTTGATGGGGAAGTTAAGCAAGTAATTGACTGTGTAACCTGATGGCAGAAAGACCTCTAAAAAAACAAAATTGGTATGAAAGATTCGCAGAATCTTATGGTCCAAACTTTAGGATTGAAATTAATAATCCAACAATGGGTTATGGTGGTCCTGATGTTTATAAAATGTATGGCATTACGCATAAAGAATCCTTTAGAGGATCCATTGGTCTTGATGAAGCAGGATTATTAAAAATAAACAGTGACCGGTCTATAGAAATAGTTGCTGGGGACAGAAATGAAGCTGATGGAATAGATATTTTTATACAGTCAAGAAAAGGTAATGTAGAAATTGATTCTGACGGTGCTGCCATCAGAATTAGTGGAAAGCATATCATATTGTCATCTGACGGTGATCTCACCTTAGATGCAAAAGGTGACCTTAATTTAAACGGAAATAACATAAATTTAAATCCCAAAGTTGGTGCAGAGATTCAAGGATTATCTGGCAATTTGGTACCACCAGAAAAACAACTTCTTATGAGAGTGTTTAGGGGTATTACTATTGGTGGTGTTGGTGTTGATGAATTAATGACTGCTCTCGGATTGTTTAGAAAGTAGGTAATTCAAATGGCAGAAATAGTTGTAAACGGTCTAGAAAATTGGTTTAATGAAGACGTAAGATTTTACGATGATGTTTACTTCTTTAAAGATATAACATTTTTAAATTTAAATGTTTCTGGCAACTTAACTGTTGATGGAAATTCTTTATTCAAAGGACCAACAACTTTTGAAGAGGATGCCCTTTTTAAGAAAGATGTAACCATCTTAGGTGAATTAGAGATAAGTTTCTTAACAGTAAAAACTCGACTTGATGTTGGTGTTGGTGGCACAACATTAAATGTCGATACAAGAACTGACAATGTTGGTGTAAAAACTACCATACCTCTTCAGAGAGTACAAATAAACTCTGAAGAACAAAATACTGTTGTAATTACGGAAGAAGGGAGAGTTGGAATTGGAAAAACTCTCCCAGAAGATGGGATTTCTGGTCTTAATACTGCAACTCAAGGAGAATTAAAACTTGATATTGATGGATCTGTATCAATTTCAAGAAACATTTATGATTCTGCAGAAGCTCCTGGTGTTAATGGTTCATATTTACATCGTGATGCATATGGCATTCGTTGGGTAGAAGTAACACCAGAATTTACGGAAGGAATTTATGTAGAGGATGAAGGTGTCCTTATTCCATCTCCCGGTTTAGCTCAGTCATTTACCACTTTTAATTTTAAACAGATTAACAGTTTAGGTCTTGGAACTGATACTATCATTCCAATACCAAATCCAGATAATCCTACGTATATTGCAGACATACAATCCCAAGACTTGTGGGGATATACTGTCTCTGGTGATATTTACAGAATGACCAATGTTGGTATTAATCAAAATAATCCAGCATTTGCACTAGATGTAAACGGAACATTAAATGTCAATGGTGCCACTACACTTAATAGTACATTAGACGTTGACCTTGCAACTACACTTAATAATACATTAGACGTTGACCTTGCAACTACACTTAATAATACATTAGACGTTGATGGTGCAACTACACTTAATAATACATTAGACGTTGATGGTGCAACTACACTTAATAGTACATTAGACGTTGACCTTGCAACTACACTTAATAATACATTAGACGTTGATGGTGCAACTACACTTAATAATACATTAGACGTTGATGGTGCAACTACACTTAATAATACATTAGATGTTGATTTATCTTCTGTCTTTCATGGTTCTGTTGAGTTAGACTCAACACTTATTGATATAAACCAACAAACAGGAGTTGCGGGTAAAGATTATAGACTCGCATCAGTTGGCACTGGAGTATCTTGGAGACCACCTGGTGTTCAAACTCAAAAAACAATTTGGGTTACTAAAGATGGTGATGATTCTAATAGTGGATTGTTAGAGGGTGATGCGAAAGCTACTGTTGGTGCTGCTGCATCAATAGCACAACCATATGATACAATTAAAATTCGTCCTGGTCGTTATATTGAAAATAATCCCATTGGACTTCGTGAAAATGTTTCCGTCACTGGAGAAGATTTACGACTGGTTGCAATTCAACCGAGTAATGTTAATTCAGATGTTTTCTGGGTAAGAAGGGGATGTTTGATTGAAAATTTAAACTTCTCTGGAAGTTCAGTTGGTGTGGAACACACTGGATGTGGAGCAGTTGCCTTTCCCAAGACAGATATAAATGCAGCTAGTGGTTTTACTGATCCTGGTCCAGCAGATGAAGGTGCCGACTTGCCACCAAGATGGAGATCTCCATATATTCGTAACTGCACCAACTTTATGACCAAGAGTATTGGTATGAAGATTGATGGAAATGATGCAACAGCATCAATTGCGGGTGCAGACCTTAAATCAATGGTTTGCGACTCATTTACTCAATATAATGAGAATGGTATTGGCGTATCAATCACAAATAATGCATATGCTCAGTTGGTTTCTATCTTCACAATCAATTGTGATATTGCAATTTATTGTGATACTGGTGGATCTTGCGACTTAACAAACTCAAACTCATCCTTTGGCAACTATGGATTATATGCTGTAGGATTGGGAGCAACAGAATATACTGGAACAGTATTAACTGATGTAATACCTGGAGATAATTCTGATATTGTTGTTGGAAATGGTGTTACTGATGCAAATAATGTGGCTCAAAGACCTTATGATGGTCAAGCAGTATACTTTAAAATTGATTTAGATAACTATCCAGACGCAGTAGGATCTGGAAGACTAACGTCACCATTGAGAAGAGTTGCAAGAATTGATATTATAGATGGTGCTAATGTCAGTGGATTTTCTGCTGCAAGTCCACCACCAGTCGTTATTAGAGATAGAAGTGACTTATCTATTCAACCTAAGGGTCCTCAAGGTATCATTGCAGAGGCTACAGCAACGGTAGGTCTTGATGGTAATATTGAAGAATTTAATCTTATCAATTCCGGTAGAAATTATCTACCAACACAAGATCTTGAAGTTGACGTTGCAGGTAATACTGGAATTGCTACGGTTGTAACTGAACCAATCTATTATACAGTCTCGGAAGCAACAGTCGTAACCTCTTCAGGAATTACAACAATCACTTTCAATGAGTTTATTGATTATCAATTATATGCTAATGACCCTATGACATTCCAAAGGATTAGTAGAATTCTTACGAGTTCACACTCCTTTGAGTATGTTGGCTCTGGCACCAGTATAAATACTGCGTTACCCTTTAGGGGTGCTCTTCCAATTAAAGAGAATGAAGTTGTTGCTCTTGAAGGGGCACAAGTCCCATTCACATCAACAGACCAAAAAGGTAATTTTGATATTGGTGAAGGTATTCAGGTTGATCAAACAACATCTACAATTCGAGGAAGAGATTTTAGTAAGGCAATACAAGCAGAAGTTACACCACTCATACTTGCGTTGAGATAATATGGCAGTCGCACCACTTAATAAATTTATTACAATTGCGGTTCCAGTGGCACCGGGTGAGCAAACTGTTTATACTGCTCCCACTGGTGTGTCATCAATTATTCTTTATGCTTCTGTATCAAATGTTGGTATAGGAAATACATACCCAACAGTAACATTTACGCATCGAAGAACTAGTAAAGCAAACGCAACTAGTGGTAATACAAGAAATATAAGAGTAATAAAAAATGCAGAAATTCCACCCAGTGATTCTTTAGTTGTTATTGATGGAAGATTGGTTTTAGAAAGAACTGCATTGATTGAAGATTCTGTTGTAATTCAAGGAACTCAAAGTGGAATAGTTGCTGTAAGCACAGCACAGTATGATAATGTTACTGGTATTACAACTATAGAAACAGCAACACCTCACGGATTTGATGTGGGTGATGAAATAACAATGAGTGGATTAGAATTCACTTGTGGATCGTATGTTGGTGCAGCAACAACAACAATATATCCTTCTCCACAAAGATCATTTGTTGTTGATAGTATAGATGGTCCAGTAGGAACTTCACTCACCTTTACTACAAATTCTGGAACAGTTACTGGCATCGCACACACTTATGTGAGTGGTGGGCAAGTTGCTCCATTACAAATGGAATTGATTATGAGTGTTTTGGAAAATAGTACTTCATAATTCATATGCCAAAGTATATTTCTGGTCGTTATAAAAAAGTTCCTCTATCTCAATTAAGAGAAGATAGATATCGTTACTTAAGTCCTGGGGAGGCAGAGCCTAGTTTAGGTGATCCTCTTGTAGGTCCTTCATCTATCGGTGCAAAACCAGTTGCTGCTGGTCAACAATACATAATGGTTAGTGTTCAGGGTCAACCTGGAGAAAGATACTGGATTCCTAATCAGGGTGGAATTATTCCTGGTTCTATCAGTGTATTTGATGAGGATTTTCTTGTTGGTGGATTAAGCAAAACAACGCAATTAAACATTGTAGGTGTAGCAGTTACTGCCGAACAACCAGCTGGAGAATTTGTTGGCGTTCCAGTAACTACGACTGGTAATATTGCAATTGGAACTGATACAATTACTGGAATTACTACTACTGATATTGAATTAGGATATATTGTTGTAAATGAATTTGTTTCTGCGGGATCTACTGTAACATCTTTGGGGACAAATACAGTAGGTATTAGTCAAACTACAACAAATAGCAGTCCAGAAACAGGAATTAGTTTTACTTTTAATCCAGAATATAACCCTAAGGTTGATATTAGAGTATTTTCTCCCGGAAATGATAGTGAGGTATTGTTCAATACGAGTGGAGATTTCTCAACAGACTCTACATTTACCTTTGATTCCACAGAAAACTTACTTGCCGCAGGAGATAGAATCACCGTAGGTACTGGTGGTACAGTTATTACAACCCTTGGTATTGGTTCGGTTGGTATAGGAACGACGAATCCGGTATCAAGACTTCATGTTGAGGGTGATTTAAAACTTTCAGGCACTATTATAGACCGTCTTGGAAATACTGGAGATGTTGGATACCTTTTAGTAAAAGAAGAAGATGTTTTTGGTGGTGTTAAGTGGACAAATCCAAATGCAGTACGGTCTGGTGCTGGTGGAACATATGGGCAGATTCAATTCCATGGTTCAACACAACTTGTAGAAGGAGCAGCAAACTTTTATTATGATGAAGGAAATCAAAGAGTAGGTATTGGAAGCACTCAACCCACACAACTATTAGATGTTCTTGGTATCTCTACATTCAGTGGTGGTGTTTTCATTGATAACTTAACTGTTAGTGGTTTCTCTACTTTTAAGGAAAAAGTAACAGTAGAAAAAGATATAGACGTTGATGGACACACAGAACTCGATAATCTAAATGTCTCTGGTGTTTCTACCTTCAAGGAAAAGATAACAGTAAAGAAAGATATTGATGTTGATGGTCATACAGAAGTTGATGATTTCCAAGCCTCTGGAATTTCTACATTTATCAACACTCAAAATAATATATTAGGTAATGTAAACACTGGTGCTGTACAAGTTGATGGTGGTGTTGGTATTGCTAAAAATTTGACAGTTGGTGCTGGTATATCGGCACCATATCTTTATATCACTGGTGTTGCAACCATAGCACAATTTGATTTTGGAATAGGTGAATTTGAGAATATAAAAGTAACTGGAGTTTCTACTCTTGGAAATGTTGAGATATCCAACAATGAAGTTACTACTACCGAAGGAAATCTCACATTAAAAGCTGACAGCACAGCAACTGTTCAAGTTGACACTAATAATAAATTTGTCATTAACAGTACGCAGGATTCCGCATCGAAAGATACTGGAGCACTTATAGTTCAAGGTGGTGTTGGTATTGAAAAGAATTTATATGTAGGTGGCAATACAAATTTAGGTGATGTTGCAACAGATAAAGTTTCTTTTGCTGCTTCGGTAAGTAGCAATATCATTCCATCAGGAATGCGGGATTTAGGATCAGCATCTCATCCCTGGAACTATGTGTATGCAAATATTTTTTCCGGTTATATTGAAAGTGCTAATTATGCAAATAATGCAGGATTAGCTACTGATGTAAAAATTAATGGTACAAATCAATTACTATATCAATCAGGAAATAATGCTACTGATGTATTACCTGTTGGAAATCCTGGTCAAATACTTAAGTCTAATGGTAGTTCTAGTGCTCCAAGTTGGATTTCTGTGGGTAATATTTCTGTTGGAATAGCAGAAACTGCAAATAACCTTGCAGGTGGTGCCGCAGGAAGTATTCCATATCAAGATGGTCCTGGAAGCACTGTATTCCTAACAGAACCTGATGGTGATGGTTATGTTCTCACATACAATGATGAGTCTGATGCTCTACAATGGAGTCAATTAACTACTTTACCTGGTGCTGGATATACCTTCTTTGCAGTAGATAGTGGAAATAATGTAATTCTAAGACTTAGTGATGGATCTACTAATGATGATGTAACAATCACTGCTGGTAGTGGTATTAGTATTGATCCAGTAACAGAAGGTGGATTTACCATTAGTGGATCTGGTGGTGGATTTGATTTTTCTGGACTAGAAGTTTATGAAGAAAGTGCTTCTATAGGAACAGATTTTACGGCACTCAAATTCATCGGCAATTCTATAACAGCAACAGATGGTGGAAATGGTATTGCAAATGTATCCATAGCAGTTACTTATGGTGATGTAACTGATGCCCCAACTGATATAAGTGATTTAACTGATACTGATGGAACGATTCCTACTGATATAGGTGATTTAACCAATAATGTTGGGTTCATTACTTCTGGTTCCTTAGATGGATATGCAACAGAAGGTTATGTTGATTCCGCCGTTGCTGAAGTATCAACATTCTCTGGTGACTATAATGATCTCAGTAATAAACCAACGATTCCTACTGATATAAGTAATTTAACTGATAATAATGGAACGATAGCAACTGCAGCTACTAATGCTGGATTTATTACTGGTATTACTGTAAAGGATGAAAATGGCGGTGTAGTTGGACTTGCCGGAAGTATAACAGAACTTGATTTTAATGGGTCTAGTGGAGTTACTATTGTAGCTAATAGTGGAATTGCTTCTATTCTTATTTCCGGTGGTTCTGGTGGTGGAGATGTTGCCGTAGAACAAGATAATTATAATTGCACAAATCCTATAACCACAAATGGAAGCACTATAACTATTGGTTCCTTAAGTAATGCCTATGGAACTAGATATGTAGAAGACCATTTACCATTACCATCTGATGGATGCGATGGTGACCTTTGGTATTATACTGCTGGTGATGTTTCTAGTAATATAGTACTAGCAACTCCCCAAACGGCAACAGGAACCGAAGTTGAATTTACAGGAATTCCATCTTGGGCAAAAAGAATAACAATAATGTTTAATGGACTAACTAGAAGTGATGATGACAACTATTTGATACTGTTAGGCACTTCTAGTGGTTACATAACCAGTGGATATAACTCTTTGTCACAATCAGAAGGTGGTGCTAACGAAGAATCATCTACTACATCATTTGAAATTTATGGTGGTGGTAGTTCAGGTGTTAGGAATGGTAGACTTCAACTGGATAAATTTTCTGATAGTGCTTATGTACTTGTCGGACAATTGAGTAGCGGTGTTGGAGGTGGAACGCAAGCATATGCATCTTTGAATGGTATAAGTGGAAATGTAGATAGATTAAAGATAAATCTTAGTGGGACAGATACATTCACTGGTGGTTCTTTCAATATTTCATACGAATAATTATTATGTCAGGTACTTATATTAAAGTCAACGGAGAATGGAGACTTCTTCCCCAAGACATAAAGAAAAATGGATCGTGGGAAGATGTTACTAATGCCTGGATAAAAGAAAATGGAGCATGGACACTCTACCGTACAGAAAATGTACCAGTAGAATATCTTGTAGTTGCTGGCGGTGGCGGTGGTGGTGGACATGACGATGGAGACCCTGCTGGTGGTGGAGGTGGTGCTGGTGGATTTTTGACCAATGTTTATGGACAAGATGAACCAGGTGCAACTACAGATGCTGATTCTCCAAATGATGCACCAGACAATACTTGGGATGCATATACTTTGCAGGTAGCAAAAGAATATGGAATAGAAGTTGGAACTGGTGGTGCAGGAGGAAGAAGAGGTAGTAGTGGAAATGATAGTATCTTTGCAACCATAACTTCCATTGGAGGTGGTGGTGGAGGAGCAGGTAAAAATGATGATTTTCCTGGATCAGGACGTAGTGGTGGATCTGGTGGAGGAAAGGGAGCAGATATTAGTGGATCTGGTGGAAGTGGAACATCCTATCAGGGAAAAAATGGTGGCACTTCCTCTGGAAACCGTGGAGGTGGAGGTGGAGGTGCTGGTGAGTATACTGGTAACACTGGAAAAGGTGGTGATGGACTTCAATCTAATATAAATGGAACACCAACATATTATGCAGGTGGTGGTGGTTCTCATTCAGGATCTGGTGGACTTGGCGGAGGTGGTAACGGTGGATTTAATGCTGATGCGGGAGTTGGATTAGATGGAAGTGGTGGTGGAGGAGGAGGAAGAGGTCTATCAGGAAGTGGAGGTGCTGGTACTCCGGATAATGGTGCTGCCGGAGGAGATGGAGTGGTTATTTTTAGAATTCCATCTGTTTATAAAGCAAATTTTGATGCAGGTATAGAATTCTCTTCCAATAGATATGATGTGCCAAACTATGCGGTTTATAACGTAACTTCTGGTATTGGAAGTTTTTCTATTGGTTATTTTGATGAATTTTATACTGAAAACTCATTGTTTACTTTTGGTTGGAATAATAAAGGACAACTTGGAGATGGCACAACAACAAGCAAGTCATCTCTCACACAAATAAGTGATGAATGGATAGATATTACTAATGGAATAGATTTTACGGTTGGTATTAAGAAAGATGGAACACTGTGGGCATGGGGAAATAATAATATAGGGCAATTAGGAACTGATACAGTAGACTCATCTACAACACCCGTTCAAATTGGTAATGATACTGATTGGGCATCTGTCAAAGCAGGGAGTTCGACAAGTGATAATGGACATATTTTAGCACTTAAAACAAATGGCACATTATGGGCATGGGGTGACCAACATAATGGACAATTAGGTAATGGATCATCATCAACTGCATTCATAGCAACACCTCAACAAATTGGAAGTGATACTGATTGGGCATCTATTTCTGCTGGTGATAGATCTAGTGCAGCAATAAAAACTAATGGTGATTTGTATACCTGGGGAAGAGGTAGTCGTGGTCGATTAGGAGATGGAACAACAACAGAAAAACCTACACCGACTTTTATTGGTAGTGGATACAAAAAAGTTTCTTGCGGCAAAATACGTTCAAGTAAAAGTTGGGGATTTTTTACCGTAGCAATTAAAACAGACGGAACATTATGGACATGGGGAGACCAACGTGTAGGACAATTGGGAGATGGAGTAACAACAAATAGTTTTATATCAACACCTCAACAAATTGGAAGTGATACTGACTGGGACAAAATTGCCACTGGTGGTGGATTTACATTAGCAATTAAAACAAATAAAACATTATGGGGATGGGGTAGAAATGATAATGGGCAATTAGGAGATGGTACAAAAACTGAAAAGACCACACCAACACAGATAGGATCGGGAAATCATTGGAAAGATGTTGATTGTGGAGAAAGATCTGCCTTAATGATAACTGATGGGGCATTGTGGGGAACAGGTCTTAATAATCAAGGACAGATATCACATTTAACCACTGATCAATATTATCCATTACAAATTTCATCTTCATTAGAAACTGCTTGGAAGAAGGTGTCTATGGGATATAGAACTTCTGCAGTAATTACTGGGGTATAGCATCAATTAACAAACCCCTTGACACCTGACCCCAGATGCCTTATAATACTAAGGTAATCAACGGAACACCCCATGGGCACCGCACAAGAATCTGTTCTCGGCATCGTTATTGATGTTTGCACTCGATCCTTCCTTCTGCTCAGCGATGAAGGCAATGAAAAGATGGTAAACTGCGATACCGTCCAAGAGTTTATGAATGTCCTGGAAGTTGTAACTGCTAACCTATCCGAAGATCAGATTGAGTATGCTGATCTTGCTATTCAGGGAGAAGAGTATTGATGGAAGTATTTACGGTTAAGGAATGGGAAGACAACTTTGATTCCCTCCTTGAGAGGGTAGAAAATGGAGAGCATATAGGTATTATGGGAGATGATGGTAAAGCAGCAGTTATGATGCCAGCAGATGATGAAATTTTCCGAATATACACTGAGAATAATAACGAAGCTCAGTAAGTTCATCATCTTTCTTGGAAGTGAGACTTGGTAGTCAGAGAGGTCTTATAAACCTTTTCCGCCAGATTAGCGGCTTTGAGGTGGTTCGAATCCACCCACTTCTACTTACATATATCATTTTATAAATAGGTATATGTATAACTTCATAACACCATAATGTATACTACTATCACTACCTGTCAGAGTTGCGGATGCGACATTCTAAATGAGAGAATGACGAAAGGGCGACTAAAAAAATGGTGTAGTGAATCTTGTAGAGCAAAATGGAGATATGAAAACGATCCTGTAATTAAAGATAGGAACACTTATACCGAACAAAAAGCAAGAGGTTATTCCAATAAATGGAAAGCACTTCAATACAAAGGTAGTAAGTGTCAAACTTGTGGCGAAAGTAGACCAGCAACTCTATGTTTTCATCATAGAGACCCATCAGAAAAATCGTTTAATCTTGATGGGAGAACTTTTGCTAATAGAAAATGGGATTCTGTTAAGGAAGAAGTTGATAAATGCGACCTTCTTTGCCATAACTGCCATCATATGTTACACTATGGTGATAGTTGGGAAGAATTCCTAAACGAGCAGGTTTAGCTCTCTGGTTGAAAGCAGCGAACTCATAATTCGCCTAAGGTGGGTTCGATCCCCACAACCTGCACCTTGCCCGCATAATCCAACAGGCAGAGATAGGGAGCTTAAAACTCCTCCAGTGTCGGTTCGAATCCGACTGCGGGTATTAAAAATAAATAAGACAAAAAGCATCCGATATGTCTTATAGGATTGATAAGGGTTATTGTTGGTATAATAATGGATCTCAAATCGTATTAATGTATTTTATTTCGGGAATCCCGTTCACCTTTGATGAACTTCCTGATGGACACTTGGAAGACAAAGAATTAGTAGCACTTGCAGATAAAAACCTTTCATTCGAACCAGAAGATTTGTACAGAAGTTC
>Ga0255772_10001607_pt1 | contig 22517 bp, 19 predicted proteins | sample 071ome_34_FD_179970 | JGI IMG/M metagenome (GOLD analysis project Ga0255772, IMG submission 179970) | Coastal salt marsh microbial communities from the Groves Creek Marsh, Skidaway Island, Georgia - 071411BT metaG (version 2) | ecosystem: Environmental > Aquatic > Marine > Intertidal zone >...
TTTCAAAAAAAAAAAAAAAAAATACTTCGTTATAAAATGAAATATCAAAATTTAAAAACATATATATTAGATAATCCTTTTTATGATGATAAAATGAAACAAAAAACATTATTATATTTTTGTGATTATCAGCGTATATATTTTATATTGTTGAAATTAAAAAATAAAATATTAAAAAGAAGATTACTTAGAGAAAATAATTCTATTAATACAACCGATTTATTATTGACTTCAATAGATGATATTCCAGACAATAATAAAATTAAAATTATTCAAAATAATAAATTATTTACATTCTCCATAAATGATATTTATCATATTGTTAAAGAAGGATTATTTAAAAATGAATATATGATAATTAATCCATCTCATCCAATAAATCCATATATAAATAAAACATTTTGTTTATCACATATGTATATTTTCAGAAATAAATTAAAACAATATAAAAAAACATCATATTATATTCATACTTATTTGGATAGTAATTTTAATTTAATGAAATTTCAACAAATACATTTACATCAATTACAAATGAATGCTATTCGTTGTTATTTAAAAACACTATCAATAGAAGCAAAAATAAGTCTATCATTAAATATTATTACAGAATATTTTGAACTATTTCCAAGTAAAATACTTATATTAGATAATGAATTAAAACACACAATTTATGAATCAATAAAACATATTATTGAATACGATATTTATATTATTGAATATAATATTACTAAACGATTATATAACAAATATAAAAGAATTATTATAAATAATATTCAACCTGTTTTAAATAAATATAAAATATATTTTAAAAAAAATAAATCATCACCTTCACCCTCATCACCATCATCACCATCATCACCTTCACCCTCATCATCAGTTCCCTCGTCACCATCATCATTAACATTATAATTATTGAATTTTAGATAACTATTATTTTTTATCATTTTTTTTATCAATTTTTTCTATTAAACTATTTATTTTTATTTTTGGTTTTATTGATGAATTATTAGACATATTTGTACTTTGTTTATTTCGTCGTGTATATTTATTAACAAATTTATTTAGTATTTTATTATCCTTAGTTTTTTGTTGATTTTTTATTTTATTTTTATTTACAGATTTATTATTGGTTTCTTTGAGAGATTGTTCGTTCTTAATTTCTTTTTTTGGTGTTTTTATTTGTATATTTTCGGTTTCTATATTATTTGAATTTGTAATTATTCTTTGTTTATTTTTTTGAAATTCATTCGGTTTATTTATTTTTTTTATAGTTTTATTAATAATTTGGTTAGCCTTTCTTTTTGTTTTTTTTATTATATTTGATGGTTGTTTTTGTTGAAATGGATTTGTTCTATTTTCATTTTGTATAATATCTGGATATTTCTTTGTTATTATTTTTTCAGGATATATATACGTTTTAGTTGAAATATCTTTCTTACCTTTTCCTGGTTTAAATGTATATTTTATAAGTTTTATATTATCATAATATGATTTTATAATATTTTGTTTATTATTTTGTATATATGTATTTACATTTAATAAATTATTATTATTATTATTATTATTATTATAAATATATATATGTTTCTTTATATATTCATGAAATATTTCTCTATTTAATTCGTGGAGAGATAATTTACATGTAATAGTATTATTCTTAATTGATTTTATAATATCATCTTTAATATTTACATTTGTAAGATTTGATGTTTTAAAAACTAATTTATAATTAATAAACTTTTTTATACTATTTCCTGTATTATTAGGATATGCTGTTTCGGTAATTACACAAAAATTAACATTATCTTCCTTTTTACTACCTTTATCAAAATAATTTATAAACTTATCTGACATATTAATCCATATACTAGGATTATTTGTATTAAATGTATCGTATGTATTATATTGAATATTTAATATATTTTTATAATCTGGTGTTGGTTTTCTCATATTAATTAACAGAATAGGTATCTTAAAAAAATCAGACAATATATGAATATCTAAATTTGATAAAAAGTAAGAATTATCTTTATTTTCCTGTATTAAAGAAAATAACTTTTCTTTTAATAATTCTAAATCTTTTATATTCTTTTTAAAAAATATATCCTTTCCTTGTTTTTTTAAACAGTAAATAACAAAATTATATCTATCATATTCTATCGTTTTATTTTCGTTATTACATATTTGTTTATACATATGTACTAAAATATCTTGTATATGAATTTTAAATATATCTATTGAATTTGTTATATTAAAATCTGTATCCTTTGTTCTGAATTTTATTCCTGAGTTACTTATTATATCTTTAAGATTTTGTTTTTCTTCTTCCGATTTAATAAAATGATTCAATATATCTCTAATTATCACATAATTATTACAATTCAATAATGATTTTAATAATGTTTCATTTTGATCTTCATTATTATTTATATATACATTTTTATAATATCTCTTCTCTGAGTAATAATTATTATTAAATATTTTGTTCTTCTTTTTTTCATATTTATTAAAAAAAGATTTATATTCACCTACTAATGATGTATATAATGTTTTTAAACAATCTCTCTCGTCTATCATTTTATCTTTAATATTACTATTTTCATATTGATCATCTTGTTCATCAACATCATCATCATCATCATCATTAACACCATCATCATCATCATCATTCTCTTGTTCATCATCATCATCATCATCATTCTCTTGTTTATTACTAACATCATCATCATCATTCTCTTGTTCATCATCATCATCATCATCATCATTCTCTTGTTTATTACTATCATTCTCTTGTTTATTACTATCATTCTCTTGTTTATTACTATCATTCTCTTGTTTATTACTATCATTCTCTTGTTTATTACTATCATTCTCTTGTTTATTACTATCATCATCATCATTATCTTGTTCACCAATATCGTTACTATTATTTGTTTGGTTAGTAATTTTATTATTTATTGTATCAGCTATATTTTCTTGATTGTTAGTGACTTTTTCGTCATCATCGGATGAATAATCATATTTTCCTTCTTCTTCTTTTGTTAAATTTAAATAACCATATTTCATTTCATTATTATTTGTAATTTCATTATTATTTGTAATTTCATTATTATTTGTAATTTCATTATTATTTGTAATTTCATTATTAATTTCTTGAATAGATTCCAAATTTTTATTTACTTCAGATATATCTGAGGTATTTTCTGAAATAGTTTCTGACGTATTTTCTGAAATAGTTTCTGACGTATTTTCTATATTCTTGAAATTCCTTGTTGTTAATGGAATACCCTTAGGTTTATCAATAGAATGAGTCGTTTGTAAATCTACATCATCGTAATAATTTTCATGATCCATATGTGGTTTATATTGCTCGGAATAATCTCTCAATAATGTTTTTTTGTTAATTACTGGTATATATACATCTGATGAAAATCTATTTGTATATTTACTATCAATATATTCATGATTTGAATTCAAATATTCTATAAAATCTTTCCAATTATTATTAAATATTATTATTTCGTTTTTATTCTTATTTACCTTTAATTTATTTTTTTCATTAAATATATGATGATTTGTATCAAAATAAAAATGTTTATATATACCATTTCTTAATATATCATCTGCTACTCTTTTGTAATATATAATTTCATTATCAATATTTGTTGATAATAAACTGTTTTTAGGTAATAACAATTTACATATAAATCCATCTGAATTTTCTTCACTTTGTTCTGTTTCAGTTAAACAATATGAATTATTTGATTTACATGTATCTATATCATTATCATAACAAACATTCAAATCATTTATTTTTATTAATTTATTTGAATCCATATTTACAAAAGAAACATAATCATTCATCAATACTTTCATATAATCCATTAAAATATCTAATTTCGTATTATAATCAAATTCATTATTATTTATAACTATTTCGATTTCACTTTTTTTTATCAAATTTTCTTTTTTATGTAATAAATATTTAAATGTATTTCTAAAAGAAAAAAAGAATTGATTTTCTAATTTTATTTTTTTAACTTCATCTACTACATTTTTATTTTCTATACCATATTTATTCAGATAATGATCGTATTTATATACATCAAACATATTTCTTGAAGGTAACTCTTCATCATAATTAGGTTCAATATTTTCGTCATCTATTGGTATAAAATTATTTGATTTTGTTATAAAACCAATTATAGCACCATCTTCTTCCGCTTTAAATACTGGTTTTATTGGAATTTTATTATTACTAACTTTATACACATATTCTAAAAATTGTTTTGTATCTTCATAATTTTGTTGAAATATAGTATCATTTTCATCAGTATCATTAATATATAATTCTAAATCAAATACAATTGATGATGGTTTTACAGGAATCATAAATATTTTATTATTACTATTAAATGTTACAACTAATCCAATAACACGACCATCATTATTAACAAACTGATATAAAATTTCTATTATATTTTCTTTTTTTACAGAATTTTGTTTAAATTTATCATTTATTTCCTTGATTATTTTTCTAGTTTCTTCCAGTCCTATCGACATCACATAATGTTTATTATATTCAATATTATTTATTTCATTATGTTTACATTGTTTATATGCATTTGAATATAATTTTATATTATCAAATATATGTTTAAATGAATCATATTTTTGTATATCGTTTTCATCAAATGTAACATATTCAATTCCATGTGAATAACCAAATAAAGGTTCAAATAACATATTATTTTTCAATATAAATATTGTTTGTTTTGAAGGTTCGTATAAATTAACAGAGGATTGAATTAATGGACATACTAATGATATTTTTTCCTGAGTTGAATCAGATAATAATTCTATCATACATATATTAATACCTGAACGAAATAATTTTGGATTACGATCAGAAATAATATCCCATAAAATATAATAATCTTTAATCTCATTTACATCTCTCAAATATTCTTTAAATAATTCAAATGAAATAATTATTTTTTTGAATAATATATAACGTGATGACTCTTTATTTGTTTCATTTATCATACTTTTAAATATTTCTGTTTTTATGATATTATCATTATTTTCAGTATTATTTATAATTGTATCTATATCTATTGTATTATTTTCATCATAAAACATATCAATTATACTTCCATTTAAATATTTTACATATCTATCTAAATCAATCGCATCTATTATAATATCTATCATTTGTTCATTTGACAATTCCTCATCTTTTTTTAATACAAATAATTTTTGATTATTAGAATATATATTATCATATATAACCCTAAACTTATTATATAATAATGTAATTAAAGACAAAAATGATGTTTTTTCTGTATTTTGTTTCATTCCATATCGTAATAAACAAAATTCTGGATAATTTGTATTTAATGTTTTCAATTTAGATAAATTATTTACTCTTGTGTTTCTTTTAAAATCGGATATTTTAGTAATTGTATTACATTTGTCATCTAAATTAAAAAATTTTCTTATAATATTTGGTAATTTACCTTTATGATCACCTTCAAGTAATCCTACTCTAAAACTTTCAGTATAATCTTTAATATATACATTTGATTTTCTATCTGTTATCATTGATGATTTAGGTCTATTATCAATAACATTTGTATTTTGTTTTGATATATTTGTATTTTGTTTTGATATATTTGTATTTTGTTTTGATATATTTGTATTTTGTTTTGATATATTTGTTTGTGGTCTAAATGTTGAATCTATTGAATTTGTATTGGTTATTGTCGGAATAGTAGTATTGGTTGATTGATTTACATCCTGTAATTTATTTTTCTCATCCTTATTTTCCCATAGAATAGTCATAAATTTTTTTTCATTATCATTATTTATTAATTCATTTTCATCTTTTAAATAGTCATAATTGGATAATAATTCTATTATATTTAAATAACCAATTCTTTTTATTGTATTATATGTTTGTAATTTAATCTTATTGTCATCTTTTAATATATCATTTGTTAACACTTTATCTGCTTTCATTTCGTTACAACATGGAAATAAATTTGATTTTATTAATTTCGGATACAATGTTTTTATATTAGTATCTTTTGTCATATCCACATATATTTGTTTGCTTTGTGTATCTATATTATTAGATATTTTTTGTTTTAGTGTAGATATTTCTGTATTAGAATTTAATTTAATTTTGTTTTTAAAATTCATTATATCATTATTTGTTAAATCATTAAAAGATATTGGAATATTCTTTTTAAAATCCCAGTATTTTGGACATATAAAATATCGTGTATTATCATTATCTATTCCTTCAAATTTTAAAATATATTTTAAATCAAATTTTTTATTTTCTCTTAGTAATATTACTAATTTCTTATATAAAACCTGTATTTCATCAAAATTCATCATTATTGGTTTTTTTTCAAAAGATGATGTAGAACGACACGACCTTAAATAATTCATTTTTGAGTCTTTTTTTTTCAAATTATACATTAAATCAAAATATGATTGTATTAAATTAACTGGATTACCTTTTTTACCTGTTTTTGTTTTTTCATAATTTATATCTTTTGTATAATAATATTTTAATAAATTATCTATTGTTTCTTCATTATTATTATTATTATTATTATTTATAGTTTGTATTTCTTGTGATTCTTTATCATTATTACCATTTTGTGATTCTTCAACATTATTTAAAGTTTGTGATTCTTCATCATTATTTAAAGTTTGTAATTCTTGTGATTCTTCATTATCTTGTGATTTTTCATCATTAATACCATTTTGTGATTCTTGTGATTCAACAACTTTATCATTATTACCATTTTGTGATTCTTCATCATTATTTAAAGTTTGTGATTCTTCATCATTATTTAAAGTTTGTGATTCTTGTGATTCAACAACTTCATCATTATTTAAAGTTTGTGATTCTTCATCATTATTTAAAGTTTGTGATTCTTCATCATTATTTAAAGTTTGTGATTCTTCATCATTATTTAAAGTTTGTGATTCTTCATCATTATTTAAAGTTTGTGATTCTTGTGATTCAACAACTTCATCATTATTACCATTTTGTGATTCTTCATTATCTTGTGATTCTTCATCATTATTACCAGTTTGTGATTCTTGTGATTCTTCATTATCTTGTGATTCTTCATCATTATTACCAGTTTGTGATTCTTGTGATTCTTCATTATCTTGTGATTTTTCATCATTATTTAAAGTTTGTGATTTTTCATCATTATTACCAGTTTGTGATTCTTGTGATTCATCATTATTTAAAGTTTGTAATTCTTGAGTTTGTGTCTCTTCATCATCATCACTACTACTATCATCACTACTATCATCACTACTACTATCATCACTACTATCATTATTTAATCGGATTGCTCCACCTTTTTTGGTATGTTTTTTTGTTTTTACAAATGAAAACCATGTATTTATATATGTATCAAAATTATATAAATCATTTATAGAAAATATATTTGATATTTTAAATATACGTTTATTTGTAGATTCATAATATTTATGAAGTTTCATATGAATACCATTTATAACATTATATTTTTCATATAAAATATTAGGATCATATGAATTATTATTAATATAAATATTATATATATCTTCAATAATTGTTTTATCTATGTTATGTATAAGATACTTACCCGTTTCGTATTCAATTTCATTTATATTATTATAATTTTTATATAATTCATCTAATATATGGTTTTTTATAGCTATATTATCTAATTGTCCATATTGTCCATATTGTAATAGTGATATTTCTTTATTATATATTATATTTATAATTCTGTATACAATATCTAAATAATTGAAATTATGAACATGATTATAATATATATCTATATCTCTTGTAGATAAACTATTTACTTGTATATATGTATTGAATAATTTATCATAATCAACACTTAAATATTTATTATATTTAGTTGTGTATGAATATACATTTATATCTTTTATTTTACATGTATTATCTTTCAAACTAATAAATAATGGTTCATTATTTTCTATTTTTATATATTGCTTTAAATTATTTAATATTATAGATATGTTTTTTTTAATAGTTGCTGTATGTGTTTCAACTAAATCTTCTAAAATAAAATATTTTGTTATTGTATCCAGTTGAATATTAAGATTATTATATTCTATGTATATGTTGTCTACAAATAAATATATTTTATATTCATAATTATCAATAATACTATAAAGTAATACAAATTCATTATTTTTATATTTAGGATTTATATTCAATAATTCTTTTATTTTAAGTTGATCTAAATATGGTTTTTGTATCTTATTATCTATACTATATAATCTTATTACATTATTTGAAGTATTATTTATATGAAAATATACAAATGGTGTTTGTTGAGAGATTGTTATTTTACTGAATAAATTACTCAACGATATAGATATTTTTTTATCATGTAATGTGAAATGAATATATTTTAATATATATTTTTCTAACACCCTTTTATTTTTGTCAGTATTTTTTATATATTTTTTTTTTTTTTGTTGTATATATTTTATATTTTCAATATATTTATTATTTACTATATATGGTGTATTCATTATATTTTTATGGAAGGGGAAATATATATATGATAATTTATTTATAATAGATTTGTTATTTACATTTGTATTATTTGAATCAATAGTTTCAAAATATCTCTCTACATCCTTTTTATGTGTAACAAAATAAACATTTTCAAAAGGTAATGTATTCAATATATGATGTGAACTTAATATGGATACATGATTTATATCGTTATGAATATATTTATCTATTTTATTGGATGAAATATTAAAAAGAAATGGATTTACGGTGAATTCATTTAGTCCGAAGTTTATATCAAAAGGTTCATACGTAAAAAATTCAGAACCATCTAAATTTAAATCTATTAAATCCTTTATAGATATATTGTTATTTTCAGTTAATTTATTTATGAAATTTTTTATATTTTCTATAATAGTAGTATCTATAAACTTAATATTCATAATGAAGGATAAAATAGAAGATTTATCTAAATATCCATTTTCACGTTTTAATTTATTATATACATCTTCTATATTTATTTTTTTAGTAACCATTTTAAATAAATAATAATTATTTATATTTCCATCATAATCATCTGAATTTTTATTATTTATATAAATATCATTTATAATTTTATATTTAATATTAAATAATGTATCATCATATTCTATATTATTATCTAACATAATAACATTTGTTTTACCAATATCCTCGTCGAATATTTTGGATTTCATAAATAAATATGTTTTAGAATTCTCAAAGTTTTTTTTAATAGTAATTTCGTTAACTTCATCATTATTTATTGAATTATCCTGATAATGATATATTGATTTTATGAAATGTTTTTTATTACTGTTATTAAATGATAAATGAATACAATTATATTCTTTACTCATTTAAATTATATATATCTATACATAATTTTATCTATTATAAATTACAAAATGCTTAAATGTAAATTATAATAGATAATATAATATCAATATCTAAATATTATTACTATGAAAAAATATTTAATTGTTGCTACGTGTTTTAAAAATGGTATTGGTAAAAATAATTCATTATCATGGAATATTCCAGAAGAACTTAAGTATTTTAAAAAAAAGACTACCGATACAACTTTTGGATCACGTATAGGTGTTTATATGGGTATGAATACATTTAAAAGTTTAAAATCACCTCTTAAATACAGAGATAATATAGTAATAAATAGAAATATAAAATCACATATTACTATTAATAATATACATTATTTTCCTTCTATACAATCATGTGTAAATTATTCTGCTAAAAAATATGATGTGTTATGGTGTATAGGTGGTGAAAATACTTATAGAAAATCGTTAAATACAATATTATTTGATAAGATATATAGAACACGTATTTATGATGAATATGAGTGTGATGTGTTTTTTCCAGAAGATATATTAAAAAAAAAATATATATTACAGACATCATTATATACAAATAATAATGATGTTCGTATAGATTATGAAGAATATATTCCTAAATATCATAATAAGGATTGTCGGTGATGTCCATACCACAAAATCTTTTTGTATCGTTTTTATAATTTTCAGGTTTATAAATATTTATTTCAACAGCATTTTCAATTAAAAATTTAAAATTTGTCCAAAATTCCTCTGTGTGTCCTATTGATTTTGTGAATATATGTGACATTTCATGCATGGCTACAAACATGAGTGTATTTTCATCAATTAGATTATCATTATCTTTTTCAGTGGTAACACAAAATGCTATTTTTTCACCTTTATTTTGGCTATATGCTGTAAATTTTGATGTGGGTAATGTTTCAGTAATTTTTTTGGGATTAAATCGTGTAGTTAATCTTTTAATATTGTCACGATTAGGATATTTTTCTTTTAGATGTTCTACTAAAATGACCATTTTATTTGATGTTTTTGCTAATATATCGGCTACTAAATGTGCTTTACTTCTATCACGAACACAATATTTATTTCCATCTACATTTGATAAAATACATTTTAATTGAAAAAAATCTGAATCTAAATACATTTTCAGAATAATTCCTAAAATAAATATAATAAAAATTACTATAAATCCTTGTTCTCTATTTATTGTATATTTCATCTATGTAGTTATAAATTATATATATGAAATTATTTATTAAAAATTTTATACTATGATACATAAATAATAATACTCATAAATAATAATACTATTATTTAATGTTGACTACCAATTTCTAATGGTTTTCTCATAGTATTAGGTTGAATAGTTGTATTATTCCAAGGACAAACAGACATTTGTGGATTTGGAGGCTCTGAACGTAATTGTAAATTACTATTTCTTTTTGGTTCACCTAAATTTATAAAATTTTGAGGACTTGGAACTAAATGATTTTGTCCACCAACATTTACATTAGGATTTAATTTACTAAACTCATTATTTCCATCTTTTGGTAATAATTCTCTTGCGTCTAATTTAACATGTGATGGTATATTTGTAGAAACAGCTTCATTTACTGATGCATATTTAGTAGAATCAGACGACGATTCAACTTGTTGTACAGATGGGTTAGATGATTGTTCTGGTTGTGAATTAAAATTTGCAATTTTTTCATTTACCTTTTTCTTTTCACATGAATAGTAATACATATATCCTAATCCAAATACTGCTATAACTATAACCAATAATACATTATTATTCAATTGTTTTGATTTTTTTACTTTTTTCAATGAAAATTTCATTATACTCCTATATTAAACACAATACAAAATAATTTTAATAATTATATATCAATTATGAATATATTTACATTATTTATAAAATCTATATTTTATTTATGATATTTATATTTCCTTATAATTTAATCATCGCTATCATCACTATCATCGCTATCATCACTACTAATATATTTTTTTTTATTTTTTGATCCTTTTAATAATTTATTCTTTTTTTCATAATATTTTCTTTTTAATTCTTCTAACTTATTTTGTTTTCTTATTTTTTCTTTATATTTATGTTTTCTAATATTTTTTGATAATTCATTAGGACTTTTCAATTTGAAATCTAAATTGTCTATATTTTTATTATTGATTAGTTCATCTAAATCCATTTCAATTTGTTTTAATTCATTATTATTTTCTAATGTATTATTTACTGATGTATTATTTCCTAATTCATTATTATTTCCTAATTCATTATTATTTCCTAATTCATTATTATTTACTAATTCATTATTATTTACTGATGTATTATCTTCTATATTATCTATAAGTAATTTATCATCTGTATTTTCTAATTTTAAAATTGTATTTGTTATTGTATTATCGTGTAAATTATCAGATGTATTACTATTTATATCTCTATTTATATCTCTATTTATATCATTGTTATTTTCTATAGTCATATCATCTGTAATATTTTCAGATGCAACTTTTTCATCATATTCTACTATATTATTATATGAATCTATATTATTTTCATCACTATTATCATCTGAATTAAATAGACAATCTTCAAATATATCATTATTTTCAATGATTTTAATTTGTTTTATTTCAACATCAAGTGAAAATGAACTATTTGTATAATATATACCTTTTATATGAATAATGGATGCTATACGTATATTCGGTTTTATAATAGATTCTGATGAACGTATTTTATGTTCATCAAAAATAATACAATGATTTTTTGTATATTCTGATGTATTTAAATAACATCGTAATGTAATATATTTGTTTTTAAATGGTTTTATAGAACTTATAAATAAATATTCAATATCATCAACGGATATATTTGGAAACCATACACATGATTTCAAAATTAATAATTCTTGTATATAATCTTCTATATTTTTAAAAAAATGTATATATTCTGTTTCTGTTTCACTAAATAATAAATCTATAAATTTTGTATCATTATTTTCTCTAATACCTGAACGTGATATAGATTCATTCATACGAAGATATAGTGGTTTTTTATTATAACATATTTTTGAATAATATATTCCTTTTTCTATTCTATTTGGATTATCTAATACAATTTTATTTTTATCATATGATTTATTATATTGTAATATATTATCTATTGTCATAAATAATAATATAATTTAGTAATTATATATAATTTATTTTAATTTATTACACGAATATTACAAGAATAATATAAAAATATATTGATTTATTATGATTCATAATATAAGTTAATATATATTTTTTTAATTATGAATTGAATAATAATAATAATATACTTTATGAATTTAAAAGATGAATTTATAGAATATATTTTATCTATTTGTAAACGTGATGAAATAAAAAAAGAATTCGTTGAATTAACAAAGCCTATTATTAATTCTTTACTTAAAGAGATATATCCATATTTATTTATTGTTCTAATATTCCTATTTTCAATGATAATTATGAATATATTTACTATATTCGTATTATTTCATAAACACTATAAAAAGACATAGAATTTGTTAAATATTTTATTTAACATTAATTACAATTATGATTATTTATCAGTTAATATTTTTATATATATGTATATTATATTATATAATGACAAGTTCAAAATCACAATCAGGTGGTTTAAGTGTTCTGGAAATGTTGTTACCTTTCGCATTCGTTGCATCCGCAAAAACCCTTAAAAAAAGCATGAAAAAAACAAAAACAAATAAAAGAACTACTCTAAAACGTTCATCTAATAGATCTAAACGTAATAAATCTAACTCTAACAAAAAATCCAAATCTAAATCTAAATCTAAATCTACATCCAAATCCCGCAAATCAAAAAAATAAATTTAACTATAATCATTAATCTTACATTTAAACATTTATTTTCTTATACTTTATTTAATCTATAAGAAAATATTACTATTATTTATTATTTATTATAAAATATTTTTTAAACATACTTAAATACATATTTATCATATATAATACATTCGATGAAGTGTTTTTTTTCTAGCATTGCTATTCTAGTTAGTAGTATGTATGTTTCTGCTGTTGATATTCAACCTTTACAAGTATTACCACCAAATTGTAGATATGTTCCACCAGTATGGTATCAATTTACACCTGGTGTAGAATGTGTATCATATAATTATGCAACAGGTAGAAATGAATTTACTGTTAGTTATCCTCCTTTACAATTGAATAATCCTTATTATCTTCCTGAATTTGTAAGGAGGGATTTAGATTATAGAAATAATTTTGTGGAGTGGGATATGAATAATAGACATGCATGGGATACACAGCATTTTGATTGGTATAAACAAAATATGAATTCGTGGTATAATGGTAATATTCCTGGTCCTGTTCAACAAGGTATTGATGATCGTGAAAAATGGTTGACTGGTATGCAAAAATATCAAACAGAATGGTTTAATACAAATCGTGTTCCACCTCTATCAAATAATAGTGATTGATTAGATATTATATAAAGAAATTATTATATTATATAATAGTTAAATACGAACGTTATAATATATAATATGAATAATTTTACGGATAAAGTTAAAGAATGGGTAGAATATGATAATGAAATACGTGAATATAATGAGCAGATAAAGCAATTAAAAAATGAGAAAAATAAATTGGGAGATTATATATTAGAATATGCTAATGAAAATGATATGAATAAATCAACTATACATATTAGTGATGGAAAATTAAAATTTGCAGAAACAAAACAAGTTCAACCACTTACATTCCAATATATAAACGATTGTCTACATGAATGTATTCAGGATGAAGAACAAATTAAACACATTATCGAATATATAAAAAAAAATAGAAAATATACATATACAAGTAATATTAAACGTGTATATATATCGAAATAAAAATATGTTAATAAAAAGTATAATAATAAAATATGTTAATAAAAAATATAAGTATAATATAACTATTTATATTTTTTATGAAATACTTAGATCAAAATGATTATTCAGTTGGATATGTAAAAGATTGTATTGCGTTTGTGTGTTTTATAATTTCTATTCTTTTAATTTCTAAAATAAAGAGAATACCAAATATAAAACAATTCGTGAAAACTGCTATTTATATAGTATTATGTGGAACAATAGTAGATGGAATATTTACATTTAATCCATCTTATCATAATACTATATTTGGATATAATACACCATCATATATAGTAATAAGTGCAATACTATATTTTATAACCGTAAGTATACTACATATAAAACAATATAAAGCTATGATACGATAATATATATATAGTTTATACCAAAAATATATTATAATATAGATTATGAGTTATTTTGATAATTGTTTAGATCATAGATGGAGAGATAATTATAAAAAACATTATTCTGATATATTATTACATAAAATAAATATTTGGATGAAATATACAGATGAGGGTAGAGAAGTTATGAATATGGTATTAAATATAGAGAAACAATTAAAAAATAATAATTTATATCAATTAAATAATTATTGGAGAAACGATGTGTTGTTTTTATTTTATCAATATATGAATTCTGATAAAGATTATGAAGATTTAATTGAATATAATAATGATGATAATGATAATGATAATATATATGAAGACAATACATGTGAATACAAATATTATGATATGTTTGAAAAAGATAATATGGATTGATAGTATAATATCAAAAAATAAATGATGAAAATTAATATTTTTATTATTTATTTTTTTATGTATTAATTATAGATCAGGTGCATTTTCATTAATATGTTCTATTTTTAATTTATAACGTTCAATAGAAACATCTGCTTGTATTCTATCATTTTGTGGTTTTATTAATATACTTTGTATATCTGTATATATTTCATTATATCGTATTTCGGCATTATAATGCTGTTCATATTGTCCTGAAAAATTCATAAATGCGTTTATACCTGATAATGTTCCGGATATTAAATATCCCAAAGAATTCACTATAATAGCTATATCTGTATGTTCTTCATATATTTGATTTATAGAACCCATTATTAAAGGAATTATTACAGATGGTATTCCAAATACTCTATATAATATCTTTTTCCTTTTTGCCGCTATATTATGTTTCTTTGCATTTTCCTTTGATAATGTAGCCCAATGACGAAACAAAGATTCAATTTTTGAATTCCATTCCATTTCACCTCTAATAGAACTTCTTATCTGTATACTATTATTTCCTACTTCAGAATTATTATTTGATTCTATTGAATTATTTGTTTGAACCGAATCATACATATTTATCATTATTTATATTTATATATTTCTATCTATTATTTCCTTTTTATTTACATAAATCAAACATAATATTTATCTTAAATATTTACTTATAAAATAATTTAAAGAGATAAATATATGTTTAGTATAATGATATTGATATATATAATGTAATATAATATATGTATTTTATGTCATTAAAGCTCGATTAGCTCAGTTGGTAGAGCGTCGGTCTTATGAGCCGAAGGTCACGGGTTCAAGCCCCGTATCGAGCATTATTTTGATGTTGTGTCCGAGTGGTTAAGGAGACGGATTTGAAATCCGTTAGGTTTTACCTGCGTGGGTTCGAATCCCATCAACATCGTAATATTTAAATTATATGAGAAAATATCATATAATTTAAATATAAATAGTTTTTAATTTATTATAGAATATATAAAAAAATATATATTATAAATATAAATGAATCCTAAGTGTAAAGATTGTGGAAGTAAAAAAACGAATATGGATAAATGGAAGTATACTTTAATTACTACTTTTCTCTTTTTGATTATTGTTAATCCTGCTACATACAAATTGGTTAATGGTTTATTAGGTAAGGTCGTTGGAAAAATTTCATCTAAGGATGGATGTCCTACTATTTTAGGTATAATGGTTCATGCTGTTGTATTTACTTTATTATTACGAGGTATGATGGATCTTAATCTATAAATCATAATTATATCATAATTATATTATATCATATTTATTTTATATTATAATTATTATATATTTAAACATTCATATGTTATATTTATATAGGAATAAATGGATGAATTAATCCGAACTATTGAAAATGATAATAATATTTCGGTTTTAAATGAAACTTTTCAAAGTATTAAAAAATCAAAAGAAGATATTCTAAGATCAATTGAATTACGTGGTAAATTATTACAAGAATATTTAAAAAAATTAAAACATTATCGGTATATAGAAAATATTGATCAAGTTCGTCTAGGTGTTTTTATTCGTTGGATTGATTTATATGATGATCAATTATTATTAAAAAATGGAGGAACTATATGTAATATAGAATATAATAATGATAGTGATGACGATGACGTAAATATACGCATTATGTGTAACCTTCGTAATTATAAAAAAAAATATTTTACTATTCCTTTCCAAAAATGTTTAATATTTCAAAAAATTACCGACCAAGAAGACCTTCTTTTACATATTTTACAACACATTTAATAAATACATTTGTATAATAATAATAAACTAAATAAATAAATATTAAATATTAAATTATATTTATATATATAATTAATATTCGATGTCTAATATTACTAAGAAACATAACAGAGAATCATGGATTGTTATCGATTTTGATTTAACAATTGGTTGTTTTTATACAATTAGACAAATTTATAACATTTATAAAGATATGAATTCTTATACTATACAAAATCCATCATTACGTTCTGAACAAACATATAAGGATTTTAAAATGACTCTTCAAACTCTCCCTGAAACTTTCCGACCTATGATTTTTGATTTCTTCGCATTCACTAAATTACTAAAAAAGTTCAATTATATTGATAAAGTTGTTTTATATTCTAATAACATATACGGTAAAGAATGGATTGATTGTTGTATACGTTTTATTAACGAACAATTAAATGAATCACATACCGAATTATCTTCCATTACCTTATTTGACGAAATTATTTATTCCCTTCAAGTTGAACCCAATTGTGAAGCTGATACACGTAGAACATATCGTGAAAAATCACTCAAAGACCTTCTTCAAATTGTTCCAAATTCAAAATCAAATTCTCCATTTATATTCTTTGTAGATGATATTATTATTCCCTCTTTTCAAAATAATGAAAATATTAAATATATTAATGTATCACCATATAATATATGTTTTAATATTAATACCATTTGTAATCGTTTCTCTTCTATTAATTCAAATACTACTGATCCATATTTAAAGGATATAATGAAAGAATTACTTACCGAAAATCTATCTTCTTCATTACAATATAAAACTACTATAACTACTGATGATATCATCCATTCTAAAAATTTAATTAATGATCTAATTAATTGGATTGAACTAACCTCTTCTATATCTGTTCAAACTATCAAAAATGAAGTTAATTTACCTATCTTTAAATAAATATCATAAAATTAAAATAAATATCATAAAATATAATATTTATTTGTAATTTATTTATTTGTATTTTTATTTATCATTTTATTATATTTATATTATTACCGAATCCTCATGATGAACTTCCCCATATCCATGATTCCCTCCTCTTAAATTTATATACTGTATCTGGTCTTTATGTAAACATGGACACCCCTTCGTTCTTAATTCATCTCTCGAACTATATATATATTGATCATCTATCTGTGAATATTGTTTACAACATCCTGTACTATATTCTGTTTTATTATAAAAATTAAGCGACTCATTCGGTGATACATTCTCCGTTAAATAACTCTCCGGATCTCTATCTATTATCTTCAATTTCATCTGTTTCTGATAATCTATATTTTCCACCGAATCCTTTATATCTTCACCCATCTTACTATCTATCACAGAACCCCCTCTATATTCACTCTTTAATCCACTATTCACTTTATTCGCCGTAAATAATTCTACATTTTTTTCATCCGTCAATACATCTACATATATTCCACATACAAACAATATCACTATCGTAATAAATATCAAATATACCATCTTATATTATATTTATCTATATATTTTTTATTATCCTTGTTACTTCTTAACTTCATTTTATAATCAAAGTTTATAATTCATATTCATGGAGAGATTATACTTATTCTATTTATCATTCTATTTACTTTACACACACCTTTATATAATATTAATATTTATAATATAACCAACTTAAAGAAATATATCAATATTTTTGTAATTTGATAATAGTATAATCTCTCCATGAATATGAATTATAAACTTTTATTATAAAATGAAGTTAAGAAGTGTATATAAATAATATTGATATTGGTATTGGTATTGGTATTGGTATTGATATTGGTATTGATATTGGTATTGATATTGGTTATACGTGATACAATTTTTATTTATTCACCCTCATCATTAGACGTTTTGTCTGTTTCATTTTATTCTTATTTATCTTTTTATTTTTTCTACTCAATAGTAATGCCTTACTTGTATGTTTACAACCTTCTTCTAATAAATGATTATCTATTACTGATGATGGACCACCTGTAATTGCACTTGCTAATCTTGCATACCCCCATGAATGTGCTGTTTGATTCGGACGTGATCCTGATGAATAATATGCTCCCTGACCTTTTTCATGAATTTTTTGTAAAGAAGATAATGAACATTGTGTCTTTTTAGATAATTCTTTACTTGGTCTTATTTTTTTCACATTATATAATTTCATCGCATTCTTTATATGATTTGATTTTTTACTTTTAAATGAACGCAGTTTTTTACGTGTATAATATTTCCCGTTTTTGTATTTATCTCTCGACATATTTAATTCTGATTTGTATTTTTGTTTATCATACTCTGTTAATACATCTGGTAAATATCGTTTAGGAACACTTATTCTTTTTGTTTTATTTTTACCTTTTATTTTGATTTTATTACCATTTTGTTTTTTCGTTTTATTAGTATTTTTTCTTATTCTTTTTGTTTTATTTTTATTACTATTTTTCATATTATTTCTAAATTATATTATATACGATATTATATTATATAACATATTATTATATAACATATTATTATATAGTATATTATTATATAGTATATTATTCATGGCTGGAGGTTTATTCGGACGACCTTTTGCATTTAATATAAAATGCATTATATTTTCATTAATTATTATTTCACTATTCTTCTTTAAACCGAATATTAAAAATAATTATATTGCATATGGAATTAGTTTCCTATTATTTGTAGTATCTTATGTTGCTATGGCTTGGTATGATAGTATATATAATTGTGATATTCTTCCACTTAAAAAAGGAAGTTCCAGTTTTCAACGATTTCTTAAACCTAAATCACATACAAATAGAAAACAAGAAGAACATTTAGAAACATCTTATGAAAAATCATTAAAATATAAATTAATATATGTAGCACATATTCTTTTTATTGTACCCTTATTGGCATATGTTGTATATTATGGAAAAAAAACTCCTAAAAATGTATTTGTAGTTGTAGGTGTAGTAACCGCTTTTACACTTGTATATCACGGAGTTCATTTAATGTATAGTATGCACTAATATTTATTTTATTTTATATTATAATTTATATTTATTCATAAAAACATAAATTATAAAAAATAATATATTAAAGTTTATATACCTAATGTTGTTTGATTTGTTGTAGTTCTTTATTTAATGTTGATACTTCATTCGTAATTCATGATTAGGATTTACGGAAAAATATCATATATAATTTAATATTTTCCTGTCTCGTCTATATGCTTTTGCTATTCTATTCTCTGGATCCAATGACTCAAAAAACATATTATGTATTTTTATAATTCCATAATTTTTAAATACTATATTATATAAACATTCACCATTATAATTCACATATTTTACCTTTTTATATTTATCCACCAGTTTATACGATTCTATCAATGTATTATTCATATATACACAATGTTTCTTTGATACATATGTATCTCTATCCGGTATATTTTTACCTAATGCATTTTTCCTTATACATACTATTTTCTTGTCATCATATATGGTTTTTGTAACGAATTCTATTTTTCTACCATCTATTGTATGTTTTTTATGGTCTAAGTGTTTTATTTTTATTGTTCCTTGGTCTGTCTTTACCATAGTATCACCTATGAAACAAACATCAGCCTTTAATTGTGTATTTTCAGCATTTACACTACCAAATGTAATTTTAAACCGTTTATTTTCACTCACTATATCAAAATTATATAAATATGTGCTTGATGGATTTATAATTGTTAATGTTTCTAATGTATTTATACCATTTTTTTTTTCAAGTTGATAATCCGTATCATTTATTTTTTTTAATTTTACATGTAAATTTATATTTTTATCTTCATTAATATAATAATATAACATAGATTGTCCTACTTCTAAATCAGTTGTAACTACATTACCCGAATCATCAATTTCTGGATCATATAAATTTACAGAAATATCATGTGAAATATCTCTTGGTGGAATAACATATACTACATTTTTTATTGATGATAATTCATTTTCTTTTCCAAAGTCTGTGGGTTTTCCAACAATATATTTCACATTATCTCTAAACTGATTATTATTTTTATCATCTAATTTGACTTGTATCTGTTCATTAATTTTTTCAATCATTTCACGATAGAATAATTTTCGATACAATTCTTTTTCTCGTTTGTTTACAATTGCATTGAATATAATTCGTCTTTTTTCAATAGATTCTGTATTATTATCCGACAATTTAATTTTTTTGGGTATTCGATACGATGAATCTACTATATTATTAATTATAATATTCTTCACGTCTCTAGTAGTATTTATTATGTCTGAATCATTACGATTATTAATTGCTTTATTGAATCGCATTTTATTTATATGGAATGTATCTTTTGTATTTATATAATTTAATCCATCTGAAAATTTAGTGGTCTCGGAAAAAATAGAATCCGTTAAATCCGCATTGGATAAATCAGCACTCGTAAAATCAGCACCAGTTAAATCAGATGATGTAAAATCAACATTATTCAATGTAGAAGAATTAAATTTTGAATTTGTTAAATTTGTATTTGATAAACCTACAAATACTAAGTCAGACAATGTAAAATCAGCACCAGTTAAATCAGATGATGTAAAATCAACATTATTCAATGTAGAAGAATTAAATTTTGAATTTGTTAAATTTGTATTTGATAAACCTACAATGGTCATTAATGCATTTGTAAAATCAGCACCAGTTAAATCAGATGATGTAAAATCAACATTATTCAATGTAGAAGAATTAAATTTTGAATTTGTTAAATTTGTATTTGATAAACCTACATTTATTAAGTCAGACAATGTAAAATCAACATTATTCAAAGTAGCATTTATAAAATCGGTTTTATATATATAGGATCCGGATAGATTAACATCAGTTAAATCAGAGGATGTAAAATCAACATTGTTCAATGTAGAAGAATTAAATTTTGAATTTGTTAAATTTGTATTTGATAAACCTACATTTGTCATTAATGCATTTATAAAATCAGAACCAGATAAATCGATATCACTAAAACTAATATCATTTAATATAGCACTATTTAAATCTGTAATACTCATTATATATAATATATATTAGTAAAATAGTTATATTCCTAAATATTATTTAATCATATTATATTTTTATTATGTAATTCTAAATACTATCTTATCCTTATATATTAATTATTTGAAATACGTCGTTTATTTGATGAAATATACATCTGTGCTACTTTATTCTTTGGATGTAATGATTCAAAATACATATTATGTATTTTTATGATTCCATGATAATCAAATACTATATTATACAAATATTCTCCTTTATATTTCACAAACTTCACATTCTTGTATTTCTTTACTAAATCACGTGCTTCTACTAATTTATTATCCATATATATACTGTGTTTTTGTGATACATATATATCTTTACTTGGTACATTTTTACTTATTGCATTTTTTTGGATACATACTATTTTATCTGTATTATATTTTGTTTTTGTAATTG
>Ga0255772_10001608_pt1 | contig 22510 bp, 43 predicted proteins | sample 071ome_34_FD_179970 | JGI IMG/M metagenome (GOLD analysis project Ga0255772, IMG submission 179970) | Coastal salt marsh microbial communities from the Groves Creek Marsh, Skidaway Island, Georgia - 071411BT metaG (version 2) | ecosystem: Environmental > Aquatic > Marine > Intertidal zone >...
TGTCTCAATTGAGCTATTTTTCTATGTTTCTCAACCTTAACCAGTTCTTAATACTTAAGATTGCGGTGGTTAAAATAACCATACCTCCGATGAAGAATAAACCGTCAAACTTATTGTAATCTGAAGTGAGGTATGTAAGTTCTACTAAACCTATCATATAACCAAACCACATTATAACCCATATAATATCAGGGATTCTTTTAACTTTCTTTTCGACCTTTTCAACTTTTTCATCATGAACGACTCTTGAAAGTGCGTCTTGTAAGTCTTTACCATAAGCTGGCACTTTAGAAGTTGTACCATCTTCAGATAATATGGTAACTTCATACTTCAACCATTCAGGGAAGGATTCTGAGGTCTTTCTGTATTCTGCGTGAATTGCTTTCTTTTTCATTACTTAATTTCTTCTCTGATGATTTCAATAATCCTACGCAACGCGTGGTCACCTACTTTCACCATATGATACGGAATCTTATTGTCATCCAATATCTTTTTTATTATTTCGTCATACTTCTCAGATTCACTTTCATCCTGAAATCTCCCTTCCTGTTGAAACTTCCTATCGGCTCTATCTAAGAAAATGTTTACGTTTTCATAACTATTAAATAGTTCCAAAACCATGGAATCAAAACTATCGTTATAAAACTTAGCAGGATAATCACCTGTATACCCATTTTTATAGGCTAACGACAATAATAATGGAGAATCTAAAATAATGTAGTTTACTTTACCATAAGAACGAACAATTCCTCTATGTTGGTTGGCCAAGATATAAAGTTGGTCGGTAATCTGTGAGTTGTTGTCCTCCCAAGCCACCTGCTTTGGGAATTCATAAGGGTTATCACAACTAAGTCCCTTGCTCTTAAATGTATAGAAGAGACCTGAAGCTATGGTTGATTTACCACTACCAGGTCCCCCAAATAAATTTATGATTACGGTTCTTTTATCCATTTATTCAAATACACGAGATGTGATGGTTAATAATCCGTAGATTGTTAATACTCCAAGCAAAAGAATAATGGAGTTATAAGCCATCTTTCCGTATGACTCGTATTGTTTTTTACTTCGTCCTTGAAAATCCGAAGGGTCGTATTTTTCGCTCATTGTTTTTTAATTTAATAATTGGGTGATAATATGTTTTCCATTCAGGGTTCCAATAATAATCATTATATGGGTTTTGACGTTCTTTTTCGTCTATCCAATTTAAACCCATGATTTCATAATCTATGGTTCCGTATTTTTTAATAATGTCATAATGAGTAGGTTCGGTATGAAGACCGTGTTCATCAAATCGAGGGTTATTGAAGTAAGAATAGACACCATCTTCTTTTAATATGTTTGGAATATATTCATCAAACGATTCTTGAGTTTCATCCCATGTGTCAAAATAGATACCATCAAATTTAGGTAGATATTTTAAATAATATCTCCAATCACCATATAAGATAGTAACGTGAGGTTTAAGATGCCATCCATCTTCTAACATTTTGGTATAAACATCAACATGACCTTCGATAATCCAATGTTCTTCGATATCATGTTCTTCAATATATGAATCGATAAAACCCATACCGAAACCGACATTTAATACACGCCCACCATTACGAGTTACTATCTCGGCAGCCTTCTTCATAATTGGTTCTTCCCAATCCATCATGATTGCAAGACCATCCTCATCCAACAGACGACCATCGTCAGTGTAAGATAGATTCCTATCAAAGTAATTTTCTTCCATTAGTTCATTCTTCTTGCTATCGACATTAATTGGTCCTCCAAAGTATCTTTACACCTATCGTTGGAACAAAGATAAAAGTCTCCTTGATTTGCTGTTGTTGTGATTATTTTGGTGGCCTCATTACCACAAATAAAACAAGTATGTTTCATTATTTGATATTTTTAAGTTTTTCTAAGATTTGTTTGATTCTTCGTTCGTAGACTGCTGCTTTCTCAGTGTATCCGTTTCCCACTGCTCTATTATATCTTTTCTGAAGTTGATGTAATTTATGACCTAACTTCAAACGGTCCCATTTGTTTAAGATTTTTCTCATTTCTTTTTGAAATATTTTACCATTATATGTCCACTTTTATAGTTTGTTGCTAACGGAACATCATGAACATCACATAATCTCATCAACATTTGAACATCAGGTTCGTGAGGGTGTTTATCTAAGGGGTCACGAAAGAAGAATACTCCATCAATCTCTCCACGAGTAACCATGGCACCAATCTCAGCATCACCACCCAAAGGACCTGAAGCCACTGCCTCAACCTTATCAACCCCAGCGTGTAGTATTTTTTTACCTGTGGTTCCTGTGGTAACGATTGATACATCCTCTCTATTGAAGAAGTTTAACCTCTTCATTACAAAAGCAACCATATCTGATTTTTTACCATCGTGTGCTATAAGTGCTAACTTCATAATTCTAAATCTATGTTGTGTTGATTGAGAATACCATAAAAGATATCTTGGATTTCTTCATACGCTTTGTATGTGTCCTCTGATAAATCATCAGGTGCGTACTTAACCTTTTTTCTAAGCTCCTGAGACATATCCCATAGGGCAACACTCATATCCTTAGCCTTTAACATCATCTGATGTTCCATACGGTCGTCATCGTCCTGTAAGTCAAATTCAAATTGTGCTTTCATGATATTTTTTTTAATGTCGGGAAGACAGGACTCGAACCTGCGACCCTCTGGTCCCAAACCAGATGCGCTACCACCTGCGCCACTTCCCGATAAGACAAATATAGTCCAAGATTTCTATAAAAACAAGGAGTGTTTTAATAGATTTTGCGGTCTGGACGGGACTCGAACCCGCGACCCCATGCGTGACAGGCATGTATTCTAACCAACTGAACTACCAGACCAATTTGAGCGAAAGACCGGGTTCGAACCGGCGACCCTCAGCTTGGCAAGCTGATGCTCTACCAACTGAGCTACTTTCGCACGAAAAAAGATGGGGCTCTTTTTTCAAGACACATAGTTCCAACGCGTATTGTGTGTCTCCCCATCTTACTTGAGCCTCCAGTCGGATTCGAACCAACGACCCCGAGATTACAAATCACGTGCTCTGGCCAACTGAGCTATGGAGGCTTTTGAAAGAAATAAATATAACCAATTATTAAACGGTCATCAAGTATAAACCGTAAGAAAAATCAGAGGACTCTTTTTGAGTCTTAGCACGACGACAAGTTTCAGGATTTACACGAAGTTGCCAGTGATTAGGGTTCTCCTTTTCAAACTCCTTACGACGACGGTTGACCTTAGAAATCGCCTCACGCTTTGTCTTCGCCCAAACTGAGTTACCACCAGTGGTTGGTTTGAACTCTTTAGAACATGGTTTAGCTTCCAACCAACCGAACAAGTATTCTGATTCTCCCTTTGAATTTTTGTATGTCATATCTCTTTCCTTTTAACACTACAAATATACGGCATCCATTTTATTCTGCCAACATATTTATAAGAATAGTTTATTACAACATGAAAAAAACCGTTATATCTGAAATCAACGAAATCAAAAAGATGATGAAGTTGATTAATGAAGAAGAAACAGAAAATCCCTGCTTACCAATTGATAATATTAGAAACGGGAGGTTTAATTATCATATTGTCGAAAAAGCGCGTGGACCCTCACAGTTACTATTAACTGGTAGTTTAGATGGTAAAAGGATTACACCTATAGTGTATGATGTTACGGGTTACCATCCAGTTATGGGTAATTTTGATGTTATTATTGGATGGGCGCATGCTCAAAAAGGATATAAGGGAGGTGATTTACGAGCGGCAGTGAAACCTGATTCATGGAAGTGGCCGGGAGTCAGTTTAGCTATCCCTAGTGAAAACTTAGATGAGGATGGATTCTTATTGATACATGCCTATCCAGCTAAGGTTAAAGAAATGCTTAGAACGTTAGCATCAAATGGTGGTAGGAATGCAACAATGGAATTTGATTATGGCGTTAAACTTCACTTAACCAAAAATCGTGAGTTTGCGGAGTGTTAATTTTTTATTATGAAAAAAGCCGTTTTATCTGAAATCAACGAAATCAAAAAGATGATGGGTCTTGTTACCGAACAAGAACAACTTGATTATTCATATTGTTTAGGTATGATTCCTCATTTCTATTTCAAGAAGACCACAGGTATGGCCGACCAAGAATATGATGGTGGTGACTTAGGTTTTTGGAATGATAATCAGATTCCTGAATATGATGATGAAGAAGCCTACTTACGTTTTATTGAACATATAAAAGACGCTGTGGGTTATAAAGACGGAGTTTATAGTGCACCTGAAATGATTTGGGACGAAGACTGTGGAGACCCTCCTTCATGGGAAGAGTTATTACCACATATCAAATTAATGTATTTTGACTCCATAATGAAGAAAAATAGAATGGGTAGGGAAATCAACGTTGAAGATGTACCTGAACTAATTGCCCGTTTTTCTGAAGAGTTAGAATATGATGAAGATTACGGTTCTGAGTTTGAATGGGCTGATGATGTAATCGGTCATGTTGTTGATGTTATTAATCAACACCAAAATTTGTCTGACCGTGAGTATGACAATTTATACAACAACCTCAAAGACGAATATGGATTTCAACTTACGGGTATTGACAATCTTTTTGCTTAGAGAATAACTTAAACTTCTTCATACCAATCTTCCAACTTATTTCACTACCTTCCCACGGACCTAACTCCAATCGTAAGGTACTACGTTCAATAGATTCCTCGTCGGTTAAATCTTCCGTGGACTCGGCGAACTTAATCGGGTCGTCATTATTGAATTGAAAGTAATATTCAACCCCGTTAATGAAATGTTTTTTCTTCTGGTCCATCTAATTTTGAGAATGTTTCATAAAGTCGTTTAGACATCATATAACCAGCAGGTGCATTTGTTGAGAATAGTTTTACCTCCTCAAATGTTCCTTCACACTTGATGTTGTGGTCGTAATCTGAAAATACCCAAGTGTCCGATTCTCTAACGTCTTTTCTTTTCATGGTAATTAATATTTGCTCCCCCTCATGGACTCGAACCATGGACCCTTTGATTAACAGTCAAATGCTCTAACCGACTGAGCTAAGGAGGAATTTAAGTGAGTCCTTTAACGTTTTAATGATTACCCGTTAATAACGGATTTATCGTTTTGTAGTTTATCTACCATTTGGTTGAGGTATGCAATCTCACGAGAGACATTATCAACCACCTTGTCTACTCTACTGTCAATGAGACGGTAGATTTTCTCTTGTTCGTCAATTCTTTTACTATCAACATTATTGATGTTGTGCCAGAATTCACTTTTGTGTTTATCAAACTCCAAATTGGTATAATCCAATTGTTTACGGAGAGAGTTAATTTCCTTTTTCAAGGACATAGTTGTCATATAATTCACAAACGTACCCACGACCATCATGATAACGATGACCGCACATACACCTAAAATAAATGATGTTATTTCCATATTCGTTAAAGTATTACTATGTCAAAGAACTCACTTTGTTGGAAGGGACGGATTCGAACCGCCGTACTCCGAAGAGAGTGGATTTACAGTCCACCGCCTTTAACCACTCGACCACCTTCCATTGTTAGAAACAGGAACAACTTTATCAGGAATCCCACATATAGCTTCACACACCATTAGAGAGATACTTAGTGTGTACCCTTGCGTAACTGCTCTCCCAGTCTGTTGTTCTACGCTTCCTCTGTTTCCTTTGTGGTGTAGACGGGATTCGAACCACGTGGCACGATGAGTTTCAATCATCTGCTCTACCATGGGAAGAATCAAATCTTCCACCTGAGCTACTACACCATATTGTTGCGGAAGAGACAGGATTCGAACCTGCAAAGCTGTTACACCCGACGGTTTTCAAGACCGCTTGACGACCACTGTCCACTCTTCCAAAAATGAGGGTAAGTATTTGCAACTACCTACCCTCGTAAACTACTCACCCTAAGCGCCCTGTTCTGATGGGAAGGGGGGTGAGTCCTATAGTACGCCCGAAAGGATTCGAACCTTTGACCGTCTGCTTAGAAGGCAGATGCTCTATCCAGCTGAGCTACGAGCGCATTCGTTATAGTACCTCGGGCCGGGGTCGAACCGGCACGGACATTACTGTCCACAGGATTTTAAGTCCGGCGTGTCTACCAATTCCACCACCGAGGCATCCGTTCAATATTTCAAATAACTTGTTTCCTTTTCAGTGATACAAATATACGACACATAATGTTAATGGACAACACTTATATTTAAAAAAACTTTGTTGTGTGGGTGGGATTTGAACCCACGACCGCGATGGTATAAGCATCGCACTCTTACCGGACTGAGCTACCACACAATATTGTTACCCCGCCAAGGCTCGAACTTGGACTCTTCTGAACCAAAATCAGACGTGTTGCCAATTACACCACAGGGCAATCTTGAGGTCCCGGTCAGATTCGAACTGACGAATAATGGATTTGCAATCCACCCCCTTAAACCACTTGGGTACAGGACCATTGGGGTGAATGATGGGATTCGAACCCACGACCTTCTGAACCACAATCAGACGTTCTAACCTGCTGAACTACAATCACCATATTTTGTACCGAAGGTGGGACTCGAACCCACACACTTTGAAGTACTGGTTCCTAAGACCAGCGTGTCTACCATTCCACCACTTCGGCATTTTGTGACTCCTCAGGGATTCGAACCCTGGACCCATACATTAAAAGTGTATTGCTCTACCAGCTGAGCTAAGAAGTCGTGTTCATTATTTTTGGGTGTTCAGTGACAATGAACAGTCACTTTTGTTGAACATTGTGGCTCATTTGTCAAGTATTTTGAGCCATATACTTGACATTGGTGAGCCATAAAAGCGGAAGATGAAGGATTCGAACCTTCGGTACCCTTTCGGATACAACACCTTAGCAGGGTGCCGCTTTAAGCCACTCAGCCAATCTTCCGTTGTGGTATTAACTGGAATCGAACCAGTGACACATGGATTTTCAGTCCATTGCTCTACCTACTGAGCTATAATACCATCATGATGGTATTTCCCATCATTAACCCATATTTTCGGACTTAATGATGGATTTAACCATCATTGTAGTCACGGCTGGATTCGAACCAGCGACCCCATCGGTATCAGCGATGTATTCTAACCAACTGAACTACGTGACTAACTTGGTTTCCAACATGTCAAAGAACTTGAGTGGGACAAATATAAAACAAAAAACCCGAACTTATTCAGTTCGGGTCTTAGATATTATTGTCTTACTCTATATTACACCATTACCCCGAACTGATTCAAACGCACAACATAGCTAAACCATCTTGATTGGTTTAACAGACAAATGTTATGTTTGATTCTTGAGTTCATTGTAAATAATGTTTTTATAAGTATTATGATTTTAGTAAAAGTTATTCAAAAGTCAAACTGAGACCCCATTTTCCCCAAACAAAATCTATGGTGTAATATCCGTATAGGTATTTGTCGTGTGTGACTTTGATGGTTGGGATGATGTAGAACTGTCCGTATACATCGTATTTTTCTCCTCTGACTTTCAGTTTCATTTCTCTTTGGTGTTAAAAGTTTCGTTTAACTTTTCTTTCTTCTTCTTTTCTTCGTAACTCCTGCGACTTTTCCAGTCGTTGTTGAATCTTAATACTTTCTCTTTCATCTTCTTTAATTTGTAAAATATAGTCATATAATTTGATATCGTTTTGATTATATTTTGTGATTAATTCAATCTCTTCTTTACTTGGGGTGTTATAACTGTGTTTATTAATGTGTCTAACTTTTGAAATTTTGAGATTCATTTTTTCTGAAAGTGCTTTGACATCGTTATCAAAATTCTCAAATAAACCAATAAAGAAAAAATTATTTAATACCTTTTTTACTTTTTCAAGGTCTATGTTATTTATATTTCTTTTTTCAGATAATAGAACTTTACAGTTATGGTCCCTAACCTCCCAGCATTCCTTAAGAAAGGTTTCAAGACTTTCTTTAGCGAATTTATGGTATGGGTTTTTTTTATTTCTTAGTGCCATTTGGTAATAGGACCACACCCTATCTATGGGGTTTCTAAAAAAACTAAAATACTTATAATTTTTGTTAGGATTTACCATAAGATGAAGACCATCTGGTGGGTTGATGTTCAATTTAAACATCTTTCTAATACTACTTCCTCCTGTTTTTGGAATGTGAATAAAAACAGGTTTATCATTTTTAAATATGTATTTTTTTTCATACATACCTAATTTTGTAGTTTGAACTTTATTTACCATTTTATTCCCAACCTGTTGTGTCTAATGACCTGATATAATTTAATCTTTCAATATCCGCTCTTTTCTCATCTTCTTCTGTCCAAATGATTAGACTATCGTTTTGAATTTCCCACCACACGATGGAGTCCACTTCATCCAAATTGGTGACCACTTCAATGGGTTCTGCCGTTGAACAGGATAGTAAAAATAAAAAAGGTAAGATATATTTCATTATTTTCTTCTATTATAAAGGTAACGGTCCACCTCAAAGAACAGGTAAGCTGCGATACCAGTGAATATAAAAACGTGTGCTATGATGTCTGCGATATTATTCATCTTCAAAATCCACATATTTCTCAATTATATCCTGAATTTCTTTTGGGTAGTCAGGATAGTGGTCTAACCCTTTAATATCGTAGTTATTATACCACAACAACTTACTATCAGGATAATCTTCAATGGTTTGTGTCAATAAAGATTCATCATCGTGAACTCCCACAGGTGCACAAGTGATTACTTGGTAGATAGCTTCACTTAAAGTGTCTTCTGAACCACAAGTGAATTGTGACACATCCATATATTCTAAAAAGTCCTCTAAGGTCCAATCGGCGGTACCTGATTCTACCACACGACCTTGTTCAATCTCTTTGGTGGGGTCAATGATACCATCACCATCCAAATCAAATATATCGGTCTCGTGGAAAACGTTATTTTCTTCTGCATATTCCTCAGGACTCATCAACTCTTCACCGTCTTCTAAGTAACCAGCGGTTTCTGAATCTGAATGTTGGTAGTAACCATACCACTCCTCTTCGGTGGTGATGGGGAAAGGAATGGTCTTAACAGACTCCAATTCCTTCATGAAATTCTTAAACGTCTTTTTCATCTTTCAATCTTTTGTATTCTTTGATTAGGTGGTCAACAACCACGTATACAGTTAATGCTCCTGTTAGTATCAATACGATGTAATGTAGTGGAATCATTATTTATAATTTATTAGTCCATGTCATCCTTAGACATGTGGTTATTGGGTCTCCCCCATAAATCTGTTCTTTTGTTTCTACGTTCAAGATTCGCTCCATAACGAAACACTTCAACGACAACATATCCGAGCAACAAACCTACGAACCCACTAATTAAAATCCAAATTAAATCTAACATTATTCTTCCTTTTTACTAATCCATAATCTATCCAAAACAAAATACCACACACCGTTGAGGATAGGTTCAACAATTGCGTCGGTGATGGCTGAAGTGAAATCGGCACCTGTAAAATACATAACACAGGCGGCAGCAATCATAAAGTGTCCAAGCGTATAAATTAACGTTCTTAATAACGTTCCTTTAAGTGCCTTGTAACTATTCAAAAATTCGTTCATCATCTTATTACTCTTACTTCTGATGTGGTCTCCATTACAACTCTGGCCCCACAACTTATTAATGGCTTTTGGTCCCCACTCCCACAATACTTTATCGTTGAAGGACCGTCTATTTCTATTTCATTACAGTAGTAGTTCTTACTACCCACTTTGATGGTGATTACAGGAAGGTCCGTCTCCTTCGTCTTATTGGAACGAATGTTATGTTGATTTATATGAATCTTCTTAACCTTCGGACCCTCCTGTAATATGTCACCCTTAGTTAATGGTGTTACCATCTTTGGTGTAAAGTTCTACTGTCGCCGCCTTTCCACGGTTATCCAAGTAATCCTCAGCCTCCAATTCTTGGTCTTTGAAGAACACACGTGAAATGAAGTCGTATTCACCTTCAGGTGTTTCAACGGTACCACCCATTAGAGAGAAATCACTTGACGTTGGTACGGTGTCAGACTCAAATGAAGATTCAAACAACCCACCTTTATTCTCATCAACAATCAACAATACGTTGTCAGTGTCATCCAAAAACTCAGGTAGTGCGATGTAGTTCTCATAAGGGTACATTTCTTCTATGTCATCGTCATCTCCGACGTGGTCATATAAGTCACCCAATTCGTTGTATTCAATCTCACAAACGATGTTACCCTCTTCATCTTTTACTTGACCCCAAAAAGTGTCGTTGTAAAAAGGTTTTGAAATATGGAACAAATCTGGTGTATCCCAAACGTCGATACCGATGTCTTCCAACTCACTACGGACTTCCCATAGTTCATCCGCACCATGGTCTTCCATTAGTTCCATAACTTGGTCAACTTGAATATCATCAACGGAATACCCTTGAGCTTCCATCTCCCAACCGTAAAATTCTACTGTATATTTCATATTATTTTTATTTTTCTACAATTATAATCTAAAAAATCCAATTAGACAAATGTTATTTCATTTGTTTTTTGGTCCCATTCTACTGTCATCGGTTTTTGTGTAAATACATAATCTTCACCTAAGACTGCGGCGTTGAAGTAGTGTGTTCCATCCACAAACTTATAACCATATCCACTGTGGATGTGTCCAAACACGTGTATCTTCGGTTTAACGACCTTTAACCGTTCAGCCAATAACTCACACCCCAAGTTCATAGATTGTCCAACAACGGTATCCAAATGACCCCATGCAGGTCCGTGAGTAACCACAATGTCCATGTTGTGAGGAATCATATCCCACTTCTCTTTCAACTCCTCACCATTGCGAGGTAGGTTGAATGCCCAGTTGTAAAACTCAGGTTGCCACGGAGACCCCCATACCTTAACCGACTCAGAGTAATTCTCACCGATAACTTCCAAATCATCTTGAAGGTAAGTTACATTCGGATAGTGACTCAAGATGTCTTTGGCCAACATAGGGTCGTCCTCAAACATCATGTCGTGGTTACCTGCAATGACAATCTTATTGGTGTAGTTGTCCAAACTATTAAACCAATCAAAGAATCCATCCACCTCGTGTTCATATCCTCGTGAAGAGAAGTCACCCGCATGAATCAACAAATCACCACCTGGTAACTGTGAGGTTACCTGATGATGTTTTGTGTGTGTATCAGATATAAATGTGATTTTCATCTTGCTATTTTTTTCAAAGATAAACATTAGTCCCACCAATACCTAATGTTGTGGGAAATAAATTTCCAAACCAACTCTTCGGCTCGTTTTTGTTTGGCTTGTGATTCTAAGAATAACTTATTCATCATCCTTTGTACCTCTTCAGCATTGTCCCACATCTCATACCTATATCTTAAGTAAGAACTACCGTCCCCGTCACCTGTATCTTCAAACGACCAGTCCAAAACATTCTCACCATACATTTCTTTGAGTTTGTCTTGATACTCACATCCGTATTCTTCATCGTAAACCTTTTGAAGGAGCTCAACTGCGGTACGAATACGTCTTGCTCTGATATCTGCATCTACAGTCAATACTCGGTCAGACTCCATGAAATCTGCGGTTCGTTCAAGTTGATACTGAAACAACTCAATGGCATAACGATAGTCATAGTCATACCCCTTCCAAATCATTGGAAGGAAATCCATAACTCTTTTTACTCTTCTGAAAAATCTTTTTACTACAAACATGTGATTTTCTTTATTTTATAGTTTGGAGAACCTCCGATGAGTTTCAACCTCATTTTGAGTTCTTCATTGATGTCCTGATTTCTTCTGAACCAGTTGTTCAAATGTCTCTTACCGTAATCTTTTGGTGGGTACCAATTACCCATAGAAGATTTTACTTCCCCCTCAAAAGTCACATCAATCTCACTTTCTTTTACTTTAACAACCTCACCATTAGGTTGTGCGAAAGAATAGTGTCTTTGTTCATTTTCAACTATTCTATGACGAGTGATGGTAATTTTACCCTTAACAAATTCACCACTCACCTTAATAGTTGCAGCTGCGGGGTGTTCTTTCAATATTTTAGTCCATTCTCTCGTTGTCATAGGACAAAGATAAGAATAATATTTGACTATTCAAAAAGTTCTTTAAGGTTTTCTCGTTTGACCAAACCACGAATCTTTGATACGTAGTTTGGGTCTTCGGCATAACTCCTTCCGAGATATGCGAGATACTCCTCCTCATTATTCAATCCCGACAAATACCTACATTGGTAGAATGCGTAATCGTAAACACTTTCTCTCCAGTTATCGTAGTACGCATGGTTGTATTGTGTTCCCTGAGCGGTGGTAACCCTCGTTCTTGCTTGTTTCATACCGAATAGGTTGTTGTTCTCCTTAAAAATCTTTGAATCAAAGTGACCCGTTTCAATCAATGACTGAGCATAGACAATATGTGGGTATTTGATGTTCAATTCTTTCATAAGATATACCATCTTATCTGTGGAGAACTCACCAGTAGTGTCAGAAACATTCAAAAGAATGATTTCCTTCTCTTGAGGTGTGAGGTGAATGATTTGGTCTTCTCTGCCTTCCAAATATCCATACATATAAGTTAAGATACTCACAATTACGGATGCGAGGACGAAGTGAAGGACCTTGACACTTTTGTATGTAAGGTCCTTCTTATTATAATAAAATAACTTCATATCAGTCTTTTTTTTCTTTCGTTAAGATTTCCACATCGTCCCATTCAGGGTCGTAACCGATGTCCGAGTTGTTCATCACATTACCTCTCCATTTATGAGAAGTCTGTGGAGCTTGAGACTCTAAGTCCGTCAATTTCTTTGTCATAGTAGTCTTCGTTATTAAAAAATGAACTACGTTCCATACTCTCAAAGTATTCTTTATCCGCCACCCATCCGTCGGGACCACCCCAACTCAGTGCCATCTCAATGAACTCTTCAACTTCTATGGTCTGTCCATATTCATCTACAACCTTACCACCACGAATAAAGTCTAAAAGTTCTTCTTTATTTTTGTAATATTTTCCATCGTGGAAGTTCCAACAGAATTTCCATCCCATACTTCGTTTACCCAAGTGGATAGACATGTCTTTGGTGAACTCATCCCATGGAGTGATTGACGACCATTCATCTTCAGGGTCATCAATGAAGTGATACCCATGAAGAATTAGAGAAGGGTTCCATCGGTCCATCTCTTGGAGACGAGACATGAACTTTTGATATGAACGATTTACATCGTCTACTTTTGGAATTCGGTAATAGTTTGTTCCCATGATTTCTATTTTTTACTTCTACAAATATATGGTAAAAATCCCATTATTTCAAATACATCTTATCGTTTAGAACTAAAATATCCACATCTGATTCTTCGAATAATTTCATGACATCTTCAGGAGTCTCAACTATGGGTTCACCCTTAATATTTAAAGATGTGTTCATAACAACAGGGACTCCTGTGAATTCATAAAATCGGTTAATAAGGTCATAAAACTTGGTATTGTCTTCTCTTTTTAAAGTTTGAACTCTTGATGTATTATCAATATGGACTGCTGAAGGTATTTCGGTTGGCTTTTTACACGGAACAGTATATAACATAAAGGGAGACTCAAAATCCATTTGGAACCATTCTTCCTTATGTTCATTAAGAATAACAGGTGCAAAAGGTCTAAACCACTCTCTAAATTTAACCCTACTATTCATAATATCTTTCATATCTTTATTTCTCGGGTCAGATATAAATGAACGGTTACCTAAAGCCCTTGGTCCAAATTCACTACGACCTTGATACCAACAAATTATTTTACCCTCACTAACTTTTTGTGCAACAAAATTCTCATCATAATCTAATGCTTCGTATTCTGTTTCTGGTTGATAATCATATTGAAAACCGAGATACATTAATTCTCTATTTTGATATTCAACCCTTGGCTGTCCATGTATTGCGTGTAGTGCAAACAGTGCTGACCCAACAGAAATTCCATCATCTCCACACGCGGGAAATAAGTGTATTCTTTCGAATGATGTTTCAGTTTTAATTTTGTAGTTGGCATTACAATTTAAAAAAGTTCCACCCGCAAGACATAGGTTACCATCGTTCATTCCTTCTGATTCATCATATAAATCCTGTGAATATTTTACCAAAGACCTCTCAGCTACATATTGAATGTCTGCGGCAATATTCATAACTTCTTGACTATCAGATTCTTCTTTGGTAAATACCCATTGAAATTCTCTGTTAAAGTGTTCCCATCCAGGTTCTTTATTTTCTACTTCAGGTCTTAACCAATTCACATATGGGTATTTACCTGACATTTGGAGGAATAACCAATCACAATAATGACCATCTTCAGTTCCTGAACGTTGTTCGTATGGACGAGTCCACCACTCCCATTTTTCTCTGGCTTTACTACTTACTGTTCCAAATGATGAAAGACCCATTAGGGTTCCTGCTTTCGTAGTTCCAGGTCCGATACCACAGTATTCTGTGGCGATGTCATAGAAATTACCATAGGTATATCCAGGATTTCTAAAAATGTTCATTAAATCACCACAGCCCCAAAAATAACCACTACATGCCCAATCCTTATTCATTGATGCGTCGACTGTGAATATTACACTATTATTAAATGGTGAAGTATAAAAAGCCGAACAAGCATGAGAAACGTGATGGTCCACAAAATAACCTGGTATAGGTCTATCATAATAATCTAATTTCAATGTAATATCAAAGTGATTGATATGGGTTAACTCAGCATTTATATATGGTGGATGAGTTCGGTCAATTTTATAAGGTAAAGTATAACCAAGTCCTTCAACATAACTTACTCTATTATTAATACCTTGTTCGGCATATACATCTAAGTGATTCATGATACCACTTTCCATTTCATTTCTACCGTAAATGGCAAATGGATATTTTTTATCGGGAGGTGAATAAAGTTTAGCAAAGGGCATATTTTTATTTTCCCAAAAACCCATTGTGACATAATCGATGTCATCTAAAGTAACACCACAATTATCTAAAAATCTGTGTAAGTTTTCCCTCGAGATATTCCAATCTTTCTTGAACTTAGTAAATCTCTCCATTGAAATTGCTGCCAAGAGTTTACCGTCTTTGATAAGTGCAAGAGATGCATCGTGTCCAGTATGAATACCAAGTATAATCATTTAAAAAATATTTTATAATAATGGTATGAAAAATAAGAACAAAAAAAAGACCAACACATAAAGTATTGGTCTTAAATTCGGCGTATTTCTGTCAGTAACCTTTGGGGCTTCAACCCTTAATGCTTTTCACTTCAGTTGTGTTGACCATACACCTTCCTCGGATATCCAAATATAAATATCCTTTAAGCGATTTCCATCAACTCAATATCAAAGTTTAGGTCTTGACCTGCCAATGGGTGATTAAAATCTAAAATTACTTCACTTTCTTTGACTTCAACAATGATTGCTTGTAATGGTTGTCCTGTCTCAGTTTGACCTTGAACCATCTCACCTTCAACAAATGTAAAGTCAGGTGGGAAGTTATCTTTAGTAACTGGCATGAAGTTTTCTTCACGTTGTTCACCATATGCCATTGCTGATGGAATATTAATGGTTTTCTTTTCACCTACAGTCATACCCATGACTGCCTCATCAAATCCCGGAATCATTTGACCAGTTCCTGCTTGGAATTGGATTGGCTCGTTACGTTTATACGATGAGTCAAATTCGCTCCCGTCTGATAATGTTCCTGTGTAGTGCACCTTGATGGTGTCTCCTTGTTTTACTTGCATGATGTTTTTATTTTTTAATTGCAATTATATCATCAGTGAATAGTTCGCAGTGAAATCCTTTATCGGATAAAAAATCCATGACAAGATGTTCATCACAGTAACTGTGTTCCATTTTGATGAAGTTTATTTCTATACTATTATAATCGATACTTTTTAAAATGTCAAAGTCCATCCCTTCGGCATCTATTTTTAAGTAATCTATTTTATTGATATCAAACTCTTTGAGAAGTGTCATGATTGTAACCAATGGGACGGTATGATATTCTAAACGACCAATATAATCATTCGTTGAATCAAAAGGTGTTACGGTAGTAATGGTTCCCATACCTTTATAAGATTCATCCTTCCATTCATCGATTGACTCAGTATTTACACGTCTAAATGTAATTTCACCATCGTATAATCCAACCGCTTTATTAATTTTAATAAGATTTTTGTGGTCTTCTATATTGTCCAAATAAGGTTGGTAAGGGTCAATCATAACTCCTTTCCAACCAGAATCACAAAGGTGTCTAAGAGTGTCGAAATCACAACATCCAATTTCTACAAATGTTTTCATTGATATTTTTTCTTAACTCTATCTGAAATAGGGATTGGGTCGTTGTTCTCATCAATCCTGACGAACTTGATTTTAGTTGATAAGATAACCGACTGATTTCCTGAATAGACATTGTGTGCCCTCGCCTCAATATATAATGTGATTGAGGTGTTACCAATTTCACAAACGTCACCGTAGATTTTAAGTAACTGACTTTCTTTTGCTGCTTTCTTAAAAACACATTCGTCAATCTTTACTGTCACCATTCTCGGGGTATCACAGACTTCCATTGCGTAAGCTGCTGCACCAGCATCAATCCATGCCATTAACTTACCACCAAAAAGATTTGCGTGGAAACCTAAGTCTGATTTTTTGACTAAGTGAGTTGAAATTAGATTCATAATTTTTGTTTATGGGATAATGATAAACAAAAACAATAGATAGGTCAATTATTCTGCAATAGAAAAGTTGAACCAGTCTTCACCAGCAACATCCTGATTTGGGAATAAGAATTTAATTGTTCTTTCACCGAAGGTAATCTCTTTGGTAAACGATGTTGGGATTGCTGCCCCACCTGGTACTCTCTCAGGTGTTTCGTCAAAATTAACAATGATAAGAACGGATACTTCGGGATAGATTTTTGCGAGGTCTCTTTCAAACCTTTCCAATTCTTTCCACGGACCACGATTAAGACCTTCGTGTTGTAACGCACAGTTTAGGTAAGAGAAGGTTGCTTTTACCATTTCTCTATCACAGTTAAATGCGGCTGCAGGTGCTAAGTGACCTTTGTCCCACACGTTATCTTTATAGTCTTCATTGTCTGAAGTGTGGTAACCTTCAACTTTACGGAAGTCCAAACCACTACGAGACGCGTCTCCCATAGGACATTGAACCACATAAGTAAGTTTTATTGGTTGTTCTAACTCTTCTGAGTATTCAACCTCAAATATTTCTGTTTTTATTGTCTTTAATTCCTGCCCAGATAAGGTATGCGAACCAACCAACAGTAAGAATGGTAACAATAATCCAATCAATCGTGACTGCCATTTCATATATAAATTAAGTTTTAGTAATAAATAAGTATAACAAAAAAAGGGAGACTGAATAGTCCCCCTTATGTTTATGTGTTTATTTTATCTTACAATTTACCTTTAGCGTGTGATAGTGTCCAATCAAATACTGCTTCATTAGCACCGATTACTAAAGTATCTACAACAACGTTTGTTCCCGCATCTGCTTCAATATTGAACATTCCTGACATTGAGATGTAACCCTCAGCCCCGTCTCTGAAGTGACACTGAGCAGTATCTTTAGTTGAATATAATGTTCCATATTCCATAGTGAAACTACCCGTAGATGAACCTTCAGGTCCGTCAATCTCTAATGCGTGGTCACTTTGGTCTTCACAGAATACCACAAAGTTTGTGATATCACCTTGATACGCTTGGTCAATATCAATTGCGTCGTCTTGTTGTCCCCATACTACGATGTTTTTTACATCAACATAACCACCGAACAATTCAATACCGTCGTCTTGGTTCGCCACAACCTCAATATTTTCAATAGTTGTTGGGAAACCAACACCACCAAGAGTTAGACCATTAATCTCATTACCCTGACCGATGTTTGTACCTCCGTGTCTGATAGAGATGTATTTCATCACACCTGAGTAGTCATGAGAGTTATCACCACCATAAAGACCGTTATGGTCTGATGAAGGGATACCTTCAATTTGTAATGGTGATGCACTTGCCGAGATAGGGGCATTACCCAAAACAATCACCCCACCCCAAAGACCTGTTGTATAATGGTCTAAGTTTGGTGAAACAATTTGACCTGGTTGGATTGAATCTAATGCTGATGTGAAGATGATTGGGGCACCTGGGGTACCTTCAGCTATAATCTTACCACCTCTTGCGATTAACAATGCAGATGCATTTGAACCTGCACCTGTTGCTCCTTTGATAATACATCCTGGTTCAATGGTTAATGTAACTCCATCAACAACCGCCACTCTACCCACTAATGTGTAGATGGAATCTGAATACCAAGTTACGTCTGAAGTAATCTGTCCTGCGACAACTATACCTTCGTGTTCTGAAGGTTGTGGTGGAACTGGGTCCTCACCACACGATACCATCAGAGAGATGATACCTAACGATAATAATAATTTTTTCATTCTTATGAATTTTCCAAATAACTATATCGTTGTTTTACGATTAACTAAAGAGTGTGTATTATTTAATCTACGCTTAATATTAACTTAATCCGTAGATTTCTTTGAATAGGTGTATGGTTTCCTGTAATACATTTTCCATTGTCCACATTTCTTTAGTATCTCCGTAGTGTGCAGTGTCAAATCCAACCCAGTATCCATCTGAGAAATACTTACCATTATCAAAGATATGGTTACTGAATGTCAAACCACCGTGAACGGATACGGGAATATCCTCGTAATTTTTTTCGTAGTAGGGGTGTCCTTCAGGAATACGAACATATCCATTACCCCAACCTTTTTCTAAGTATGTGTTCATCTCACTTTTCACGATTGTGATAGGTGAACGTAGTCCGAGTTCTTCGTAAGCCTTTTGGATATCATCAAAAGAGATACCCATATACTTAACATTTAAAAGGGCTTTATCACCCTTCTGTTGTAGTTCCTTCTTGAATAAGTCTTTGATGTTCTTCATACTCCTGTTCTTTAGTTTGACAAATATAATACATTTCTGCGTATTCCACCAACTCTTTCTCAGATAAATTATTCAAAAAATATTCCTTTAATAGTCCCATAGTTAAAAACTTTTCATTACCTTTGTAGATAATACATAAAAATTATGAGACGGACAATACTACTTCTACTATTATTTGTGGGTATCAAAGGATATTCACAATCATCTACAGTTGGTTTTTTACCTGCAACACAAGAAATTGTTCTCTGCACGGATAACATCAATACCACCACATTTTACTCTCCATTTGGGTTATATACGATTTATAATCCAAGTAACATGATGACTAATTCTTATTTGGATTACTTCCCAAGGACGTTGGGTGCTAATGTTGCTTTATATAAGAATGGATTGAATATTGGTGTTGGTATGACTATGGAGTTTCTACCCTTTGATGAATATAAAATTTATCCTGACGTTCTTGTCCGTGTTCATCCTATTAAATACCTTACCAAGAACCCGAGAAGTGCTGACCTTTCTTTGATGTTAAATATCTCCAAAAAGACTCAGTTTGGTTTTGGTGTATCTATTCCGTTTACTTTAAATCGTCTGTGATATTTATAATACACAGTATTTATGTTTATGGGACCAGAATTTGACGATTTTATTATTGGTATTGGTGAAGAGCTTGAAAAGTTGGGTGGAAAACCAAAAATGGTTAAACACCTTCTTAGAAAGTATTACTTCAGAATCAAAACCGCATTCTATGAGGACGAAAACCCTCAAGGTCTTATTGATATGATGAAAACACAGATGTATGAAACTGTAAAATCTAATGAGGTCATCACCGAAGGTTCAAAAATGGACAAACCAACAAGAGATGTAGTAAGAGACTTATTGAATGTCATCAAAAAAGGACCAGGTGAATATTATTTACCTGAAGAATTGGTGGGTGACGAAATGTCATACATTTATCGTAATCTTCCTGCATTCAGTGTGGAAATTACTGTTAGTGAGGATATGTCTATAGATGGTGATTATTTAATGAATGCGAATACAGTGGATGATGGAGATATTATTGAGATTGTTTTAATCAAAAACCCATCTAAATTCCCTGAAGCCTATTATGATTTGGTTGCCGACCTTAACGATACCGTTCGTCATGAGTTGGAACACGTATTGCAAGACTTTGGTTATCGTGATGTTCAGTCTGACGACTCAGAAAAACCAACTGACAAGGAATATTACAAACAAGCTCATGAAGTACCAGCAGAGATTGCAGGTTTCAGAAGAATTGTCAAATTGAGAAAAGAGTCTCCTGAAAAAGTAATCAGAGATTGGTTCTATAGAAATAAGCAGGTTCACCAACTACCTGATGAAGACATTGAAGAGTTGGTAGTTTACCTGACCGACCAATACCAACAGAAGTATGGATAAAGCCCAATTTGAAAGTAGTATTAAGTCATCACTTCAGGTGATGTTATACCTTTACCAGACTATGCATGGACGTAATTCTGAGCCAAGAATTAGTAATCTACAATTTAGCTGGTTCGGAGAGGTAAATTGTGAGGTCACCTTCGATACAGAATATAAGTTCAAAATTGATGACCCTGAGGTTGGTTCATATACAAGGGGACTCAATGAATGTGACAAAAAACAATACGGTTTTTTTTCTGGTGTTGAAATTCTTCAAAACGGTGAATTTGGTAAAAGAATTACTCCCCATGATGAAAGTGATGATATGATTGGGTACTTCAAATCATGTGATTATGAATGGGGTTATGGTGACGGTCCCTGTAGTGCAACATTCAGCTACGCATACAACTATTTCCCTGAGCAAAAATAGTTAATAATTTAATCATTTTTTTACATCTTTATCTTTCTGTTCTGAGTATTTATTAGAGACGGACCAAAATCCCCTAATTTTTATGAAAGACAGAGTTGATTATTTTAAGTTTTCAACTCTTGTACGACCAGAAAAACACTCTTTGGACGAAGCACCTTTTGACGCTTCTGCGTTCTACGATTGGGACTACGACAACGAGTTTTTAGAAGACCTGCAAGAGTTGGTGTATGGAGAAACACAAGACTAAGTTTTGATGTTTCTTTTTATTTGCGTATATTTGTAACGATGAAAGAATCGTTATTAGCAATATTATTTCTTGTACTGGCTCAAACAGGGGCTTGGTTCCAACAATTCGCTCAGGTCAGATGGGATTGGTTCCGTGACCGTCCGTGGTTCAACGCATTAGTTATTGGTATCCCTATTTCTTTCTTATTTATCTATGGTGCGAGGTATGCGTATGATATGATGGGTTCGGCATGGAGTGCAAGGTTAATACAATATACGATTGGTATCGTCGTTATGTTCGCATTATCTCTACTTATATTAGGGGAGGGTCTTACCACCAAAAATGCGATTTCACTGGGTCTATCATTCTGTATCGTATTAATTCAAGTATTATGGAAGTAACAAGAGAAGAACTTAAGAAAAAATCACTACAAGAATTAAAGATTGTTGCCAAGTCCTATAAACTAAGGATTGGTGGAACTAAATCACAAATCATTAAACGTATCTTAGACCATACCAAACCTGAACCTGTGGTGGTTCATTCACATCCTGCGTCTCTATCACCAGCAGGAAGAAAGATAGTCGGAGCAAAGACTACTGAGGGAGATAAACTCAGACAATTGGGACAACAGGTGGAAAAGAAACAAGCACACATACTTTATTATTCCATGGGGGTCCATTATTTTGAGGTAAATAAAGAGTTTGAATTTATCTAATGGTAGACTTTGGACAATTCCCACAATACCTTCTAAAACAATTTAGAATTGAATCCTTCACTGATTCTGAAGGGAACAGATTGTTTTTGATTAAGAAAAGAGAAAGGTCTTTGACTTTGAAGCATAAGTTTAAGACGGGAAACATCCCACACAAATACCAACAAAATAATACATTACAAGAAGCCGAGGAATCTCTTAAACAATATCTGATTCAGGAGCTTGGGGTTCATCCTGAGGTTCATTCACATCACCAAGAGTCTTTTTGGAAGAAATTTTATCGCTTAATTTCTCAATAATCTTTTGAATAACCACCGCACTTGCCGTGATGTAAGAAGAGTTCAACAATCCTTTTAATGCCATCATATCCATTTCAGGGTCCTGTAACATCTGAATAAGAGCTGGTAGGATTGGTAATAAGAATGAGTAAGAGATAATATCCAAACCTTGATAAAGAGACATACCCAATACATCTAAGATTCTTGACACACGGTCTTTCAGTTTTTCAGTGAAAGAAACTGCATCACCCAATTCTTCTATAAGACCGTCATTCTTCATTGATTTGTAAATTTTTACATAATCTTTAGCGTTGAAGAATACTAACGATATTGCGGAAATAGCTAAACCCGCAATCTGTGACTCGTCTAAGTTAGGGTATTGACCATTAAGGTATTCTGTAATTGCTGGCATGATTGAACCGATACCTGCACCATA
>Ga0255772_10001613_pt1 | contig 22483 bp, 39 predicted proteins | sample 071ome_34_FD_179970 | JGI IMG/M metagenome (GOLD analysis project Ga0255772, IMG submission 179970) | Coastal salt marsh microbial communities from the Groves Creek Marsh, Skidaway Island, Georgia - 071411BT metaG (version 2) | ecosystem: Environmental > Aquatic > Marine > Intertidal zone >...
TTTCATTGGTTGGTCTTTGTTAAAGTCAGTAAGTTCTTCATCCATGAACCCTCTGAGTTTCCTACTTCTTTTAGGATGCTTTAGTTTACGCAATGCACGTGCTTCAAGTTGACGCACTCTGTCTCTACTGATGCCCATTGCATTGCCGACTTGTTCTAATGTATGATCTTGTGTAAATGGTTTAAGTCCAAAACGTGCTCTTAATACCATTGCTTCACGTTTAGATAATGTACCAAGTGAATCTTCAACTGCTTTTTCTAATTGTTCTTTGTTCACGCCTGCTAGCATATCTGGTTCGTAAGAATCGTCAGGAAAATCTGCACGTTGGCCTTTTACAGTGATGTCTTTTTTACTAATGCTTTTGCTATTAGGAATACGCCCACCACCAGTTGTATTGCGATATGTTTTGCTATCTGGATTATACAATGATAATGCCTGCTTATCAGTGAATGCTTCGCATATATGATCAATCTTCATGTTCTTCAATCTCTACTACTAATTGGCCATTACCAGCAATGACTCTATGATATGTTTCTTTTGGTATGTAGAGGACATCGCCTGCCTTTAAATGTTGTGGCAAGTTGTTATCCATTTGAAACTTCCAACCGTTGCCCTCTACTATAGTTACTGTACGTGTTTGCCTATCTCTATGCCAAACTAATTCTTCTTTATCAACAGAACTTTCAAAGGTTCTGGTTCTTATCTTACCCTTTACAATCTCACTATAAGGAGTTACCACCACTGGCCTCCTTTGACGCCCAATGACTTGTAGCGTGGTGTTCTACAAGCCCAGTAACCTGCTTTTGTTTTATCTTTTTTCTGTTTACATTTGTGCCTTGCTACAAAACTTTTTACTCTGCCTGGATTGCCTGATTTTACACTTAACCCTTTGTCGCCCCAACTTACTTTTTTACAATTGCCTGTTTTTGGATCATTTACATATACGTAAAATTTCTTACTTCCACCACGTTTCGGTGAATTTGGTTTTACACCCTTTTCTCCGCAACTTGCTTCGTCGATTTCTTCTTCAGCAATAAACGGTACATCAAGAGGAATAACTTCACCATTAATTTTTACTAATTTACCAATGTCTGTTTCAAGAAGTTCTTGATCTTCCCAGTCACATTCTACTAATCCTTTATTATACATTTCACGAACAGTATCATAAAATTCAGTAAATGCCTGACTTCCTGGACGGAAAATACACTCTCTAAACGGAACACCACGAACAACATGCTCTTTAATTGCTTGTTGAACCGGTGATAATTTTTGTGTGACTTCATTAATTTTCATAAAAACACCCTTGGTAATACTTTATACTATGTATTTAGCCAAGGGTGTAAAAAGATTAATTAAAAATAAATCTTATGCGTCTTCTGCGAAATCATCATCAGTTACTGATGCTGCGTCATCTGTTTCACCAGCTTCTTCAACTTCAGCTGCACCGTCTGCTAGGTTAGCATCAAAGTTCCACGGCACTGACTTACCGTCATATGCGTTTGAACCTGTTGCTGTAGGTGCTGATAGTGTGGCTTTACGGCCTGAGATTTTGCTTGCTAGGTAAGTCTCTCCATCGTCCATTTTGAACGAAATTGACATCTCGCCTGCTGCTAGGTTTGCTGGAACATCGTCCCATACTAGACTGCATGTAGATTCTGTGTCATCTGCACCCAGAGGAGCAACAACAAATTTTTTGCTGCCTTTCTGTCTAATGATTGTGCCTTCAACAACACTTGAACCGTCGTGAAAGTTTACTTTGATTTCTTCACCGCTAGCGGTTGGCTCACCAAAGTGTCTTTTGTTTAGTGGTCTTCCCATTTGTTTTCTCCTTTGACGTTCTAGGTCTACGGGGATGGAACCCCATAAGCCCTTATTGGGCATTAGTATTTATCGAATGTCTACGTATGCCTAGTGCCCTATTAGGAGAATACAAATCATATCTTACTTCGTTGTTTTGATTGCCGCCGAGTATAACATAATAATCTTTACCATTGACTGTTTGTGTTTCAACATAAAAACCTACATGTCCTTTCCAGCCTTCATTGCCTCTTGGAAAGACAACTATGTCTCCACGTTGTATGTCATCGGTCTCTACACGCTCGCCCCAATAAAGAAAACTACGTGCCATTAATGGAGGATAATTTGTTTGATCGTTAAGGTTTGGAATGCCGTCTATTTCTAACACTGCATTAACAAATGCTGCACACCATTCTGTACGTACAGGATCAACGCCTACTAGTTCACGTAACTCTGATCTGTCTTGACGTTCTTGTAGTCCAATATACGGCTGAGCAGTAATAACACTATCAGAAGTTGTCATAGTACTACCACATCCGCTCATAATTGCGGCTAAACTTATAATAAATGCTGCGTTTCTCACGCATTTATTTATAGACTATGTCTCTAAAAAGAAGTTATCAATCTTGATACAAGGCACCATATTATCAGCACTCAGCATAATCTTGCTGGTTACAACATTGATTGTAACACCATTCTTGACACGTTCTTCAAACATTGGCAAAAACGAATTGTGTTTTGTATGAATCCATAGTTTTACTGCGCCGTATTCGCTAGCACAAATATACCAACGAATTTGTTTGTGTGTGTATGCATACACACTACGAACCAACAGTTTACGATTATCATAGTCTGCAGGATCTTTAAGTTTATCATGGATGTCATTTGTAAAGTAACTAACATAGTTATTAAACGGTACAGTACCTAGTATATGGGCAGCATCATGTTTCATTTGTTCAGGTGTAGTATTTTCACTAAGTTGTGCAACCGCAGTGTCTACATTGTACTGTAGTTCCAAATAACGTGCTAAGTTAATATATCTGTTGATAGACTCGTAACAACTACGATCACGATCATTATCGTAAATTTCTTGGTCGTAATATGGTTTTTCTTCTAAAAAACGCTGCAGACTTTTACGGTAAGCACTCAAGTTTTCACCTAGCAATTTTGCCGTAATAAACTGTTCACGATAGTAGTCCCATATCACACGAGCATGTTGATCTGTAATATGCGGATTGCTCAATCTAAAAACATCAAAGTTTGACGTTTTGTTAGGAACACATCGAAACTCTTTGCCGAGACCGTCCAGTCTAAATGTTTGCAGTTCGTTGTCCATATTACCTCACACTGCTAAGTTTTGCTGCTACTTTGTAAGTTTCCCATGCATCTTGTGCAACAGTGTTGTCCTTTAAATCTTCCGGTGTAAGAATTGCATCATACCAGTAATGACTCATACGTTGCGGATGGGCACCATATTGTCTTGGCTGATGTAGTTTGCCACTGTCGTGAAGTTGTTCAATAATACCACGTACCTGGTCTTCTGCATCTGCAGGAATAGTATCCCATTCTGGCCTACTGTATGGACTACCGATAGCACCACCACCGCCATATCCGTTCCAAAGACTTGTCCAGTGTTTATCATTGTAAGGATCAACATCAGTACGTGCAATAATAACTAGCACGTCATAAATGTCTACAGTACCTTCGTAAATATCACGCACACAGCGTGACAGGCTCGTTCCGATTTTCATTGTGCATACCTTCTTGTGCATATAGTTGTTGGCTAGCAAGATTCTTCATCTTTGCTTCTACCATTATATCAAAGTTGTCCCAAAATGTCAAGGCCCAATCATTACTTGCTGTGTTCCAACAATAGTCTGAATGTGCTCTTAGTTTTGCTTTTTTGTAGCCCGATTCAAGTAGTGTGTCCATGTTTGGTCGTACACTTGGATCGAAATCTTGTAGTAGATCCTCACGGCTAACGCTATAATGCATAGTAGGACGTACACCCCGCCAGCTATCAATAATAGTTCTAATACATTTGTCATCTGGTTTAATATATTCTCCTGTTTTAATCCAGTGATGATGTATGTCTACCACCAACGGTACATATTCAGCCAGTTCCAAGCTGGCGTCAAGTCCCCAACTGTTTTCGTCGTTTTCAATGGTAATACAGTTTCGTGCTTCTGGTGACAATCTTGGAAGGATGTCGATGATACCGGCTGGACCTTTTCGTCCTGAGATGTGGACGTTACACTTGAAGTCTTGCCAGTTCTGACCGTAACCCATCCACCTGATGATATCCGCATGATATTCAAACTCCTCTAATGAACGTTCGACCACATCCGGATTATCGGAAGCAAGAACGGTAAACTGACCAGGGTGCATAGACAAGCGTACATCAAGCTCACGTGCAATAACGCCAACTTTCGAGTAAGCTCGCTCGAGCCGTGTTCGGAGATCTGCTTGCCTATAGAAATAAGCCCAATCACCATGAGTATAAGCAGGCAACAAATTACTGCCAATACGTACCATCCGTAATGCATGTGGTAAAGATCCAACATATCTAACTAGCCTTTCTAAATTTGCCACGTTGTCAAAAGCAATTTCATAAAGTCGTTGCTCTGCTACATCACGTGGTTGTCTGTTAAGCCATGTAATAGTTGTAGATCTTTCAGTATACTGTGACTGAATCTCTTTAAGTATTTTAGGCTTTTGTGTTTGGTCCGGGTGCATGTATTTACACGCAAACCCGATACGCTGAATATTTTGATTAAACATATTGCTGTAAATCTTTTGACAGTTGCGTTTGTGTGTACACTGTGATATATTTTTGTGTAGCACGTAAATGCTGTTGCAACTTGCGGTTATAAGGTACTGCAATAAATGCATCTGAGCCGAATACTTGCTGTGCAAGAGCGTAATTTTGTGGATTTAATTTTTGTGAATGGCACAAAGACGTTAAGCCAGGTTCTGTTACAACATAGTTCATAGACATTCTCCTAAATGATTACATTATCAGTATAGAGTAAAGCGTCTTGGTTGTCAAGTAATATAATCACGTAATTTGTATATTTTTTCTGATCTTTTTTGTAATGCCATATTATTCAAAAAATCGTCTAGTTCTGGTTGGGTATAGCTAGTTGTGTTTATTATCTTTTCTAGTTGAGCTGTCCATGTCAGACAGTTTTCATACCATTTTTTGTCAAAAAACAAGTCTTGATTTCTCTCAACAACTTGTCTTATGCTCTTGGCAGCTTCTATGTTTGTAGAATATGAAGGGCTTAAAATAGTATCTCCGTCTACCCAGTTTCCAGTTACTAATACTTTTTTATCATACTTGCGTATTGTATCAAATGCCCATGACAGATATTCTGTTGCACTGTCAACCGTAAATAAACTCAATGTAGGGCACAGGCCTATTATTTGAATGCGATCATGTGATAGATACCTTCTAAAGTTTTCTACATAGGTATTCCAATTTAACCCCCATCTAACAATTTCACTCAGTTCTCCTTTGGCTTCATTGCTAAAAAATATCATTAAATTCCAACTATCTGGTATTTGTTTGTATAAAGTAAAAAATTTATCAAGTTGTGATGTAAGTGTGTTGCCGTTTGTCATAAGTGACAGATGAATTTTTTTATTTTTAAACCTTGTATCATTTATTAACAAAGTTAAAAACTTGTAAAAGTTTTTGCTGTATGTGAGCTCTCCTCCCAAAAAGCTCAACAAATATTCATAATCTATTGTAGATAACCAATCCAAAAATACTTTATAGTGTGCTTCCGTAGGAGTTTGCACCTTGTTGGCTAATCCAAGTTCTTGTGCTATCTTGTGACTGCTATTTTCTGAACAGTAAATACAACTCATATCACATAAGTTGTCTAGCATTACTTCAATAATTTCTAGGTTGTCATTTATCTCATCTAAGGTTTGCCATTTATTATTGTAGTCTCTGTATGCAGTTCCAGTTTCACAATAACTTTTCCAACAGGAATTGCATTGTGTGTTTTCAATGCCAGTCATCAAATCTTGTCTACGTTTAACAATACCAGGACTATTATTGAAAAAATTTGAAGTTATGTTTTCTGGCAAATTTTCTGGCGATGATTTACAACAATGTCTTAGTTCTTGTTTACTAAAACTTATGTTTATATCTGTCCACGCTTTGCTACATAATGTTTTATTAAAATGCATTCTGATTTTTTGTGTAATAGTCTAGCAATTCTCGATCTTCTACCATTACTCGTCGTTGATAAGACTCTGGCAAATCATCCCAAGGACGCATAGCAGGGTGGGTTTTTTGGGTTAAATCTAAGTTAATACCAAATCTCCAACCTGCTTGCTGCTTTTCTTGAATCCAACGATTATGATGATGTCTAGCCATAGCTAAGTGTATAGTTTCACGTGCACCCTCATCCAGTGTAATATCATATTCAAATGGATGACCAAAATCAGCATTGGCACGATAAACATTACTTGTTTCTATTTCAAAATCATGATTAGTAACACGCATATATCCTTCAACAATACGCTCTGCTTCATCAGAAGTAAGATGTCTTACTAGTGGAAGTATATAAATGTATGATGTGTCTTGCATCCCTAACATTAGTAATGCTGTATCATCATCTCCTGCTAAGACATTATCTGGTCCTAACATTTCAACTGTATAGTACCACTTTTGTGCTTGCTCTGCATTTAGTGCAGATGGGGTTCGTTGAAGGATATAAAAATCTTGCATGTGTTACCTTATTTCTTTTTTGTTTGTGTAAACGCTTGTCCACCAAAGAACGCTGCTACGATAGCTGCAACTGAAACAAAGTATGTTGCTGCCATATTACCTAGTATAGTGCCTGCGCTTTCTAAGTCAAGGAAAACTGCAAGTACTACAGCAAAAGGATAAAGCAACATGCCTCCTAGTGCAAACCATGCCATACTACGTTGTGCATCACGCATTGCATCTGCATCTTCAAATTCTTTACGTCTAAATTCAAGATACATTGCTTTTTCTTGGTCGTCTACTACACCATCTCCGTTAACATCTGCTGCATGAAAGCCTCCTGCTGGAGGTGTTACTGTCGCTGGTGCGCTTGTTGGTATTACTGGTGCCGGCGCTGCAGGCGCTGGACTTGGTGTTGGTGCAGGTGTACTTGCTGGTGCTTTACCAGGTCCTCCTGCTGATTTAAGTTCGTCAGGCTTTTTTCTTGGCATTTAAAATTCCCCTCTATCTGCATCACTCTCACATGATATTAAAATGTAAAGTCTGCTACTGTTGTTCCACTTGCATCATAGTTGTTTGTGCCGACTGTGGCACCTAAACCTTGCAATGCTGCTTCTAAATCTGCTTGTGTCCATGTATTATTTTCAATTGCTACACGAAAGGCACCATTGCTTTCTGTGCCCATTGCTAAGATTGTTCCTCTTCGTGCAATTAGTTCTACAATTGCTTCTACTGCTTCACCTGGATTTGTTTCAGTTGCTAAACTTGCTCCTGTATCGATAGTAAAGTAGCTTACTGGTGCACCAAATTCTTGTGTGTTAAATTCTATAGTGTTTGTTGCGTTTCTTGTTACCATTATACAACTCCTTTATACACATATTTATAAAAAAAGCCCCGCATATAGCGAGGCTTAATTTGTTTATACTACATTAGCTATTATGCAAATGTTAGTGTTGTTGCTGATGTAACGCCTGTTGCGCCGTAGTTTGCACCGTCTGTGATGCCTGCGCCTTGGATTAGGATTGTTACTACGTTAGTGTCTGCGATAACACCTGCGATTGTGTTACCTTCTTCAGCTGCTGCTTTGATCGCTGCCGCTGTTTCTGTTTCGCTGATGCTTGCTTTGCTTAGAGTTACAACTGAAGTTGCTGATCCTACACCGTTTACGTTACTTGCATATACTGCGTTTGTTGTTAAAGCCATTTGCTTTCTCCTTAATAAAATTGCACTCTGCTTGTGCTATACTTTTATTTATCCTTTTAGAATGAAATTTGCGTGGTTTTAACAAAAGCTACCCAACGAATATTCGTTGCAGCGGCTCCTGTAACAAACACATTAATTGCATCGTTTATACTGTCAGCAGTAACTTGTACAGACCACGTATCATTTGTTTGTGCTACTATTGTTTCATTTGTATTGTTTACTACTACAACAGTTGATCCTGTGTTGTCAACAATTCCTTGTATTTTAAATGCACAGTGATCAGATCCAGCTTGGTCTCTACCAATAATATCTGCTTCAAACATTAATGTTGAATTATTTGAAATACTTATTCTTTCACTTGATGCATTTAAATATAATTCTGTTTGCACTGCGTCTGTCGTATTTCCATACAATACATACATCGAGTGATTAACGTTTGTGTTATCTTGGTTGTTTAATTCTATTTTACCAGTTGTAAATGCAACTGTACCAGAACCACTAATACTTGTTTCAACGTACAACTCGTTAGACCAAAGTTTGTTCCATTTTTTTGTTTCAGTACCAAGGTCATAAAGCTCGTCAGCATTTGGAATTAAATGACTTAAAAATTCACCACCAACTGTTATATTGTCTGTATCACTATCACCTAATACAACATTTCCATTAACTGTTAAATCACTAGTAAGTGTTAAACTTCCAAACCTCACTGGTGCGTCAGTTAATGTTAAGTTACCAGTAGTGCTACCATCAAATGTACCAGTTCCTGCAGTAAACACATTATCATCTTCATCCCAACCAAAAAATAAGTTATCTTCTGGACCACGATTAATAATAATACCACTGTCTGCCACCATCGGTGGCCCAGTATATCCTTGGTTAAGTTCAATTAATCTATCGGTAATTACTGTATTGTCTGTGTCTACAGTAGTAGTTGTGCCGCTAACAACAAAATCACCAGTTACTGACAGGTCTCCTCCAACCGTCAATATGTTACTACTAAATGTAAGATTGGGGTTATCTGACAGATCACCATAACCATCGACAATTACAATTCTACTATCTGACAAATTACTAACTGTAGCACTAGTCGCAGTTATGTTTCCTCCTACATTAAGTTGTGTTCCATTAAATGTTAGATTAGGGTCATCTTCAAGCTCACCGTTAATTCCTGCTATAACAAGCCTGTTATTTGTAAGATCTCTGACTTGTGCAGATTGTACATCTAAGTTAGTAAAACTTGGCGTTTGTGAAAACGACACTTCACCAGTAAAGTCTTTATCACCGGTAATAGTTTGATCAGTGCCAATTGTTACAAACGAACTACCAAAGTCTAATGCAGGGTTGTTTGTAAAGAAGATAGCCTGACGGTCACTTAGTTTGTAAAATGCAAGTACATAACGCTCGCCTGCAAGCGGTATAGTTTCTGTAAGTTTTCCAGGATTAAGTGGATCCCAATAAAATTCAGGACCTGTACCAGATAATTCTAAGTCTAAAACTTCACCATTTGGTCTAAATCTGAACCAACCACTATATGGTTCATTTATTTCAATCACAACACCCAAGTAGTTGTCTGACTCTCCCATCAATGACCAGCCATTCGCTAGTGACCAAGTAATAATGTCACCAACTGCAAATGTATGACCTGCTTGATAAATGTCAACTAGTGTGTGTTGTCTTAAATAGTTAAATCTTGAAAACAACTCTGCAGCATAATCTTTAACAAATCCTATAACTGCAGTACTGTACTCTGTATATGGAAATAATACTGGCTTACCTTCTACAACTTCGAATACAATACCATTTTGGCTTTCAATCCAAGGTATATTATCGCCACTACTGTCTTGTATTTGGTTTAATCTATAGTCGTCCTCAACGATGATTTGCGCATCATATGGGGTAACACTTGTTAGAGCCACAATTTTCATAATACGACCGTTGCCAGTTGTACTTACATAGTCTCCCACTAACAAGTCTTCTAGTGTGTATTGTTTATTGCCATGGACAACACTACTATGACGTTGTGGATTAGCCATAGTAAGTTGTGCATTGTACTGATAGACACGACCATTTGGATCTGGCGGTAACGCAGATCTCAAGTTAAACTTAACTGGTAATAGTTTGGCCGGTCTTCTGTTACTCATATTAGAAAATCACATTCACTTTTGCTTCCGAACTCGCATCCGCACCAGCTGCAGTGGAGTTTACATCTATTTTAAATTCAGTTAGTTCGTCTCCTGCATCCATTGTTGCTTGATAACCTGCAGTAGGTATTCTGTACTGCCACCCATTTACTGAGTCTTTGCCCCAGTAGCTAATACTTTTTGGATATCTGTTAATTGGGTGTTGTACTGTAACAATGTTACCTGTACGTGTTATAGTCCATCCGCTTGGAATGTTTGTAATGGTGTCAATATCGCCACTACCATCAAATGTTAAACCAAATTGATAACTGTATGCAGTGTTAGCTTCCGCTGCGCTTGCAATAGTTACAGTATTAGCATCACTGGTAACTGTTATGTTATCACCACCAATTATACTTTTAAATGTTAAATCTTCACCATCTTTAAGTGCAAATATACCTTCTCCAGCACCTAAGTTGCTAGCAGTGTTAATTTCTGCAGTGTTTATAAAATGTACTTCATCTGCAACTGTTGTAACTGAAAGATTTATATTACCAGCGCCTTCAGTTAGTGTTCTAAATTGAAAGTCACCTGCAACTTTACTGCTGAATACTTGTTCTCCAGAACCGAGATTACTTGCTGTATCAGTTGCGCCAGTGGCAGTTATTTGTATATCGTCAGCGTTTGCAGTTATAGTAATACCTGCACCTGATGTTAACGATTTAAACTCCAAGTCTTGTGATGTTTTTTGTTTAAATAATCCATCACCTGTTCCTACATTGCTAGCAGTAGTCACAAGTGCTACCCCGCCGCTTGATAGTGGCTGGTTTTCAAATTTCCCCGTAGTGGCATTGTATTGCAAAAGATCGTCATCTTGCAACGTAGTTTGATCGATGTCTACTAGGGGAATTAATAATGTTCTTAATGTTGAGCTTTGTGCATATATTGGCATTGATCAATCCTAAACGTTTACTGTTGTTATATACAGTATTTATAGGTTTAGGAGTATCTTATCAACCGTTCCATGCAGTGCAACGTCATATGATCCTGCACTTAAATAATCCCGATCAACACGTGCTCTAATCCATAAAATATTAGCACGGAATGTCCAGGCCTCTGTTGTCGTATCACCCAGACTGTTTGTACCACTTGGAGTACTTGTGACTGGATACTGTCTAAAACTATTGCCACTTGTTAGGTAAATTGGGAACCAATCACTTGCTGTTGGTTCTGTTGCCAAACTGCCTTCTAAATGAATACGTCCTTGAAAATTTGTTACAGTGGCGCTGACGGTATGGACGCCGTCTGTGTGTCCATAATACCCGTCAGCTTTGATCTTGTCTCCACTATACGTCAGTGAGTTTTGATTTGTTAATACTGTTACGCTTGTTGTGCTCATTCTTTTATAATTTCTACTAATTTTCCGGCACCCGCCAATTCCTGGATGACTTGTTCAATACTATTTATTGTTTCTTCATCAAAAATCGGATGGGCTTCTTGGCCGTCTTTTAGTAATTCACTAACTTTTACAACAAACATTGATTCGTTAAGTTTAGCCATGATTATACTCCTATCATTATAGTAGTATTTATTCTAAATCTTCAATTAACACTACCTTTGTTGTGCTGGTAATAACATCTTTGAACACCATGTGCATTGCACAAACGTCATCATATTCTTTAAGATATACTGTTCCAGTTGCACTATATGGTATGCGTTGAAAACTTCGTCCATAACTATAAGAATTTTTATGCTGTTCTTCTAGTTTTTTCCAATATGGATATCGTTTAAGTGTGCTATTCAAGTAATAATTATTTTTTTCAAAACTATCAATTACAAACTCAGCCATTTCTAAAAACTTATCCATTTTCCCATCATAACGCCAAATTTGTGCACTTACTTTGTATCTAAATTGATTATAAAATAGCTTATCCCTAAAAGATTGAGTTAAATCATTTATCATTAACTCACTATGTTTTTGATTTATGGGACCTGCAATATGTAAAATGATATCTGAACATTCAGATAAAACATAATTAACACTTTCCAAACTTTTTAGGTATATGTTAAAGTTGCTGTCATTCCTAAACCGAAAATCTTCCTCATTTTCATCTAACAGTTTTATTATACTTCTATTGCGAAAATATCTTTCTTTCCAGCCACTATCAAAAAGTGATCCATCCCAACCATGACTAAGAAATGTAATCCTAAACGGATATTTTCCATACCATGGCTTTGTTGCAATAGTAAACCTTGGATCTTCACTAAGTTGTTTGAACGACAACGTCATTATTTTTCACCTCTAGTGTTATTTGTGTAACATTATCTCCAAAAAGAAGCTGTTTGGCAACTGGTTTTTTAATCTTTTCGTTAATCAACCGTGCCATTGGTCGTGCACCCATACTAGCAGTAAATCCATTTTCTGTTAGCCAATCAATTACAGTAATTGAATAACTCAGGTTAATACCACGTGGAGTTAGCATATCACGTACTTCATGCAAGAACTTCTTGGTAATATTTTTCATTAACTTCTTATCAAGTTTTGTAAACTGTACAACAGCGTCAAGTCTATTACGGAATTCTGGACTAAAGAATCTTTTTACTGCTTCTTCGCTAGCACTGTTATTGTCATTGTCTCCAAAGCCAATAGTATTACGTTCTGCATCACGTGCACCTAAGTTTGATGTTAGGATAAGAATAGCATTACGTGCACTTACACTTTTGCCTTCGCTGTTTGTGATCATACCATTGTCCATAAGTTGTAACAGTACGTTACTAACATCTGGATGTGCTTTTTCAATTTCATCCAGCAGTAGGATACAGTTTGGATTTTCCTCAAGTTTGTTGACAAGTAGTCCACTTCCTTGACCACCTTCACCATATCCTACATACCCTGGGGGAGCACCGATAAGTTTAGCAACTGTGTGACGTTCTTGGTATTCACTCATATCAAAACGTACAAGTGGCATACTCATTGCTTCACTTAATTGTTTTGCAGTTTCAGTTTTACCAACACCAGTAGGCCCAGTAAACAAATAACAACCAACTGGCTTGCTAGGATCTTTTAGTCCTGCTTTAGCAATATAGATACTATCTGCTAACCGGGTAATTGCTTCATCCTGACCAAATACTTTCTTTTTAAGAACTTTTTCAATGTCTACTGGTTTTTCAGTTTTGTATTCACTGTCTTTTGTTAGTACTAATTGGTCTACTGGAATACGAGTTAATTTAGCAACTTCAAAGCGAATGTCGTCAAGTTCCAGTACACTTTTACGTAATTCTACTGGCACTAGTTTTTGTCTTGCTGCCGCTGCGTCTAATACATCAAATGCTTTATCTGGCAACTGTCTATTATGCCAATACTGATGTGTTAAGTCAACTGCACCTTCCAGTGCTTGTTTCTCGTATGCAATTTCATGGTATAATTCATATGCAGGTATTGATGCTTGTACAATACGTTTTGCATCCGCAACACTTGGTTCTGGAATATCCACTTTGTAGAATCGTCGATTGAGTGCTTTGTCTTTTTCAAAGTTTTCACGATACTCATCATATGTTGTTGAACCAATACAACGTAACTTACCTTTTTGCAGTGCTGGCTTTAGTAAGTTAGCAACATCCATATTACCTTGTCCTGCATTGCCTGCACCCATAATCATATGGATCTCGTCAATAAAAAGTATTGCATCGTCACGGCGTTCCAATACATCCAAAACTTCTTTAAGACGTTCTTCAAAATCACCACGGAATTTTGTACCTGCAAGTAGTGCACCAATATCTAAACTATAGACAATGTTGTCTTTAATCACATCTGGTACAGAATCTTCATTGATAAGATGTGCAAGCCCTTCAACAATTGCTGTTTTACCAACTCCTGATTCACCTACCAATATAACATTGTTCTTTTTGCGACGAGCAATTGTTTGTACAAGCTGCTCAAGCTCTTGCTCACGGCCAATCATCGGATCAATGATACCTTCAGCAGCCTGTTCATTTAAGTTATCACAGAATTTACGTAAAATGCGTTCTTGCTTTAAAGGCTTTTCTCTAGCATTTTCTTCTACTTCTTCAGTAGCGTTATTACTCAGGTATCCAACAAGAGTGTCTCTAGTAATATTATTTTGGTTTAAAAGATAAACTGCTGGCGATTGTTCTTCAGTGAGAATACTAATCAAAAGATCACGTGGGTCTAGTTTGTTTCGTCCGTTAAACAATGCTTGTGTAAACGCACGATTGAATACCCGTTCTAGCATAACTGTTTTTTTGGGTTGAAATTCTTCATCAACTAATAAACTATCTACTTCATTTTCCAAGTAATTAATTATTGTGTCACGAATAAATTTTGGATCTTTTTCAATATCATAAAGGATATCTTCTACTTCAGTTGTTTCCAAAAGCACAGCTAATAGATGCTCAAGTGTTACATATTCATGCTTGTATCCACGAGTAAGTGCAAACAGTCGTTCTACTAGTGCTTCAATTTTTGGATCATTTTGTGACATTATGTTTCCTCTGTTTATTTTTATTATAATAGTATGACAACAGTAAGTTGTCAATTTAAAATTTGGTTAAGTGGCCGGTCCAAATCTTCTTTTGATAGTTTTGGAATTTGAACATTTAGTTCAACATATAAGTTGCCATTGGATAAGTTGCGTCTCGGCAATCCGCCTTCGGGTATACGCAATCGTGATTTAGATTGTGTTCCTGGTTTAATATTTAATTTTAAGCTACGTCCGTCTAGAGTGTTTATTATCTTTTCCGTTCCTATCATTGCTTCTTTCACACTAATATTTAACCTTTTTACTAAATCATAATCTTCTACTATAAACTCTGGGTGTTTTTTTAAACGATACGTTACAAATAAACTACCTGGCTGGCCGGGATAGATATCAGAACCATATCCTGCATAACGTACTTCGTCGCCATCAGTAACTCCTACTGGTATTCTAACAGTTACTTGTTTTTTAATTTTTTGATAATGAACATCAATGTCTATTGGTTTATTGTTAAACAAATCTTCTAATGTTATATATACTGTAACTTTAATTGACGCATTTCTTGGTTGTTGACTTTGTCGATGTTGTGTAAATGGATTTTGACCACCAAAATGATGTGAAAACATATCATCAAAATTTGACCAAGGATCTGGCTGAGGTGGTTCTTGTGGTGGATTTTTTATATAATCATATGCTTCGTTAATAGCTTTGAATTTATCCTCATCTCCCCCACGGTCAGGGTGATGCTCTTTAGCTAATTTACGATATGCTTGTTTGATTTCGTCGTCAGATGCCGTTCTACTAACACCTAAGACACTGTGTGGATCATTCATTTACAGACTGGTTATGTTCTTCTATTGCTTCTTCTGCTTGTTTATAGTAATTTTCATATGCAGCAATTATTGCTTGTTGCTGTTGTACTAATGCACGGATATCACTAAAGTTAAGACCTAAGTTACCATACCCCTCGCCAGTAAGTGCGTACACTGCAAATGCACCGTCACGGGCTTTTAGTTGTTCAATAACTGCTTCAACATTATCTTCATTGATAACAACCCATTTAACGTCACGCATGTTGAGCTCGTCAACTGGAGGCAATGTTAAGTCTGGTTTTTGAATTGGTTCTGCTTTAATAATTACAGGCGGCTCAATTTGCGGCTGGTTGTTCCCCAGACACCCCGCCAGCAGGAGGACCAGGCCAAAGCCAAGGGCACTCTTTATTAAAAGCGTTTTCGTTCTCTGCATTTAATTCTTCCTCAGTTAATGGTGACCCACTCAATATTTCAAAACATCTACCAGCATTTTCAGTACCTCTGTTTACTGCACGTTCAATGCCCGCTGCATTTGCAATGGCGGCTGCCTCTAAATCAATTCTTTCTAGCTTTTCTGCTAGTCTAGTATTTTGTCTACGTATTGCAGTATACGCTTCTTGTAGTGCAACATTTTCTGCTGCCGCTCGCTCGTAGTCTGCTTGCAATGCTGCCATTGTTTCTTGTTGTGTAGCAATTGCTTGCTCTAAATTTAGCTGATTGGCTTTCAGTGTAGCATTGTTTTCTTGTAGTATTTTCATACGCTCTTGTGAGTCGTTATAATACCAATAACCTACACTGCCCATCATAAGAATAACAACTATTAATATTTTGCTCATCACTTGTGCCTATAAATTATTCGACCTCGGTTTAAATCATATGGGGTCATTTCAACATCTACATTGTCATCTTGCAATATGTTAATATTAAATTTTCTTATCTTTCCACTAATGGTAGCTGTAATTTGATGTCCGTTTTCTAGTTCTACTTTAAAAAGTGCATTGGGTAGACAGCTAACGACCTTACCAGAAAATACAAGTACGTCTTCTTTTGCCATTACAAACCAGCCAGTTTTCTCATTCTTTCCAGTGACTCATTTGTTTCTTCAGCATCTATATAACGTAACACATATTCAGCTGAATTGTCAAGAACTGTTTCGCCTAAATTTTCTAGTGTAAGTTCTTTTGATTCGTCGCCTTTATAGTAACTGTATTTCCATTCAGTAATGCCTGTTACTTGGCTTGCTACTTTCATAATACTCATAATTTTTTCAAAGAGTTGATTATTTCTTTCAAACTCTAAAAATACCATGTATTTTCCGTCACTGTTAGGACCTTCGCTTACGTCAACATCTAGATGGTCAGTTACGTCAGTTTCAATAAGGTTACTTAAATCTTTAGCAGGCTGCTCAAACGCAACTTCAAATGCGACAACAACTGTTTCATTTGCTTCGCCAACTTTTGGTTTATATTGGTCTATACTAATAGTTGGAGTAACTAAATTCTCCATTTCACCATACTTTACTGTCATAATTTAGTCCTCAAACTCTGCACGGTTTAAAAAGTCTTGAATTACATCAGCATCTAATTTTAATAGTAGTTCAGCCATTACTTTTTCATAACCATACTTTTCAATCATATCATATACTGGCTGTGTATAATATCCACCTGCTTCTGTTAATCCAGCTAACTGTGTTAACCTATTTAATTCTGTATTATCTGTCATTTACTAAATCGCCTACTAAGTTGTTTTTGTCTGGTGCAATATCATTATCATAATCACTATCGTAAGCACTATCAACATCACTCATATCAATGTCAATACCATTAATAGTAATCTTGCTACTTTCAAATTCGTCAACAAAATTACGTGGCATTTCGATAGTTACTATCCAAATTGGAGTTTTCTTTTTCTTAGGTTTTTGCTTGCCAGTTTTTGGATCTGGGTCGCCTAAGTCTTCTGGTTTTGTAATTTTGACTGGTTCAAGTAAGACGTCTTTTTTATAATATACTTTTGCACCATGCTTAATCAAACGCAATGCTGCATCTGGATCAGGCATTAAATTTCTTGGATACATAAGTGCCACTGTAATCCAATAACGGCTTACATCTGGCCCTGCAATGACTTCACCATATTCCCAGTTCTTATAACTGTATATATGTAGTCCATCCAAAACTTCTTCGAATTCGATTAGGACATTTAAGTCACTACTCGAGTCAACTAAGTTATCAAGTGTTTGTTTTAATTGTTCTAAATCTGTACTCATCTTACTATTATTTAGCACCTTTCTAATAAATAACTTTGTAGGCAACGTTGGACTCACATAACCAATGGAGTTACTACATGGCTAGAAGAGCGAGAAAACAAAATAGCAAGAGTTCATTCAACGATATGGTAGTAGAATTAAAAAACTACCAGAAAAAGAAAATTACTATATTGCCACGCAATGTACATCAAGAAGATTACATTGAATTACTAAACGATCCACAAAAATCTATTGTATTTGCAACAGGACCTGCGGGTACTGGTAAGACCATGCTGGCTGTGCAAATGGGCATTAGCAAATTTGAATCAGGCGAAGTTAGTAAAATCGTTGTAACACGACCTGCTGTTTCAGTAGACGAACAACACGGTTTCCTTCCAGGCGATCTTAAAGATAAGATGGCTCCCTGGACACGTCCAATCTTTGATGTATTGGAAGAACATTGGCAACCAAAACAAGTAGAGCGTATGATTGAAAATAAAGAAATTGAAATTGCTCCACTTGCTTATATGCGTGGTAGAACATTTAAGGAGTGCTGGATAGTTGCAGATGAAATGCAAAACGCTACACCAGAACAAATGAAAATGTTACTAACACGTATTGGTACTAGTTCTAGAATAATTGTGACAGGAGACTTAGCACAACATGACAGAGGGTTCCAAAATAATGGTCTTAAAGACTTTACACAGAGATTAAAAGAAAACCACAGCACTATTGGCTGTGTTCATTTTACAAAAAAGGATGTCGAAAGACACCCTGCAGTAGTTGATGTTTTGAGTATTTACGGCGAATAACTAAGACCGAATAATCATATTAGCAATTTGAGTCCAGTTGTCTACCTTAGTTACACCGTTATAGTCAAAGTACGCATTATGTTCATGCCGTATCAACACTGATTTAAGTCCAAGGTCGGCACCTAACTTGGCATTTTCAGGCTTGTCTTCAAGCCACCACATGTCACTACCTTTGTATGGCAGCAATGCTTCGTCTTTGTCTGCCCCAGTATCCAGGCAGGTCACAAAATCAAAAACATCACCAAAATGTTTCTTTAAGTTTTCTTCCCGTAATTTACCAGCATAAGGATCCAAGCTCAAGCTGGTAATGGCACCAAACCGGTAACCAGCATCAGTTAGCATTTTAACACCAGCAACTGCATCACGCAGTGGTTGCAAGCAACACATCCAAGCACTATTGTTGTATTCACAAACTAGCTCTTTTACATGTTCTTTCTTTTGTCCATAAACTTTGTGCATATCATAACTAGCAATAGCACCACGAACAAAACCTTTTGACTCCATCCAATCATGAAAGCCAGTTTCCCAATCAAGCAATACGCCATCAACATCAGTAAGGATTAATTTAGTCATTTTTTTCTTTCTTCTTATTACATATATAATATAGTAAAAGACATTGGTGATGTCAAGTACTTTTTTGAATTATTTTACATTTGGCCACAAATAATTGTAAAAATATTCATTAGCGTTTTCTTCTCCAATATGTGCAGCTAGCATTTTACGAGTTTGTGGATTTTTACGTTGACCTTCAATATACTTTTGCTGCATATCACTATAGTCATTATCTGTTGTATCTGGTAACCAAGTTAGATATTTTGTTAACACATCAACTGCTACTGCTACTTCTTCTATATTGTTTGGTTTACAACATACGAAGCTATCACTAAAAAACCCGCCCCAATCAGGTACAGGACGAGAAACACCAACTTGTGGTAAAGTCCACGACCTGCTGTCGACGGGAGTAAGATCCAAAAACATGCCAGTAAGAGTACCGCTAATATTAATAACATCAAATCCATAAATCGGTGCCTTTGAGTTTGTTTGTGGCATTACTACTAAGTGTACAATTTCTACTTTATCTGTGCGATAGTCTTCGTAGTGTGCCCACGCAAAATTACTGTTCTTATACTTGCGATGATCAAAACCAAAACTCTGTACGACTTGTGCATCGTCAGAGTTAAAGTGTGCTAATATGCCGTCACGTATTGGTTGTAGTACGCTCATTTTCCATCATTTCCTTACATTGTAAGATAACTTTACGTTGAAAGGGTGTAAAATGTTCCCAACGTTTTGCAAACGGCGTATCCATTTCCGTTAATTCCTCACCAAGATAACTTAGCAAATTTGCAAGTTCAAAATTGTCACCAGTTTTAAAAGTAAGATCCATCATGTAACGGCCAAGGGCGGGTGCAGAAATATTCATGCTCGTAGTTCCACTTCTTTGTATGTTTTGTCAAACCGGTTAATTGTACCAACCAATGCATGGTGGTTATTTTCATCAATAGCATAAATCATTGCTGCACGAACACGATTAGGTTCATTTAGCACAACCTTGCCATACTCAACTGCCATTGGGAGATTATCAAAACTCATTCCCACACGGCTATTTTTTAGAGGTTCAAAAAGAACAACGTTATAATAACTAGGATTATCAATAATATTTTTTTCAAAAACGTCTTGTGGATTAGGAGGTCTAGCCATCAAATCTTTCCTCTACTGTTTTAATGTGTTTACATTTTTTAAAAGCAGGACAATCACAAGTAAATCCATTGTCCTTCATTTCAATATTGTATGTGCCACGGCTACCGTCAGCTTGCCATATTGTACCAACTGCCCAATGATTTCTGGTATTGATGATATCACTAGCATAAATGCGAGGCCCATACTTGCTCATTTACACTTCCATCTCCAACTGCACACCTGTTTCTGACATCTCTTTTAATGACTCTTCAAGATCGATGTTGAAGCAAATATCATCCCACGCTTCATAGTATGCAGCATCATCTTTAAAGAACTTGTTAACACCGCTCATATAGCAATCCGCATCAACAAAGTTCCAGTTGATAGTACCATCTGCATTGCGATTTTCGTCTTTTGCAACTGCTTCACGAACTTGAGCTTCTACTAGTGAATGAATCATTGTGTACCTCTTTATTGCTTACATATATAATATAGTAAGACGTCTTGGTGAAGTCAAGTGTTTTTTTGAAAAAAATTCACTTTTTTTTGTTTTTTTTTCATTTTGGCATTGCCAAATTGTAAGCTTCTAAGTCAGGTATCCATTTGCCAGGAAAAGAATTATAAAGATGTTGTATCTCCCCAGTGTCAGATATTATTATAGTTTTCCAATTAGGGTTACGACTAATATCATTTACATAATCTGATAACAACTTAGCTAGTGATATGTGTTGCTGTGCTCCCAAATGCCCGTGTCTCTGCTTGTCGTATTCGTCACCAAATGCAACAAAATTGGGATCATTAATGCTCAGGTAAAGAAGTGGAGGATATGCAGTTATGCCACTTTCAAAAAGATGGAGAAGAAACCAATTTTTAATATCTTTTGGAGAAAAATTTTCTTCATCGCCAGGCATCCAGTTCAGGGAAGAATTAAAACATTGAAAGTGAAAAAACAGTTTGTCTGAAAAATTTTCTTTTAGATAATTATCAAACCAACGCAACACACCACTGAGCTGTAACTGCCCGATGTCTGATCTATAAAAGTGTTTTAAATACTGTCCTGATGCTTCATAGACAGCTATCTCATCTTTTGTTTTATTTTTGGGAATAAATTGGCTAGTGTGACTGTTAAGATCTCTAATTTTAGGATGGTGTAATCTTGATGGTTCGCTCCAACAGAAAATTGCAATGTCAAAATCTTTTCCAGATTCAACATATTCAAAAAATTTTTCAATTGCATATATTGGACCAGTGCCCCCTAAACCAAAAGATTCTCGATCCCAATTGTTTTGAATCGCTAATCTAGAAATCCAAGTATCTGCATTTTTTCCGTCGGCAAAGCTGTCCCCAAAAACAACCAATTTTGACTTCATAAACCAAGAACTCTCCCAACATCTTCTTGCAATCCTTTATGTGGATTTTTACGAACAAAGTCTGCAACTTGCTCAAAGTAAAATGCAGCATCATCTTCACTAGCATCTCTGAGCTTAATAGTACAGCTTTCCATAAATGCAATTAGTTCTTTAAGTGTAATACGACCATCATTCATTGATTAAAGTACTCCATGTTTTAAGTTTTTCACGCTTTATTTGCGCTCTTTGATATATTTGATCTTCATCAAGTAATCCATGATCGATTATTAAGTCGATCATACAATAAACATCACCTACTTCTTCCAGCAATTTTTGTTTGTATTTTTCGTCAGTTTTTAACTGATCTATCTGATCATGTCTTCTGATAACCTTCATACACACTTGAGTAAGCTCTCCGCATTCCTCGGCTGTTATCGCCATCAATTGCTGTAGTGTGTTTATTGGTGAATTTTTCATCATAGAATTCCTTATCATCAATCATTTGAAATGCCTTATCGAATAACGGATGGTTATAGTTATTCAAAATTTCTGCAAGATTAGTTCCTAGTTCTTTAGTCTTCAAGGTCGCCTCCAAGTTTACGAATAATAAGCCGTTCTCTACGGCGTTCTAATAAATCTGCTTCTACAGTACCATATGTGCTGCAATCTTCTAACTTATCTTGAATATACCAATATAGTGAATACAAATCTTCTTTGCAACCCCAGTTAACATATCCGTCCATTCTTGGATCGGATTCAGCCCAAGCAATTTTGTCTACTTGGGCCTTAATCTCTTTTATTGACCAATCTTTAATCATGCAGCACGAGCATTGTCACCAATGCAAGCGCCAACCACATTACGAAAGTGTTTGCTATCACGTACTGCAGTTTTAAGATGCACTTTAAGTACGGCGATCAATATATCAGTATCATCTGCGTATTGTGAGCAATAGTGCTCTACCAGTGCATCAGCTTCATCATAAGTTAGCCCTGAGCTAAACTTGTAGTTTTTATTTTTAGTGTCCAAATTAAACATGGGAGTCTCCTTATACTGGAACATTTTCAAACATTTGTTCGAGGTCAGCCTCAAACATTTCTACTTCACGCACTTTGCGCTGAAGCATATTACGAAGTTGTTCTCGTGCCATACGCTTCTCGTCTGAAGCGCCTTCCTCCCATGCAATGAGAACGTCTTTGATAGTTTCGATATCTGCGAACACATCAGTCATTTTCAAAAACCTCGTTTTTA